>Ga0302281_10001491_pt1 | contig 16899 bp, 8 predicted proteins | sample III_Fen_E1_2_FD_198762 | JGI IMG/M metagenome (GOLD analysis project Ga0302281, IMG submission 198762) | Peat permafrost microbial communities from Stordalen Mire near Abisko, Sweden - III_Fen_E1_2 | ecosystem: Environmental > Terrestrial > Soil > Wetlands > Permafrost | place: Sweden: Abisko...
ATCGGCTAATTCCTCATAAAACTCCGGATAAACGGTCGCATGCAAACGGATCGCGTTCTCTCCGGCATCCTTCAACATCGTATACCACGCCCAGGGATACCGGCGTGTCATCTGCGGGATGCCCATGAAATGACCCGAGTCGCCCTTCAGGGTAATTGGCTGCCCGTTGAGCAGGAACTTTGACCCGTCAAATCGGAACTCTCTCCATCCGAAACGCGTGTATTTCACGTCGACGCTTTTTCCATTTACCGCCAGGTGCGTTAAGAGACCGTAGAGATTCGGTTCGTTCGGGCTCCAGAGTTTCAGCCGCCCGGCCACCTTCTCACGGAGCGTTACTGTACGCGTTTCCCCCGCTGGCACGGTCACTTGCGCAGCGTCCAGACTCAAGCTGCCAGGGGAAGCCAACCGCCATCCTACCTCGGGTGGCTTCACGGTCGGTTGCCACTCATGAACAACCCCTCCCAAACTAGCCTGCACACTGTCAGTACCATGGTTGGCAACCGTCGCTTCCACCACCAATTCATCGTGGCTGACATCCGGTTGGACAAAAACGTCCGAGACGGAAACTTTCGGCTGCGCCAGCAGATACACATCCTGCCAAATCCCCGCGATAAAGGTTCCCCAAAAGGATCCGGTCACATATTCCCGTTCACCATATTTACCGGGATTTTTGAACACGCTAGGGCGCACCACCTTGACCAAAACGGTGTTATCTTCGCCCGGCTTAATCCATTTCGTGACATCAAACTCTTGGGCAAAGAAAATATCGAACCCTCCCCCGACCTGATTCCCATTGACAAACGCCACGAATTTTCCCGCCACGGCGCCAAAACGCAAAACAATCCGGCTGCCATTCCAGGTCGCAGGAACCTTGATCGTTTTCTCCATCCAAGCCGCGTTGACATTCTCCCACTCTGCGGGATAAGAGGGGTAAGCCCGATAATCGCCACCATGCTCGTTTTCGTGCATTGAAAATCCATTCACATTCCATGGGGACGGTATCTTGATCGGTGTCTTCTCCCAATCGCCATTCCGTGCCGTGGCTTCTGTGGGGATCGACGTATCTGTGCTGCCCTCGAACTTCCATACCCCGTTAAGACAAAGTTGCTGACGCCCAGGCGTTTCATAACTACTGACAATGGGATTCTGCGGAGCAAAAACTCCTTGATAATTAACCGCTGCCTTAGCACAGGAATCCGGATTTAAGCAGAGCAACTGAACTCCCGAATAACCTAGGAAAAATAGATATTTAGTTCTACTAATGAATCTGATTTTTCGGAAAAAAAGTGTCGCAGGGGAGTTGGTGTGGAACATCAAAAAACCGTAGCAAGCGGACCGACGATAGTAAAATGACAAATTCGTCTCTTGTCAGAGCCTGTGGGGAACCTAGGAGGGTTTGAAACCAAACCAATTGAGACGGAGGAGTTCGCCGGTGGCACCGCGAAAAACGAGGCAAATGCCTTTTTTGCCGGCGGGATTGTTGAGGGTGCATTCGACGGTATGATAGGTCGTCCAACTCCCGGTGGATGGGACGGCACAGGTACCAAGGAGCGGACCATCAATCTTCTCGGCATGAATCTCAATGATGCCGCCGGAGGCGTTGCCGGAGGAATACCGGAAAGAGACTCGGGCATTCGCCGGGATGTTCATCACATTGGGATAAAGAAGGTAGCTGGCATTCCGGATGCCGCGGACTTCGAATCCGCCCTCGGGACATTCGCCCTGGGTCGTGCCTTGGGTGTCGAAATAATTCTCCGCTTCGATGGGAGACTGCGCCGCGTCGTATTGGCCGACGCCGATCTGCTTGAGATAGATCGGTTCGATCTCGCCGTTATCGCGATAGTGAACGTAGCTAAGGACGGAATCGCGATAGAAGGGCGTGGCGCCGGGCCAGCTTTGGTCGTTGCAGATGAAATACCACTGGTGGTGCAGTTCGAAGAAGGAGCCGTGACGATCCATGGTGAGGCCTTTCTGGAAGACAGGCTCGGTGCGCTCCTTGGTGATGAGGCAGCCTTTACAGACATAGGGGCCATAAACGTTGTCCGACATGGCGTAATAACAGCCCCAGGAGAGATAGTATTTGCCGTTATATTTATGGAGATAGGATTTATCGTCGGTCTTCCCCTCACCGTAGGGACCGAACTTGCGATCGAGCTCCAGTTTACGGGGCTTTTCAGCGAGGGTGATCATGTCGTCATTGAGGCGCGCGATATAATAATCCCAGACGCCGAAGACGACGTAGGTGGTGCCATCGTCCTCCTGAAGTATCGCGGGATCACGCGCCTCGGTGGGGGTGGAACCCTGGGGGACAAACGGCTTGCCGAGGGGATCGGTCCAGGGGCCTGTCGGAGTATCACTCACGACAACGCCCAGTTCGGCGGACCCACGGGAGAAATAGAAGTAATATTTGCCTTTGTGACTGATGGCGTCGGTGGCCCAACATTCATCGCAGGGCTTCCGCCAATACGTGTCCTCAGGCTTGAGTGTGGAGGCGTGCGTCCAGATGACGAGATCGGTCGAGGTGAGTACCCACCAGTCATTCATGAGAAAGCCATTGGGATTGCCGGGGATGGCGTCGTGGGTGGCATAGAGATAAATCTTGCCATTGTAGATTCGGATTTTGGGATCGGTGACGCCCTGACCGACAACGATGGGATTTCCGGCCGGCGCCGGGCGCGCGGTGACAAAAAGGCAAAGCGCTGAGACGAGGAGAAGTTGAGCGGCGTTGGAGTGGCGTTTCATGTCTATTATACCGACCACAGGAAGAAATGGCACTTTAGCGGCGAAGTAATTTTGGGGTGTGGCAAGGAGGAAGACCGATGGCTGTATCTTATAACCAGAGGGATGACAACGCTGCTACACGCCAAAAGAACCAGCCGGATAGTGTCATGTCTGATGGTGATTGGTATTAAAGGAAGGGTTTATGACATGGGCGACACAGCGGTGCAATACATTCCGGGAGAGAGGGTTGCCGCCTTTTCCAATCCAGGCATTGATGAGTCCCTGGAAGCGGAAGGCTTTTTGCAGACCCAAATGCCAAGCAACTTGCTTCGCGGGGACTTTTCGGACAGCCTGTGCGGTCAAAGAGGACTGGCAACCAAAGAGGCCTTACCACGTGAACACTTCCTATTTCGTCAATCGTCCCTTTCTCCTGATCATTTGCATGGTCGTTGCGGTGTCGTCAACCATGCCCTTGGTCCAGGCGGTGCCGGACAAACAACCTCTTGTTGTCTACGATTTTGTACCCCAATTGCAGAGAGATTTTAATAATCCCGATACTCTCAGAAGACACTATGATGAAGTCTTGCTGGTGACATGCCTCCAGGCCATTGTCAATCGGGACGAACCCCGGCTCTTTGTCAGGTATAACAGGGAGCCCGATGACTTTTGGTTCTCAAAAATGAGCGAACCGGGAGGATGGATGGCCGGCCGAAATGTCCTGACCGTGCGCAATATCAGGGATTTGCTCTCCCTGTTTCCTGATCAAGCCAAAGGGCTGGTCATCTGGGATGAGCGAATTCCCGCCACCTCGGATGTCGCCGCCACGGTGGCTGGAGTCGATGATCTTCTGGCTGTTCGTGATGACGCGAAACCAGGTTCGCTCTATCAGGAACTCACTGCGGGCGACCATCCGATGAAGGTTGTTCGCCGTCTTTTGGCCGCCGATGGGAGAGCCCTTTTTACCGGAACCGGCATCATTCCAGAGACGAAGATAAAATCAAGTGGCAGCGCCAAGAACGATGCCTATCTGTGGCTTCTCACGAATTATATCGAAACCGGCAAAACCAACCCCCGGGTCATCGGCTATTACATCGATGCGGATTGGCTGAGATCGTGGAGAAATGGAGCGTTCTCTCTCCATACTCTCAATAATCTCGATTACATCCTGGCTCACCGTGGCATTGTTTGTGACTTGGATGTTTGGGAGGACGAAGCTCCGGTGGACGACCCCAACCAAGCTCCGGGTACGGATCGCAAAACGTTTCAGAAAATTCTGAGTGCCTGCTCCAGCCTGACCAAAGGTGCTCAAATGATCGCATGCCATGGCTTCGTGCCCTGGGCTTTCAAATATACAAATTTCAAGACCTCTGGCTGGAATGCTGGCGGTAAACATGAGGGCGTCGCCACCGAGTGGCATATGGTGGATATGCTTTCTTCCTATAATGTTTATCTGGATGCGGATGCCATTGGTTACTCCTCTCTGGTCAACGCCTCCTTTTATGAACACTTTCCCTTGCCCGCCGTCGTCCGGCAAGGACCTGTTCCAACACGGGAACAGCTCATCAAGGAGGGCATTCTTGATTTGAAAGGCCGACTTTTACCCGTCAACTACTACGCTAATTTCCAGGGCGACTACGATTCCGCCGCGTGGCTCTACTGGCAGGTTCCCAAGATGTGGGATGATCGTGCTCGCGGAACCATGCCCATGAGTTGGGCGATGAATCCCAACCTTGGCGATCGCTTTCGCTTCGGGCTGGCTTACGTGCGTCAGACCGCAAAACCGGGGGAGACTTGGGTGGCTGACGAGGGGGCGGGTTACCTCATCCCGAAGCAGTTGCGGGAACCCAGGCAGTCAGGCTTACCCGATGGGACGCAGGTCTGGATAGACCACAGCAGGCGCTATTACCAACAATGGGATCTGCACGCGACGGGGTTTGAAATCGACGGAAATAATCCCGGTATGGATGAAAAGGGCTTCCAGGCATTTGGACAATTTAGTCCCGGAGGCGTCGGCTTGCAGGGAGGCAAGGGGCCGGGAGGCGCCCGATTCGGGGTCTCGGCGGGGGTCCCTTTCATTTGTGAAGATACCGACCTGCCCGGTTCGGAATCGACCACCGACATCGATCGCAGTGTGGACTTGTTCCGGAAGGCGTTCTCCGGTCGGCAACCCAATCGTCCCGATTTCCATATGTTCCGGTCCATCCTGTGCAAGCCCTCCTTTTACGCCGCAATGGAGACCAGTCTGGATAAGTATCCCGATGCAAAAGCCCGGAAGCTTGTCGATATCCCGACGCTCATGTGGCTGATCAAGGAGTACACTACCAATCCGTTGTCCCATCCACCGGATCAACCGAACTCTTAAGAGCACTACTAGCATCTACTCCTCCACTACCCCTCCATCGTGCTGCATCGCGGTAATTTTGAAAATCCGCCTGACACCCGATTCATTTACTTCCGTTATCACTGGCTGTGGAATCGAATGCAACTCCTCGCAATCCTCAAAGGCATGGGGCAGGGTTACATCGTCACGGCCCCCGCGATGCTCGTGATGACGTTGGTCGGCAAGGAGGGCTCGCTGGGAACACTGCAAACCGTCGGCGCGTTTCTTTCGGCAATCCTGCTTTATGTGCTCGGTCGCACCACCAAGCCGCGACATCGGATTTACATCTTTGCGGCAGGGCTTTCCTTGTTTGTCTTCGGCGCGATACCGAACGCCTTGCTCTATAATCGGCTTGGAGTCTTGGTTTTTATGCTCTGTCTCGTACTCGGTCGGCCGCTTCAAGACATTGCTTATTTCACCATTCAAATGTTGGTGATAGACACCGTTTCCGCTCTCGAAAAACGGAATAAATATGCCTACATTTTGAACCAGGAAATTGGTTTTTATGTCGGCCGGTTCACCGGCTGCGGGTTGTTTTTATTCCTCGCCTTCCACGTCTCGAATACTTTTGCCCTGCGTTATGCATTGCTCATCATAGGCAGCGTCCAGCTCTTGTCTATCCTTGTGGCAAGACAACTTCTAGCTGGATGTGCGCAAGAAAAATTAACAGCGGATCTGGCCTGCTGATGCGTGGATGTCCACGCAAAGCCGCCTTGCCTGCGGCCCATTCTTTCCACAGCAGTCTGAGATTAAATCAGCGCTTCCCTAAGGCTTTTGCAGCGTAGCACGTGCGGCGTATCGAAGCCGTACCGGGCCGATCAATCCGGAGTCTTGTAAAGGAGAGTCTTTATGCCACAAGCGCCACGATGTGAAGGTATAGCGGCCTGATGGGCTGGGCTTCCCTTGCTGCAACCATTGCGGCCAGGCCTTCAGCGTGCCGTCCGGATTCCTATCGGAATCCTCCGGCAGCTGTTCGTCGCCGATCATTCGGTTAATCCACAGGTTGGTGACTTTGATCTCAAGCGTGTTCTCGCCGGGTTTGAGAGCGTTGGTAATCTCTGTTTGATAGGGAGCCTTCCAGAGAATCCCCATATTCTTTCCATTCACTTTGAGTTCCGCGATCACCTTAACGTTGCCGAGGTCCAGATCGACGCGCGTCTTGGCAGGGTCTACCGGTGAATTGATCTGGAACGTCTTTCGGTAGGTCGCGGTTCCCGAGAAGTACTTCACCCCTGAATCGGAGTTATGGCTCCAAGAATCGAGTTGATCGAGCGTGACCTTGTCCGGTGCTCCAGCCCCGGGCGGAAAAGTCAAATCCCAAGGTCCGGTAATCTCCTGCTGCTCCGGAATTTCGGTCACATCCCAATTCATCATCTTGCCGGAAGCCGTCGTCAGGGCATAGTGGCCGTTCTGCCAAGCCTCGAACCGCCACTTTTTATCAGCGGCAATGTTCAACTCGGGCGGCCGGGCAGCTTTCATCTCTTCCAAGCCGATTGTATCAGGAAAGCTGATCGTATCAGGATCCTGACCGCTGACCGTGCCTGGCTTGCCAGCGAAGGTGTAGTCGATCTTCAAGGTCTTAACCACGCGGAAGGCTGGGTCGCCTCCCCCGGCCAGCGAAGCGACGGTAAAATCGGTCTGGCCGTTATCGACCAAATCCTGCACCTCAGCCTTCACGTCGCGCGTGCGCGAGGGGTCGTCGAGTACGCCATAGATTGCCTTTTGCACCACGATGTCGTTGGAAGAAACTGAAGTTAGGCTGATCGTATCAGGATCCTGACCGCCGATCGTGTTTGTTTCGCCAGCGACGGTGTAGGCGATGTTCAAGGTTTTGACGACGCCCAAAGCCGGGTCGTCTCCGGCGGCCAGCGAAGCGACGGGGATAGCGGTCTTGCCGCCATCGACCAACGCCTGCACCTTCGCCGTCACGTCGCGCGTGCGCGAGGGGTCGTCCAGCACGCCATAGACCGCCTTTTGCACCACGATGGTGCGCGACACGGGCTGACGGGTCTGCTGAATGACCTGCCCGTCCCGTGCGATCGACACGACGGGGTCCGCAGTCGCCTGGCTTGGATGGAAAACGACGAATACCGATTCTGTGCCCGCGAGGGAGAGAGGCACCCGAGTCACCCCCTTGTCTTCAGTGTAGGTGACCACGCTTTCGATTTTTCCTGACTGTGGCCACCAAAGTTCAGGCTGCTTGCCCGCCACGCGGAAGGTGCAGATTGAGCTTACCCTCCGGTTGATCTTATTCGCTACGAAGTATAAATCGGTGCCGTCATTCATTTGCCGGTGAGTATAACGGAGATTTCCCCGCGCTCCGCCGTCGGCTTGAAAATCCTCCGGCACGCCGAGATCGCCCAGGACTTTTTCTGGCGCAGTTCCCCAGATGACCTTGCCGGAGCCGAAGGCGTGCTGGGTGATTTTCTGCCCGTCACAATCTCCCCAGATCTCATCCGCCTGTTTCCTCACAGCGGCATCTGTATCGGGATAACCAGAGAGACCTGGCGATTTTTGCGGCTTGCGCCCAACCACGGTGGCGCCGGCTTTTACCAGTTCTCCAATTTTTGAGACCAGCGCAGGCGTCATGGTTGAGGAATCGGGCAGCACCAGCAACCGATAGCTCATGCCGTCAGGAAGCACGATGCGTCCGTTCTTGACCGACATGCGCGTCAGCACGACTTCGGCGTTGCAGCCATCGAAATTGTAGCCCGGGCGATCCGGCGGTGTGCCCTTGGTCTGTACCGGGGCGTGAAACTGAACAGAGCCTTCGGGTTCAAGGTAACAAATATCCGCAGCGAAAAGTCCCTGCCTCAAAAGGTACTGGCAGCGCGCGACATAATCATGCCACGGCTTGGTCTCTTCCCACCAAGTTTCCGTTCGCTCGTAGTGCAGTCCCCATGGGCCCATCGACATGCCGGGCTTTCGATCCAACCACGGTTGCATGGCATAACGGTGAAAGACAAAACGATTGATGCCCTGGCAAAAGCACCAATCCCCCAGCGACTTGACCGAACCGGGATAACCCAGCCATTTCTCATCGTTACTCGCCGTGAACGTTTCCAGGCCAACGATCTTTTTGCCGTAGACGTGCGCTGCGGAAGCCATTTCCTGGGTTTCGGTAACGCACCCGCCCCTGGGCCATGACCACAGTTCACCCATCGGCTCGTCGCATTGGCCGGCGTAAGCGATCTCGTCAACGGGCGCAGCATAACCCTCGATGGACAAGCGGAGGCCATCTTTCCGCGCCATTTCGCGCATCTTCCCGGCATAGTTTTTTACCAGGAGGTCCGACACGGTTTGCCGCAGGTCCCACAGGAAACGCTCTGAAATCTCGAGACTCTGAACCACCCGGCCTGTCATCACCGGCCAATACGGTTGCGGATCGTAACCGCGTAGTTGCTGGAATTGCGCACGAAACCCAGCCGTCCAATTTTGCGACCCCGTCTCCCAACTATCGATGTGAGTTGAGACCAAAGATTTACCCGCGAGGGGTCCGATGTCACCGACCAGTTTCTTCATCAAGCCGTCATACATCGCGACGGTTGCGTCGGCACTCAGCTTATCGGTTTCCAAGCCAAGACCGCCCACCGGTGCCGGATGGTTTTCCACTCCGGTGCTCGTGTGGCCATAGCGCACGATGGTCCACTTGCCCTCTGGCACCTCCCAAGTCAGCTTGCCATCCTTAAACATGGCTGTCAGATCAACGATTTTCGCGGGATCAATCGTCTGGGCGGCAGGTAACTCCGCGTAGCGCGCCGGTGTCGATAGATCTTGCCATCTATCCAAAGCTATCTTCTGCGTCAGATTATCGATTTTGAAATTTCCGTTCGGTGTCGGATAAGCTTGAACCAGGATATCCTCATAATAGCCAGCCACCGTCTCCGGTTGAGGCAACGCTGCTTCAAAGTGGGTCGGGCCTTGGACGGAGGTCTCTGTATAGACCATTTTCTGCATCGAAAGCGCCGGCGTGATCCAAGGCCCCCCGCTACCGCACCATCCCGCATCGTTGTTCATGTTGATCGACAGCCCCAGTCGTGCTGCTTCCTGACACGAGAACTTGAAGAGATCACGCCATTCCGGACTCCCAAAAGCCACCGGTCCGTTGGGAGCGCCCTGATCGACTGCCATGATCAGCACACCTCCGATCCCCACTCTCTTCATCGCCTCCAGATCGGCGGTGATGCCTTCCCGTGTGACGTTATTGTTGACCCAAAACCAATAGACCCAGGGACGGGCACTGACAGGGGGGAAGGCAAAATTCCGGGCGAGGTCAGGCGCAGTTTCCCCGTGACACCTCGGAAGTTCCGCAGAGGTGAAAAGAAGGGCCAGCGTCAGAATGAGAGTCTGTTTGAGAAGATGCGGAGGCGGGGGCATGGGGGACATAAAGTCAGCAGATGTGGTTGATGGTGATACCGAGAATTTGGGCTAATTTATCGAGTTTATTGGCCACGTGGCCGACGCCAATGGCGCAGTGATGCGCCGGGCCCTCGGCATTCCATTCGTTAATGAACCGTCGCGCTCCAATCGGAAAACGGTATCGGCTGTTGGTGTTGCCGATTTGCAGAATTGGGCCGGGCACCGATTCCCCCTCCGCAACCAGCAATTTGATCCGATTATCCGCCGTCTCCACGACACTAAGCAGGGTGGCAGGGCCGTGGCGCACCGACATCTCGACCGAGAGACCGTTTCCCACCTTGCCGTGGTAGACCTCCAACGGACGGACGCGCGTCTTCCCTTCCGCGATCCCAAGGTGCCCGGGACCGTCATGCCCCATGAGGACCACATCATCATTCCAATCGATGGCATAGTACTCGGCGAAGGAACCGCCCGCGCCCAGAAGATTCATGATCTTCATCGCCTGCACATTCTTGATTTCCAGCTCCCCGGCAACCGGGCAGCCCCTGGCCGTCAGTAGCGAATTACCCAGGATGATGGAACTGATCGCCTCTTCGTTTTCCGGTATTCCTGTTCCTTTGTAATAGTAGGCGAGGGATCCCAACTGCTTTTCCGCAACGAGTTGGTCAAGAGCGACCGAGGTGCGGGCGGCCCTGAGGAGCTCGCTCTCCGAACACCCTTCCTGCACGTCAAACTCACGACGAAAATCCTCAACGCGTTTTGCACACTCCGCGTCCGTAACCCGACGACGAAACGCGCTGAGTTCATCGACCTCGAAAATTTCGATATGGGTGCCGAAAACCGAACTCTGCAGCGTGAGATCCGAGTAGATATCGAGCATTCCATTGTAATAATGCCCCATGACTCCCAGCCGGTTGTGTTCCATGCCATGAACCACACGGGCGGCGTCGATCCATGATCCGATCTCCGTCCACGCCTCCACATCATTGTCGATTTGACCGGTGACCTGATGGAAGGGTATCCGTGCGCGGGTCAGCACGTTGGCGAATTCCGGAACCGGACACGCCCCGCAATGGGCAAGCCACTCTCCGGTCATTGTCGTGCGGTCTCGAAGGCTATTGAAGGTCTGGTAATCGATGGCGGCGCCGGGGGTAAGATTGAGAATCAATACCGGCACTTTCGCCCGGCGCACCATCGGCAGAAGCGTTGATGAAAGGGCGTAAGTCGCGGAATGGATGACCAGCAGATCGACATCCTCAATCCGCAGGGAATGGCCCGCTTCAAGAGATTTTTCAGGCGAATCGATCAACCCGAAGTTGAGGATCTTCACGTCCGGCCTCTCTAGCTTGGAGGCTATTTTGGCCGTGTAGCCCTCGAGCCGCTCCTTTAACCCCGGAAATTGGGGCCAGTAGGCGTCAAGTCCAAGGGCAACAAGCCCGACGCGAAAGCCCCGCTTGGGTGTGTGGAGATTATTGAAATGCATCACAATTGATTTATCTGGAACTCTGGAAAGGGCGCTGTGTTCAAACCAATTCTTTCTGGATGGGCGTATGCTAAGACCCGGATGATGGCTTGCTGGAGTGGATCGGAGTCAGACCGATCCGAGTGGCACCCGCCGTACCGCCGTAGGTACCGGAAAAAGCGGCTGGTGTTGTGCCTTTAAATCATTACCGGTACCCGTCAGGGAATCGAAAGAGATGACTGTTTGCGCCGAGGCTTTGAAAGCTCCGAGGCTGAGTGATGAGCCGATCAAAGGCGAAAGGGCGAGGTTGTTGACGCTTTCTGTTTTAATAGTATGTGTTGTGTCTGTTGTTGCTTTGGCATGTACCAATTTGTTCTTTTTTTGTTTCGTGCGAGGAACTGTCGCTTGTGTTCCTGAACTGCTTTGTTCTGCCTGGTAATCTATAAAAAGTTGCGCGGCTTCCGTGAATAGAGGAAATGATCTTTCGGATACAGAAAATGATCAGAGCTTTTGGCTGATAAGATCCATGGGCCGAGCGCACATTTTGCACTGGTGAATTTTTTGGGAATCGATGAAATGTTCAAGACCGTCTAAAAATGGGCACCCCCAACCCCATCCAAAACTATGCCCGCTATTATCCCGGCTCTCCCACTGTGGAGCCTTGGGGGGTATGGATTTCCGGATCAGGTGTTGGCACTATCCTGCCCGGGCAATCCTACCCTGCCCCCGGTCACCCCTCGGATCATCATTTCGACTGGAGCAAGGGCCGCATTCTTCATGCGCTCCAAATCGTGTTGATCCCTGAAGGGAGCGGAGTGCTGGAATTCCGGAATCAGCGGAAGTTGAAAATCCATGCGGGCATGATCTTCCTGCTCCTGCCAGAGGTCTGGCATCGCTATCGCCCGGATCGCTCCACCGGATGGAGGGAAAGCTGGATTGAAATCTGCGGATCGGTGCCGGCCAGGCTAAGGGAAAGCACACCTTCGCCTTTTCGGAAAATCGTGCGCTCACGGGATGAATCTTCGGAGCTGGCGGAGGCCATTGACAAAATCCATATCCTGGCCGCCGATCCTCAAGCCACACGACCGGAACTCTCCGCCGAGGCACTGCGCTGCCTGGCTCTTCTCGACAGGGAGAGCAATGCAAGCACCCGCAGGGAATCCCCCCAGAGAATGACGCTCAGGGCGGAACGCTATCTTGAGATCCATCATACCGAACCCATCGATATGCCGGAGGTAGCCCGGCAGTTGGGTGTGTCCTATTCGAGTTTTCGGAAGATTTTCCTCAACCAGACAGGTCTTACCCCCTGGCAGTATGTCGTTCAAATCCGGATTGAAAGAGCGCGCCGCATGGTTGCCTCAGGTGATCTCAAGCTGGATGAAATCGCCGACAAGCTGGGCTTTAGTTCCGCCTTCCATCTTTCGACGGCATTCAAAAAGGCTTTTGGCTTATCCCCCGAATCATGGAGGAAACAGAGAGCGCGGTCGGAACATTGAAAAAACTGAATTTCCGAAGTGTCGTTTTGGATGGGCCCATTTCTGTCAAAGCCGGAAAATCATTACCGTAAATTTACCGACTCTCGTGAGCAGATTTAATCCATATTTCCCAGATAAAGATGGATGAAAAGCGAAAGATGCTGCCGGAAGGCAACATCCGCGACTTGCTGAGACTGATAGTCTTAATAAGAGACAGCGCCAATCACCAGCTGGAGAAGGAGCAAAAGGAGGTATTTCATCGCAAAAGCGAGGAGGATGTCTTTCTACGGGGAGGTAAACTCTTCCAGCTTTGTAGAGCCCACTTTATCCAGCGTCTTGACGCTTGCCCGAAACGAGCCGGAGGGATGTGCGACATTGCAAGGAATCGATAGCCCGCTCACACTATGAGGGTAAAAGATTGTTAAAAGGAGCAAGGACTCCATCGACTTTTCATTGTAAGGAAGGGGAAGGCTACGGAGTATGTGGCACGGCGATGGAATCGATGTTAACGGGACCGCCTCGATCCGTTCGCAGGGTAATGGTGTTGGTGCCTGCCTTGAGCGGCACGGTCTTGGTTAGATCCGCCCAAGTTTCCCAGTCGGTTGTGCCGGGGAAGTAAACATCACGAATTTTGGCGCCGTTAACCGAAAGGGCCAGCGGCTGTGCCCCGGCTCCGGCGGAGTAGCGAATGGTGATGTCCCCATCCCCCGCCGGTACGTTGCGGGCGGTGATGGTGGCCGAGGCCCCGGCGTTGCCAAAGCCATCGACAAAGCCGGTCCCGGAAAATCCGCCATGGTTGGTGTTCTTGCTGCATCCTCCAGCAAGCTCACCATCTTCCGCCTCATAGTTGGCGGTCACCGGGACACTATCGGTATTAAACCAGTCGAGCCGCAAAAGTTCGCCCCCGGAGCCTTTAAACACGAGGTAAAGGTCTTTCGTGCCCGCGTCATTGGTCAGTGGGCACGTCACGGTCTGGTAGGTGGTCCATGCGCCCGTGTTGGGCACAAGAGCGCTTCCCAGCAAAGGCCCATTCACTTTATCCTGGTGGACCTCGATCCTGCCCCCCGCCGGGTTGGCGGAGCTGACGGTGAAGTGGAGCACCGCATTTTTATGGAGATTCCGGACCTTGGGAAAGAATAGCCAGGAGCCATCGGTCAGGTTGCGCATCTCGAAGCCGGTGGCGTTTTGCCGCTTGTCGACGCCATCGGAGGCGGCAAAAAACCATTCCGCCTCAATCTTCCTCCAGCGGGCGTCATATTGCCCGACGCCGAGGGGTGACTGCTCGATGAACGGGTCGGTGACGATATCGCCGTTGTCCTTGTAGTGGGCATAGACGATCTTGGTCATGCGGTAGTAGATGTTGGTGCCGTCGACGTTGCCATAGGCAAAGAAGGATTGGTTGTGCCAGTTAAAAAAACCGCCATGGTCGACCGTTCCGTCATGGCAAAAGTTGCCCCGCAACGTGTACGGTCCATAGACGTTGTCGGAGGTGGCATAGTAACTGCCATGGGTATTGAGGTAATAAATGCCCTTGTGCTTGGTGATGCAGGCAGCGTCGGTTGTCCAGCCATTGATCAGGGTCACGGGCCGGGGCTTCTCCGCCAGGGAAATCATGTCTTCGTTGAGCCGGGCGATATGATACTGATGCCCGTCGCAGGTGTATCCCCAGACAATATAGGGGGTCTTCCCCGGATCATCGTCAATGTAGACGGTGGGATCATACGACGGGGTTGGGGCGATTCCATGGGGCAAAATAGGCTTGCCCAGAGCATCCTTGTAGGGGCCTCCTGGGCCATTCGTGCTGACGGCCACGCCCAGGCAACTCTGGCCCTCTGAAAAATAGAAGTAATACTTTCCGTGGCGCTCCGCCCCGTCCGTCGCCCAGCAGTCAGAAATAGGGCCCATGAAGGTGTCCTCCGGTCTGAGGACAAACTCTTTTTTCCAGCTCACGAGATCGGGTGAGGAAAATACCTGCCAGTCATGCATCGTAAAGGCGGGATGCCCGGGACCATCATCGTGCGTGGAAAAAAGGTAGGCCTTGCCGTTGAAGATGTGGATGCGCGGGTCGCAAACGCCTTGATGCGGAATGATGGGGTTATCGGCCCGTGCGCTCCCGGCGAACAGCGCGCAAAAGGCAACCCAAAAAAGGGACCCAATCAGAAGTTTTTTTACCACGATACGAGCTGTATAGCGGCTTGATGGAAAGATAGTGATCATTAATTTATTTTCTTCAGTAGGTTGGCGTTAAATTCATCGTTGGTCTCGTCACGACGCAAGTTTTAAAAGGGCGCATTTAACCCTACATACGGTAAACTGCACAATTTTATCGCTGTCTGGGTCTCTCGTGTTCTTGATCGGAACGCCGAGGAAAGCCCTTTATCGTGAAGTTATGGTTACTGCGCCGTTCGGTGGAATTTGAATGCTCAAAATGTCTCCGAAAATGGCTTTCGTGCTGCCGGAGATTTGGTTTTTGTCGTGTAGGTTGACACTTTTGCCGGGCCATGGATTGGCCATTGCGCAGGTTCCACCGAACTTGCTAGTAATCTTTACATATTCGACAGCGCCTGCAGTCTGTTTTGCACTGACCAAAAATCCGCCGCAGGCGGGCAGGCCGGCAAAACTCGCATCCCAGTCATGGGGCCAGTTGGGGAAGATGTGGAGCTTTGACTGATAGCTTTGGAGGAAACAATGCCAGAGAGTACAGGGGGTAATGGCATCGTTCTCCGTCCCTCCTCCTCCGGTGTTGATCGTGAAATCGGGTTGCTCCGAGGTCTCAATCAGCGCTTGAAGATTGGCGATAATTTCCTTGGGATCATAGCCGATGGCTGCCGCAGCCGGGTAAAAATTACAATCATTATTAAAGTCATACCATTGGGCGGCAAAGGTTATCGTATTAAGCGCCGCCTCGCGCTCGGAGGTAGGGTTTTCCATTCCGAATGTCCAGCCCGGGAATACCGTCTGCACAATACTCATTCCTGCGCTGCTAGCGCGAACCTTGTGGTCATGATAATCCACATAGGCGGGAGTGGGAAAATCGGGCCCCTGGCTTTCACAATCGCGTATGACGTTTTTGCCCTCAAGTAGGTTCGGAGGGACGTTGTGCAACCCACCTATGGCCGAGGCTGGCACAAAAGTAAAGGGGCTGAGATGATCACGGATATCCTGCCAGGTCGTGCGCAGTTCCGCATCTACGTTCAGCCGATGACTTATTTCGATTAAGGCAGGATAGAGCAGCCGTAAAAAGGAAAGCGTCGTGGCAGGGTTCGTATTGTCACCGCTAGTCTCGCATAGGGCATCATGCACGGCTACGTAGCGCCCATTTTGCAGCATGAGGTCGTGATCCCAGAATTCCGCTGTTTCCTTGAGAAAGGCGTAGACCTCGTGAGCATAAGCGAGATCGTGGGTGAGCCGCCACCGCATGACCATGTTCACGGTGCAGAACAAGGCGTTGCTTTTCTGTTGCCAGAACGTGCCATAGTCGTTGCTCCATCCCGGCATCGGAATGAGATGGGTATAAAGCATGATGCCTTGGTAGTTCAACGCATCGGGGTTGGCGGGATGATCCTTGGTGAGTTCTCGCTCGGCCACATATTTACTCAACGAATCGGGTTGGCCGGCTGAACTCATTCTCCAAGCATTTGCCGCGATCGAACGGCCTCGGCTCATATGGTTCAAAAGGAGCGGTTCGTAATTATCCGACAGCTCGAAGTGTCCCGTGGCATAAGCCGCCCAGAATGGTGCTTGGTAATTGTAGTCCAGGGTATAATCGCCCTGCCAGGGAGTATTCATTTCTTTTATGAAATTATGCCAAAGTCCCGGAGGGGGACAATCTGCTCGGCTACAGCAAGCCAGAAGATAAATTGATCCGTACCAGTTTTCTAGCACACGACGATTGGGAATATTAACATATGATTTGCCCCAAAATTGATTCCAGAAGGCGTTTCGCTTCTGCGCAAACGCAGTTAAGTGCGCATCGTCCGAATTGACCAAGTCCAAAGCCGTCTGCTCATAGTTTTTTGTGTTTCGGTCGCTGACCAGGGCGACCCGAAGTTGCGCTGTCTCGCCCGGGCCGAGAACGAATTGTATACTTTGGCCTTGAGCTTGAGGTGCGTTGTCTGGGGCGTGACTGGCGGCGACCACCCTTTGGGCCAAAAGCGCTTGCGGTGGTAATCCATGGAAGGGCAACGCGGGATCGCCTGTGCGGAGGGTGGCTTTGTCCCACCCCATCTGCTCGGAGGCGGGCGGATTTTCACCCGTACCCACCAACTTGCCGTTCACGTATAATTTTAAAACTTGGTCCTCATACACGGCCTTGAGATCGGTCCACTCATTCAAGGGAATGGCTGACGAGGCCCGCACCGAATAGTAGTTCCATAGCACCTCCGGCTTGCCATCGACGAGATGGAGGAGGAATCCACGGAAATAGGGGTACTGATTGGGGCTTTCAGCCGCGATTGCCGATAGAATGGTGGCATCAGGGCTTGATTGCCTGGGTCTTACTG
>Ga0302281_10001511_pt1 | contig 16759 bp, 12 predicted proteins | sample III_Fen_E1_2_FD_198762 | JGI IMG/M metagenome (GOLD analysis project Ga0302281, IMG submission 198762) | Peat permafrost microbial communities from Stordalen Mire near Abisko, Sweden - III_Fen_E1_2 | ecosystem: Environmental > Terrestrial > Soil > Wetlands > Permafrost | place: Sweden: Abisko...
ATCAAACTCGACGGCGTGTTGCAGCGATTCGATGGACATACACGGATCGAATCATGGGTGTTTCCGGTGGGTGTCTGGCATATCGCCGAGATGTATGAGCAATCCGGCATCCGGCTGTTCGCGCGCAATGTCCGGGGTTTCCTCGAAGAAACGGCGGTCAACAAGAACATGGAAGCGACGTTGCTGAAAGAGCCGGATTATTTTTGGTATTACAACAACGGCATCACCATCATTTGCGACCAAGCCGAGCAACTGAACCGCAGCGGGCGCAAAATGATGCGGATTGTGAATCCGCAGGTGATTAACGGGCAGCAAACCACGCGGACGTTGCACAAAAAGGCCACCAAGGATTCCAAGGCCACGGTTTTGGTTCGCGTGATCAGTGTCCCGCGCGACAGCGACGAGGAGTCGAGTCGGTTCGACAATCTGGTCAGTAAAATCGTGGCGGCGACTAACTGGCAAAATGCCATCCGGGCGTCTGATCTCATGTCAAATGACCGGCGGCAAATTGATCTTGAACGGAATCTCCGCAAGTTGGACTACCAGTATCTTCGCAAGCGCCAAAGCAAAGGCGAAGCACGCAGGCACGCGGGAGTGCGTCATCGTTTTCTCGTTAAGAAGGACGAACTCGCGCAGGCGGTCGCCGCTTGCGACCTCGATCCGTCTATCGTGCGGGAAGGCAAGGAACGGCTGTTCGAGGAACGGTTCTACAATCAAGTTTTCCCGAACGCAGATCCAAATTACTACCTGCCGCGCTATTGGCTGGTTGCTTATACTCAATTTGCCGCGCGGGGCTATCCCGAACGGGCTTACGCAAAATGGGTGGTCACACATTTCGTTTGGCAATCGGTGGCGAAGATTTTGGGCACGCGCCACCAGCGGGCGCTATTCATCCGCGTGAATGAGCGGAGTAATTTTGAATCCTTGGGCAAACTTTGCAATCTTGCCTACAAAGGTGTCATCCAATTCTACCGTTCGCGCCGGGGCACGGGTGAAAAAGCCATTGACGTATCAACCTTCTTTCAACGCAAGGGCCTGCATCGGGACTTTGCAATTTACTGGAATCGAAATGGCGGCAAATACAAAAGCCAATTTTCCAAAGCGCTGAAAGGATTCAAAGACGAGATGCGGGAGGTTGCGGAAGAAGGCTGAATTTGAATTGTCATGGGCGCGATATATTTTCGACGAATCGAGTTAGTCTCCACGCTCAATGAGCTTGTCGGCTACAAAGCCGGCGTCGCGCTGACACGCGAGCAGATGCAGGGATTTATTAAATCCGACGGTCCAAACATTCTAGCTGGAAACGATAACGCTTCATTGCGTGTCCGTTCGGAGGAGTTCGAGGAAATTTTCTGCCGACTGCTTTACGAAGTCGGGAGCATAAAATCGCCGGATTTCATGCCTAGTATTTACGGCCTTTATCGAAGGTTTGAGAAAGACCAGCAGTTATTGCCCGTTTACCTCAAAGTCCAAGAATTCTTCAACCGTTTTTGTGAGGAATCTTTCAATACCGATCCCGGACCGATTGATTTAACCAAGTTTGTTGAGCAGGCAAAAAACTTTCATGGCATCAAAGGCCAAGCCGTGGCGCTGATAATTGCACAGTGTGTTGTGGAAGACATGCACAAAAGTTCACTCGGCGCATTTCGGCAAATTCAATGGAATGACACTGTGGGTCTGGCTGAATTATTTAATTCTGAAAAGCTTTCAACCCATCACGGTGAATTCTTTGATCAAAGATTTTTGGATTATCTCTCCCACAATTTTGACTCAATTGATAAAATCAATTGGCGCAAGTTTGAGGGATTAACATGCGAATTTTTCCACCGAGCTGGACTCAAGGTCGAAATTGGTCGGGGTCGAAATGATGATAGTGTGGATGCCAGAATATGGGCCAACAAAGATGAAGCCAAGCAGCCACCTTTGATTCTTGTGCAATGCAAACGTCAAAAGGACACTGTTGAAAAAGTTGTTGTAAAAGCCCTACACTCTGATGTCGTTTATGAAAAAGCTATGCTTGGAATGGTTGTAACCAGCAGCGCCTTGAGTCCCGGCGCTAAAAAAACCTGTGTGGCACGCAGTTATCCAATCGTCGAGGCTAACCGAGACACTCTCAAAAAGTGGATCAACGCCATGCGCACGCCATATTCAGGAATTTTTTTAGGAGAATGAGCATTTCCAATTTCACATTCTTAAAATCCGAATGGCCTGACCTGCACGAAGCGGCGGTCAAAGCCGAGGCATTGTCGTATTCCGATGCCCGATCGGCCTGCTTCTACGCGCGGCGCTCGCTGGAATTGGCGGTGCATTGGCTCTACAAATTTGACCCGGCACTCAAATTGCCTTATCGGGAAAATTTGAGCGCGCTCATTCACGAGCCGACCTTTCGCAAAGCGGTCGGTCCCGTGAGCTTTGCCAAAGCACGACTCATCAAGGAAGTCGGCAACCTCGCGGTTCATAGCCCTAAACCAATGCGGCAATTTGATGCGTTGACGGCCACGCGGGAATTGTTTCATTTCTGTTTCTGGCTGGCGCGCACCTACGCGCGCGGCGCGAAACCGGCCGATGGTTTGGCCTTCAACCCGGATTTGCTGACGAAAGCCGCGCCCGTGTCCGGGCCGACGCAGGAACAATTGGAGCGGTTGGAAATCCAGTTACGCGAACGCGATGAAAAGCTGGCGGGGTTGTTCCGGGATAAAACCGCATTGGACGCCGAATTAAACCGGGTGCGGGGTGAAATCGCCGAGGTGAAGCAGGCGAACGCTGCGCGACCGGATGACCACGATTATTCTGAAGCCGAGACGCGGGATTATTTCATCGACCTATTGTTGCGCGAGGCCGGTTGGGTGTTCACCAAGCCCGGCGAGGATACGGAATATCCTGTCACCGGGATGCCCAACAACACGGGCGAGGGGTTCGTGGATTATGTTCTTTGGGGTGATGACGGCCTCCCGCTGGCATTGAACGAGGCCAAGCGCACGAAACGCGATCCGCGCGTCGGCCAGCAGCAGGCAAAACTGTATGCGGATTGCCTGGCAAAAAAGTTTGGCCGCCGGCCCATCATTTTTTACTCGAACGGCTACGATCATTGGCTGTGGGATGACACCAACTATCCGCCGCGCCCGGTGCAGGGATTCTACAAGAAAGCCGAGTTGGAATTGTTGATCCAACGCCGGCAGACCAGAAAATCGCTGGCGGCAGCGCAGATCAATGAAGCCATTGTCGAGCGCTACTACCAGACGCGCGCCATCCGCCGCATCGGCGAGGCGTTTGAAAAAGATCACGACCGCAAGACGCTCATTGTCATGGCTACCGGCGCGGGCAAGACGCGCACCATTATTGCCCTGTGCGATTTGCTCATGCGCTGCAATTGGGCGAAGCGCGTGCTATTTTTGTGCGACCGCGTCGCGCTGGTGAACCAGGCCGTGAATGCGTTCAAGAAACATTTGCCCGAATCATCGCCGGTGAATCTCGTTACCGAGAAGGAAACCGAGGGACGCGTGTTCGTTTCCACCTACCCGACGATGATGGGTTTGATCGACGAAACCAACAACGGTCAGCGGCGTTTCGGCGTTGGCCATTTTGACCTCGTCATCATTGATGAAGCACACCGGTCGGTTTATCAAAAGTATAAGGCGATTTTTGACTACTTCGATTCGCTGCTCGTCGGCCTGACTGCCACGCCGCGTGAGGAGATTGATCGTGATACTTATGGCCTGTTCAATCTGGAAAAAGGCGTGCCGACGGATTCCTATGATTTGAATGTTGCGGTGGCCGATAAATTCCTTGTGCCGGCGCAACCGGTATCTGTGCCGCTGAAATTTCAACGGGGCGGCATCAAATACGACGACCTGTCGGATGAAGAAAAAGAGGCTTGGGACGCATTGGAATGGGATGACGACGGCAATGTGCCGACCAGCGTGGAAGCTGAAGCCGTCAACAAATGGCTGTTTAACAAAGATACCGTGGACAAGGTGCTGGAACATTTGATGACGCGCGGGCAAAAAGTGGCGGGCGGCGACCGGCTTGGCAAAACCATCATCTTCGCCAAGAATCAGGCTCACGCGGATTTCATCCAGGAACGATTTGACCTAAATTATCCCAGCCTCGCCGGGAAGTTTGCGCGGACCATCACCTTCAAGACCGAGTATGCCCAGAGTTTGATTGATGATTTTTCAATGAAGGACACCGTGCCGCACATCGCCATTTCCGTGGATATGCTGGATACGGGCATTGACGTGCCGGAAGTGGTGAACCTCGTTTTTTTCAAACTCGTGCGGTCCAAGACCAAGTTCTGGCAGATGGTGGGACGCGGCACGCGGTTGTGTCCCGATCTGTTTGGCCCCGGCAAACACAAGGAATTTTTCTACATCTTCGACTACTGCCAGAATCTGGAATTTTTCAAACAGAACCCTGACGCCGTCGAAGGCTCGACGGCTGAATCCCTTGGTAAACGACTCTTCAAGACCCGACTGGAACTCATCAGCGAGCTCGATAACAAATCTTTTGGCTTGGTTAAAGATAGCGCGGACAAGGAAATTGAATTGCGGCGTGATGTGGCCAGCTTGTTGCATGAAGAAGTCGCCGCGATGAATGTCGAGAACTTCGTCGTCCGCGCCAAGCGCCGGGTGGTGGAGAAATACACCCAACCGGGTGCTTGGACAGATTTGAAGATTGAGTCATTCGCGGAACTGGCGCAGGAAGTCGCGGGCCTGCCGACCGAACAGGAGGCGGAAGCGGAAGAGGCGAAACGCTTCGACCTGCTCCTGTTGAATCTGCAACTGGCGGTGTTGCGGGCCGAGCCGGCGTTTAATCGGCTCAGTGATCAGGTGAAGGCGATTGCCGGTCTGCTTGAGGAAAAATCCAGCATCCCGATGGTGCATGAGCAGATGCCATTGATTCAGGAAATACAAACCGACGAATGGTGGCAGGATGTGACCACGCCGATGTTGGAAATCGTCCGCCGCCGGCTGCGTGCGCTGATCAAATTGATTGAAAAAGCGCAGCGCAAACCCATCTACACCGACTTTGAAGACGAACTGGGGCAGGAAACCAAGATTGATTTGCCGGGTTTTGCCGTCGGCGATACGTTTGAGAAATTCCGGGAAAAGGCTCGCGCCTTTTTGCGTGAGCATCAAAACGAGTTCGCCATCTACAAACTGCGGATGAATGCTCCGCTCATGCCCGGAGATTTAGCCGATTTGGAACGGATACTGGCGGCCAGTGGTGTCGGCAGCGCCGGGGAAATTGAACGCGCCAAGCAGGAGTCGAAAGGCTTGGGCTTGTTTGTCCGCTCCCTTGTGGGCATGGACCGGGAGGCCGCCAAGCGGGCTTTCGCCAAATTCCTGTCTAAAAAATCATTCACCGCCAACCAGATTGAATTCGTGGACATGATAATCAACCACTTGACCACCTACGGCGCGATGGACCCCGACTTGCTTTACGAATCACCGTTCACTGACATCGCGCCCCAGGGCCCCGAGGGGTTGTTCACACCAGTAGAAATTGACGAACTGGTCACAACGATTCACGAATTTTACGAGACCGCAATTACAACATAACTCTGGACGCGACCTCAATTATGATTATTAAAAGTGGTGCTTTTACAATTACACGCTTGATTTCTGAAGTTGCTGTGCAGCAAGTTCCGGTCGCTACGGCTTCAACAGTTACATCACCAACTGGTTCATTAAAATTTGAAGCGCTTTGGGATACGGGGGCTAGTAGAACCGCCATTTCCCAGAAAGTAGCCAATGATTGTAAACTCACGAGTTCGACCATCCTTCCGCCAGGACTGCCAGCCGGATTTATTTATCATCAAATCCAGATTACTCTTCCCAATGGATTCATAACCCCTCCGCTTTTTGTTCGCCAGCGCAATGATTTTCCAACTGACTGTAAATGCGACATCATGCTTGGGATGGATGCATTGAGGCATTGCGATATTGCCTTAACGCATCAACACAACAACGGATGTTTTTCATTTTCGACAGCGCCAACAACGAACAGCATACCATTCCCGGCAGTTCCGAAATCTTCTTTTCATGATATTTATCAGGGTCACCCATTTGAACTTCTTTTCGACGCGTTGTTGAAAAATCCAGTTTCGCCTCACATAAATTTTAGAACGCTAAAAGTCTTGTGGGATACAGGTGCCCCTAGTTCGGGTATCAACCAAAGTCTGGTTTCTGAATTAAATCTTCCGGGAAGTTGGTATGGTTATGGGCTTGAAATTGAATTACCCAATCAGGTTTATATTCCTGCCTTTCCAGTGAAAGTGAGAGATGGTTTGCGTTCTGACATCGCCGTATTGATTGGTATGGATATTATTCGTCAGGGAGATTTTGCTTTTACAAATTCTGCCGGCAATACGGTTGTTTATTATCGTAAGCCTTCTCTGGGGGGCATTGTTTTTTGATGATTACCATCAAAGCCCAATCATCACCTCGGAACGCCACTCGGTATTTTTCCGAGCATCTTTCCCACGACGATTATTATTCCGCGAAGGAGCAGACCGTTGGCCGATGGTTTGATGTAGTTCCCGACAGGCGGCGGGTGGTCGTAGTTTGCGAATTACGTTTGGGAAATGCCTAGACCAGCCCATTAGAAAACCGTAATCAAGGGCATGGCAAGCGAACCCCAAAGAGAAACCGGCGAACCGGTGGCCTTTCTCCGCATTGAACAGAAGCGCGGTAAACTTTATTTATTACCTTACAGTTCGCTGATTTCCGCAGAACTCACCCCTGAAGGCGGCGACGACAAATCCGACAAGATTGAGCTGAAGTTTGCGTCGCATGACGTGACCGTGACCGGCTTCCACCTGAAAGAACTGCTGGACGGATTGCAAAAAACCATCCGTCACGTCATCCGCGAAACCACTTCCGCCAAGGCGGACTTTCCCGACCAGCAACAAGGTTCCGGCAACATCCCGCCGCCGCCCAGTGTCAAATCTATCTCCGTTGAAGAAGTCGGGGCTAAATCAAAACCTGGGGCTAAAGCTTGAGGGATTGCTTGCGCTCGCGCTTGAGCACGCGCCCGGCAAACTCCCCGGCCTGCCGGATGAAACCAGCGGCCAGCGCGCGGGGATCGTCCAAGCCCGATTCCAGCAATTTGCGGAGCAGCGTCAAACGGCTGGGCGAAAAGGCCAGTTGCAATTTCGCTTCCCGCGAAAATTCCAGGGCGGACTGGCGTTCTTCCGAACGCAGATTCATGTCCGCCACAAATTCCGCCTTGTCCTGCGTGTAAAACGTCACCGACTCGCGCCCGCGTGACGCGCTGACATACAAACCTTGTTTGCTCATCACGCCCGCGACAAACGCCTTGTCGCACGTCACGCCCTGCGCGCCGTGGCTCGTCATGGCGTAGCCATGCGTCAATTGCCGCGTGGCAATTTCCCGGCCATCGGTGAGTTTCAATTTGCCGTCCGCCGTCACGCCGTCCAGCGTGACCACCGAACCATTAGCGAGCTTGCGCCCGCGCCCGTCCACGCACGGCGTTTGCAGCCGCAGCTTGTCGCCGGGGCAAAGCTCCAATTCCTTTTCCTTGAAAACGGAAAAACTCCCGGCCTGATTGCCGGTGACGGCCACCATGCGGCCATCGGCGCGGCGCACTTCCAACTTCCCTTTGTGCAGCCGCACCGCGCGGACGTGTTCGCCTTTGGCGAACCCGGCCGCTGGCCGGTGAAACACCAGCACTTCGCCGCCGCGAAACTTTTTCAAATCCTTCCGCTCCGCCACCGTCCAATCCAGATTTTTCAACGCCGTGAACTTCACCCCTTCGGGTTTCAGTTCGCCACCCTGCTTGAGCCGGTCGCGGACAATGTCCGTCAAATCGTCAATTTCCGCCCACGTTGGCGCAACCATGATGCAGTCTTTGCGCGAAGATTTTTTGCCGTGCCGGGTTACAATTGTTTTGGTTTCCGCGCTGGCGGACAGGTAATCATCCACCATGCGCGCAAGGCGCGCATCTCGGTCGGTGACTTCCACCACCGCGCCGAGGGCGTCCAGTTGTTTCAGTCCCTTGGCCGTTCGGCCATCGGCCAGCGATTGCACCGCCGCCCGATATTTGGACGGAACTTGTCGGCGGATGGTTTTCAAATCCACCACGCGCACCGGTGTTTCGCGCTCGACAATCCGCGCGGCGTCGCCCGCCTCGACGCTCAAATGCTGCCGGGAATCGCCGCTGAAAATCAGCCGCGCATTCTGCCGCCGCGCCAGCGCGGTCAAGTCGTGGAGTTGCCGGAGCGACAGCAAACTGTATTCATCCACCACCACGACCTTGTTGCGGCAGTCGGCTTGCAGCCGGGGCGATTGCAACAGGGCTTGGACGGTTTGCGTTCGCGCCAGAGCTTGACCGGCGCGGGACGCGCCGCCGTCCTTCTGCAAAACCTCGACGGCTTTCGTCGTCGGGGCGAAAACCAAGACATCATCCTTGCTGCCCTCGATGATGCTGGAAAGCACGGTGGTTTTGCCCACGCCCGCCGCCCCGCGCAAAACCACGGCTTGATCGCGGCAGCTTAACACGTTCGCCCCGGCTTGCGCCTGCTCCGGGGACAGCCGGTCATTTTTGACTGGCACGCCCAACGCCGGAAACTTGCCGCGCGTGGACGTGACAAACTCCACCACGTCCGTTTCCCGCTGCAAACTCGCCGCCGTCGTTACCTTGCCGCCGGCCTTCAATAACCCGGCGTCGTTTTTCAATTCTGACTTGAGCGTGGCCACGTCCAGCCGCCCGTAGCCGAACCGCAACGCCGAGGCGAGCAAGTCATGTTCAGCAACGACCGTCCGGCGTTCAAAGCAATGCTCCGCCGCCAGTGAAAGAACTCGTTTCGGCGGCTCTATTTGCACCGTCTTACCGCCTACGGCGGCAGCCCGGACTTTGCCCAATTCAGCCAGTTCAGCCGACGACAGCCGCCCGCGTTGCCGCGCCCGGACTTCCGCCGTGCTAACGGTATCTAACTTGGTTTTGCGCGACTCACGGACGACCACCGCTCGCTCGTCATTCGTCAGCTTCCGCCCCAGCTTCTTTTCTTCCTCCGCCACCTTCTCATCCCGCTGCGCCGCCCGCTGCGAATACCGCTCCAAAAGTTCATCCGTCACGCCCTTGATTTCCCAGCCGTGGTTCCGGCTTTCAATCGCGTAACCCAGCCGCCCGACCTCCTTCGCCAGTTCATTTCGATATAGTTCGGTCAGATACTTGGTTTGCTCGTAAATTTCTCGCGCTTCCAGCGACATCCACTTTTGCCGCTCCGCGTTCCAAGTGGCGGGCAAGACGACGTAATGATTGTGCAACTGCGGGTCTAACATCCGGCTGGTGTCATGGCCGAATTCGGCGGCAATCAGGTTGCCTGTGAACCGGCGGGACTTCGCCCGCCCCAGGCTGACCTGCACCTGTGCCGCCCGCTCCGTTTCCGCCAGCGCGTAACGCGCGGCGTGCTGGTGCGCCGCCGCCAACCGTTCATCACCGGCCAGTTGTGCCATTATAGAAACCGACTTGGGCGCGGATATAGTCACGTCGTAAAAGCACCGGCGATTCGAGACATCCCGCCCGCCGCCGCGTCGGACGGTGTTCGTCCGCATCGTCAGCCGTTCCCCCGTCACCGGGTTGATATTCTGGCGTAGTTGGTCGAATACTTCCGGCTCCACCGCCGACCCTGCTTTCAGCCCCAATCTTTCCGCCCCCGTTCCCAACCATTTCCCTTGCACCCGCCGTTGTTCATCGTAATAATCGGAGTGGCTTAGGTGACGGCTCAAGTAGGTCGCCCCATCGGTCATGCAGCGGACAGTAATCATGGCGCAAACCCCCGATTAAGCCTGCTCCAAGCCCCAGCCGAACCCCACCCATTTTTTATCCAAGACACCATCGTCTTACGCTCCGCGTAAGATAGATTATCGACAGATTCACGATGAATTACTGATAAATTATTGATAAGTTTGCGGCCATGTTTTAGACTGTTTTCATGGTGAATGAAACCGAAGCCGACCTTCAAGCGCGACGCGATGCGCTGGAAAGACTGCTGGACGAAGCCGATGTTCGCGCCAAGCCGCAATTTGCCGAGTTGGAGAAGTTTCGTGAAATCATTAAGGCGCGCGTTGAAAACGGCGTGCCGACGCATAGGCTCCTTCAGAGTCTGCGTGACGACAAAGTTCACGTGACCGTTTCCTACGATACCCTTTGCCGTTATATTCGTGATAAAGGTTTTGAAAAGCCGCTTCCCCGCCGTAAGCGCCGGAAGAAACCCGCTAAATCGTCCGTATAACGATTTTTTTTTCACCGCAAATGGCGGAAGTCCGGGGCGGGGCGTTGTTTGGCATACGCCGCCGAAGTGCATATAATCATATTCAGCCAGCCCCACCGCCACGCGCCTTGCTTGAATCGCGTCTTTACGCCCGGCTTGCCGCCAAATTGTTGCCCGCCGCGCGTCAGGATTGCCGTCACTTTTCCGTTATGTTCTTCGCCGCCAGTTTTCAAGTTTTGCGCGGCTTGCGGTGGAAACGCATACTCCTCGACTTTTTTGTATTCCTTATTCCGCTTCCCTTTTGAGTCGCGGGTATAGCCAACCATTTTGGTTATCTGAATTTTACCAATGCAATCGGCCATATATTGGTTTATTGCGGGGTCTTGGTTTTGGTAAAATAGTTTGGTGTTAAAATTGTTGAGGAAGGTGCTTCCTAAATCCTGCCCGACCGAAGCATTCAACCCACCTATTGACTGCGTGGCGGCCAGCACCATGCACCGAGGTTCCCGCGCCGTGGCTTGAAAATCCACGTCGCTCAAGGTGAGCGTCTTCTGGCATTCATCCCAGACGATTGCCACCGGGCGGTCGTTTTCTTTTTTGTTCCGGCGCAGTATCGCCCGTTGCACCGCCCACCGCGCCAGCCCGTTGGCCAGGCGCCCGATTTCCGATTTGTCGTCCACCGGAAAATCCACCACCAGCACCGCTCCTTTCAACACGATGTCCATCGGGTAATCTGCCTTGGAAAAAAATAGTGACCGCAGCGGATCACGCGCCAGCAAGTCCGCCCACGTAGCCGAAAAATTGAAAGTTACGGACGTGCGCGTCTCCGGGGCGTGCCGTGAAAACTCTTCCAGAAAATACTGCCGCGCCAGATCCACGGCACGCGAATCTGGCTTGTTTTTTTGCGCCAGTCCCAAAAGCTGTCCACATCGCGAGTCGCGCCACCATGCGGCGCTGTCTGCGTCCTGGTTGGCTGGGGCACTTTGAACTAATTGCCGCAAGTCGTCAAAATCCACCGTCCCGGTGGCGGCATAGACTACATTCAGCGCATTGCGCAAAAGCTGCTTCGCCGCATCATCCCAGATGGATTCAGTCCCGCGTCTCTGGTCCGATCCTCCGCACAGCGACGAAATGAATTTGAACAGCCGGACGATGTTTTCCGTGGCGTCCTCGTCTATGGCTCCCGCGCCAGCTACGCCGCAGTCCAGTTCCTGTTTCAACAGGTTGCAGCCCAGCCCGCGTTTGGCGTCAATCATTACCAAGGAATCAGAACGCCCCGCTTCCCGAATCCATTTCAGGTAGGTTTCCGTGTCGGATTTTTTTGTGGTCTGGAACAGACAGCCGTAACCGGCTAACAATGCCGCTTTGCTGGCAAATTCTATGACCGTGCTGCTCTTGCCGCTGCCTGTTCGGCCAAATGCGAAGGCGTGTTCAAACGAATGGCCGATTGTCCAGTTTGTCCAACCGTTCCACCGCAGCAGCGGTTCCGTGCTTTTCCAAATTTCTGGAGTGTCCATGTTCATCCAAGTTGTTTTATTGAAGTTCGTTTGGTGGGTTGAATTGGGGTTGCAGTCTTTGGCTTTGATCGGTGGAACTTGGCAGCCGCCTTCGCGCGCAGGCTATTCACTTCGCGGATGTTCCCACGATGCCAAATGATGGCGAGCGACCAGATTAAATTTATAGGGTCAGACAAAGACGCCTTATTGTGCCTTTTGGCATCCGCCAGTGTCACCACGTCAACCCCATTCGCAATAATCTCGACGGTATCTCTGTATATTTGCTGCGGCGGAGCGGTTTGATAATCCGTGAGGTTTTCCAGAATCAGCACTGAGTCGGGCTGAATTTTCCGCTCCTTTATTCCTCGCAAAAAAAGTTTTAGTCCGCTCTCGCCGGATTTGCTGTATCCGCTGCTTCCTTTCTCTAATCCCAGCGCGTCATATCCGCATGGTTTGAAGTCGAGGTTTTGATCGGCGCACCATCGTTTCGCTGATTCTATCTGCCGCTCAGAAGTTCTGATTTGCGGCAAGGTTTTAGATATGAAACTCAAGTAGCTATAGGCGATTTTTTGCTTCATGTTTTGCTGTTCATGGTAGGTCGTTTTTTTTCTTTGACCAGCAGGCCGTTGGCTTTTTCGCAACTGTCTTTGCCGTTCACATCTTTCAGCCTTGCCGTTTAATTTCCGGTGTTCATGTCTTAACCGGTAATTGTGCAGTTTCGTTTTTCATCCGTCTTTGCGGACAATGCCGGCCAAGTCGGTGACAACCTTGTTTTGCATAAGCGTTGCCTGCGCGCTCAGTGCTGGATATTTGCGCGCAATTTTGCCGAGAATTTTATACCGATAGGCTAGGGCGGTTTTGCCGTAAATTTCGAGATTCTTGTCGCCTAACCGGAAAACAAGGTAATCAATGGCGGCTTCATCGAGTCCGGCCTGAGTTGCCAAAAATCCTTTGCTGTATTTTTTCCCCAGCCGCATCAATTCCGGCAAACACTTCGCCCTCACTTTCTCCAAAGCGATTGGCTTTCCGGGGACTCGCAACTTTCGTCCAATCTTTTCAATGGATTGCCGCATCTGCTCTTCGTGCAGGGCGTAGCATTTTTTCTTAAAATCGTCCGTTACTTTTTTAATCCGTTCGGATTCAATTTTTGATGTTTTCGTTTTTGCCATAATCGTAATTTTGACCGACAAGTTATTGAAGTGCCGTTCTCTTGTCCAAATGAAAGGATTGCGAGGCATCCTTGAACCCGGCGGGAAGTCGCGTCCAAACTTCACTGGCTCAATCCGCGCCGGCTGGTTCTCGACTGCGCTTGTGTGCTCGCCCGTCGCGCCTAAATTTCACCCGCCCCCGCGCCAGACTTCCGGCCAGCGGACAGACCCGCAAGCCGCAAGACTGGCTTGCCCCAGAAACCCGCGCGACCGGCTCCGCCACCGCTCCGCTCGCCCATCCATCGCTCCTTTCCGCCAGCAAAGTTTCGCCGCTCCGCCGCATTGATCGGCGCGACCAATGCGCCGATGAAGTTCTCCGCTGCGCTGCGCCCCTCATCGCCGCATTCGTCGCGGCAGGGTGTGAATGCCGCTTTGCGGCAAGCTGATGTTGAAACGTGCCGGTCATGCTTCATGCGTTCGCAATGAATCCCGCCTGTCCCGCCCGCCTTTGGCGGATAATGTTTGGACGACACGAGAGGGCGCGCGGCTTCGCCCGCCCATGTCACCGCAATAGGGCGCGATGCTCCGCATATCGCCCCGGACTCCGCATTAGGCCGCGAGGTTTCACCCGGCCAACACCAGAATTAACCGTGAGCACGGACATTTTCCGACCGCTCCACTTCGTTCCGACGGATCGAAAACTGTCCGCCCTCACTGGTAAAACATATCAGCCGGAGACTGCGGCAAGTTGCCACTACCGGGAAAAATGCGGGGTGTCCCGTCCGTGGTAATTTTCCGCAGACTCCGGGCAGGATAAAGACCACGACCCTGCCGGGGGCAGAATTTTTGGGCGCTTGTCTTCGCCGTTTTTACGCCCGCCATCACCCCACCGTTGCTGCTCGCCCGTCCGACACCGAGCCGAGCTTGGGAGCGAGATCAAAACCCGCGCCAGCGCCGCCCCCCATTCCCAAATCGTCGCTGTCACGGCTTTTGCGTTCGCTGATTTTTTAACGCGCTTTCGCGCGCGGCTCGCTGTCTCCCGCAGCCACGAAGCGAGCAGCAACGGCAGGGTGACGGTCAGCGGTTTTTTAAAAAAGCTATGAAATCACCAATGTTTATGCGGGAAGCGACAGCACCGGCGAGTGTCCGGCCTTCGTCGGTTTTTAAAATGGAAAACTTTTTTGGGAAAGGAATTTTGTGATTTTTCTCGAACAGCAGAAATTTCTTTTGGGGCAAATCGTGATTACTCCCGCCGCGTTGCAGGTGCTTTCCGTCGAGGACATTTGCCGCGCGATTGACGCCCACGTTTGCGGAGATTTTGGGTTGGTCAGTGACGCCGACCGCGCCGAGAACGAATTTGCGTTGAAGCACGGCTTGCGCGTGATGTCCGTTTTTGCATCGAAGGGTGGAGTTCGATTTTGGGTGGTGACCGAAACCGACCGCCTCGTGACGACGCTGCTTTTGCCCGATGACTATTGATGAAAACGCCGCGTATTCTCCATGTGGACGGGGACAACTACTTTGCGACGTGCGAAGAAATTCTGTCGCCAACATTGCGCGGTCGCGCGGTGATTGTCGCCGGTGGCCGCCGTCAGGACGGAATCGTTCTGTCGGCGAGCCGTCGCGCGAAGGCGTTTGGCGTGAAGTCGGGCATGGCCTGTTTCCGAGCGCGCCAGTTGTGCGCGGAGTTGGTCGTTTGTCCGGCGCGGCCAGAGGTTTACCGGCAAATTTCGGCGCGGATGTTCGCGGTGCTGAATCGTTTTTCGCCGTTGGTCGTGCCGGTTTCCATTGATGAAGGTTTTTTGGATTTGTCCGCCGAGGCTGACGGCGCGGCGCGCTGGCACGAGTTGAGCGCGGCAGTTTCGCGCGAGGTTGGTTTGCAGTTGTCCGGCGGGTTGGCAAATTCGCGCTGGCTGGCGAAGCTGGCGACGGACGCCGGGAAACCTGGCTTCCTGGAAATTTCCGCCGGGAGGGAAAAAGAATTTTTGTCATCGCGTGATCTCAGCGAGTTGTCCGGCATCGGTGACCATCGTGCGGACGCATTGGCGGCGTTGGGCGCGCGGAAGTTCTCGGACGTGGCCGCGCTGCCCTCGATGCTGCTCCGCCAGAGGTTCGGAATCTGGGGGCAAAAACTTTGGCTGTTTGCAAATGGTGAATGGCCGGAAGAACTTTTGGCCGAGGCGCGGACGCGCACGATGATTTCGCGGCAGAAAACTTTTTTGTTCGATGTTCGGGATTATTGCCGCGTGTTGCAGTTCGGCACGGTCGAGCTGAAAACACTTTTGGCGCAGTTGCGGCGCGAGCAGCTTGCGCCGCGCGAGTTGGGCGTGACGGTGCGGTTTGCCGATTTCAGCGAGGCCAGCGCCAAGCATCGCTTTCGCGTCGCACAGGAGCGCGACGAAATCATTTTTGCGATGTTCTCCGCGAAGTTTGCCGAGTGCGTCGCCGGCCAGACGAAATTTGTGCGCCAACTTCGGCTTTCGCTTTCGGGGCTGGAGCCGAGGCCGGCACAGGGCGAATTTTTGCTTTAGCGCTTTTTAACGCGGCGTTCAATATTGCTCTAGTGATTCGCGGCTTTTGTGCTGCCAACATTTTATTTGAGTATTCATCTCGCTTGATGGGCGGCAGCTTTTTGGCAGTCCGCTGGTCTTGTAACATTCCGCCCATTTTATCTCTGACCACCTCGGCATGTGGCGGTATCGCTCCTTCTATCCGCAATGTGCCTGCTGGTCTGTCGAGCACCCAGCGCTCAACCTTATTTACAAATGTCAGTTTCGCACACCTTCCGCCAAATTCTTTGAATTGGTCTGGCGCCCTTTGGAATAGGTCAATGCGTAGGATGTGCTGTCGGATTGCCAGCCGCAATCGAGCACGGCTATCAAACCCCTTCTTGTCTGCTAGTTCTCTGATTATTTTTTGCCCGTCTTGGGAAACGAACCCTTCTTTGCTTTTTATTTCGGATCTAATTTCGCCAGCTTGTCGGCGCAACTCGCTCCGGTCGGATTCAAGCGCTTGCATCTTTGCTCCGAGTTCGGCGATTCCTTTTGCGAACCTTGCCAGTTCAATCAGCCCGTCCATTTCCCCGTTGATTGTTTTTAGCTTTCCTTCAATTACTGAAAGTTGATCGCGCAGGTTTTTTAGTTCCTGAGATTTGGAGACCGTTAATGTGCTCCAGTCGAGGTCAGTAATATATTGCAGCAATAAAGTTTCTAGTTCGTGGTAGTTCCAGCTAAACAAGTTGGCTTTTGGATTGCAGCGTTTCCAGTCTGACACCACATATTGCCACTTTGAACCAGTCCCATGATCCCGGTAGCACATCGTATAGTTTGGGTGGTTGCCATCTTTCAGCAGCCCTTGAAATAGATTAGCCACTTTTTTTCTGCCAATTGGCCCTCGCGCCCCGGAACGCCTTGACGCCGCCTTGTAAAATACCGCTTCGCTAATTGCAGGTGGGTAAAAGTTTTTGATCGCTTCGGCTACTGGCTTACGCCGGCCGGCAATAGAATTTTTGTCGTCGTTTTCTTGGTCGCGGGTTGAGTGCGGCACTAGCTCACCCAAAACAGCCCGCGAGGTTAAAATTTTATTGATGTAGCTATGGTGCCAACCTTCTGTCTTGCGTCTCTTTCTATTCCAAGTTGCGACAGCGCATTGGTTGAAAAGGCGCGCTATCTTCTGCCGCCCCCAGCCTCGGTTCCACAGCCAAAAAATGAGCTTTAACTTTTTAACGCGGTTTTCGATTAGGCTGTAGCGATTGGTGGCCTTATCGTGGTTAATCCACCCTGGGCAAATTGGGGTCATCGGCGTCCTGTTAGCGATGGCTCTGTCGCGCTTCCGTTTCCATACTGCTGCTAGTCGGTATGCTTTGTTCGCTGATTCAT
>Ga0302281_10001523_pt1 | contig 16715 bp, 17 predicted proteins | sample III_Fen_E1_2_FD_198762 | JGI IMG/M metagenome (GOLD analysis project Ga0302281, IMG submission 198762) | Peat permafrost microbial communities from Stordalen Mire near Abisko, Sweden - III_Fen_E1_2 | ecosystem: Environmental > Terrestrial > Soil > Wetlands > Permafrost | place: Sweden: Abisko...
CGGTGACTTTATCCACCCAGGCTACGGAAGGCTCGGCCCTTATGCTTAAAGCGGGAGCGATGAGTTCAAAGTGTTCCTTGGGAAACTCCTGGGCGGCCAGAAAAGCCTCGTTTTCCCAGGTCACCAACACATCCCCCAAACCCCGCTGGGCAAAAGTGGTGGTAGAGCCCCGGGAGCCCGAATCCAAAACGCAGACATTTTTATAAAACTGGGTCACAAAGTTTCGGGCGGCTTCTTCCGTGCCGTATTTTTTAAAGGCATAGCCCCAGGCGGCCAAAAAATTCCAGCGGGCGGCCCCGCCGGTTTTAGGGTTGGCGGAAACAATGGAAACGCCCGGCTTAATCAGGTCTTCCCAATCTTTAATCCCTTTGGGGTTTCCCTTGCGGACGAGAAAAACAATGGTGGAGGTGTAGGGTGAACTGTGATGGGGCAAACGGTCTTCCCAGTTGGCGGGTAAAAGTCCCGCTTTTTGGGAAATAGCGTCGATGTCGTAGGAAAGGGCTAAGGTCACCACATCCGCCTCCAAGCCCTCAATCACCGCCCGGGCCTGCTTGCCCGAGCCGCCGTGAGATTGAAGAAGGGTCACGTCCTGGCCTGTTTTGGCTTTCCAGTATTTGGCAAAGGCCTGATTGTATTCCTGATAAAACTCCCCGGTGGGATCATAAGAGACATTCAAGAGGGTGGTTCCGGTGCTGCTATCCGCCAGTGAGGGGGAGGTGAGGAACAAGCAAAGTGAAAAAAGGAGCGGGACCGTCCGTAATTTCAGCGGCATGAATACCTCAACGGTTTTATTCGAATAATAGGTTCATCAGTTTACACATCCGTAAGGATTTAAACTTTGTTTTTTATCGTATTCATGCCAATTTTGAGGGGGTCGCGGGGCAAGTACCCGTTGCCACGCTATGGGGGCCTGCTTATAATGAGCCCTCATTTTTTCCCGAAAGGCCCGACCCTTGAAAACCAAAAAGAAACTCTCGAAGGCGGAAACCGCCAATTCGATCGCTTGGAAAAGAGTGCAATTGGCCCGTCATCCCGAGAGGCCTTTCGCGTTGGACTACATTCAAAAATGCTTTACGGATTACACCGAAATTCACGGGGACAGGGCTTTCCGCGATGACCTGGCGATTGTTTCGGGTTTGGCTTTTTTCAACGACCAGCCGGTCGCGGTGATCGGCCAGCAAAAAGGCCGGGACACGAAAGAAAACATTCGCCGCAATTTTGCCATGCCCCATCCCGAAGGGTACCGCAAAGCCCTGCGGGTGATGAAATTGGCTGAAAAGTTTAATAAGCCTATCTTCACCTTCATCGATACACCCGGTGCCTACGCCGGTTTGGGAGCTGAAGAGAGAGGCCAGGCGGAGGCGATAGCCCGTAATCTGTTAGAAATGGCCAAGCTGAAGGTTCCGGTCATCGCGGTCATTATTGGAGAGGGTGGCAGCGGGGGAGCTTTGGGTATCGGGGTGGCCAATAAAGTGTTGATGATGGAAAACGCCATTTATTCCGTTATTTCTCCGGAAGGGTTTTCCGCCATTCTTTGGAACGACGCGAGCCGAAAACAGGAAGCCGCGGATTTGATGAAGATGACCGCTCCCGATCTTTTGGCTTATCAAATTATCGACGAAATTGTGCCCGAACCTGAGGGCGGAGCCCACACGGATATTGACCTGTCGGCTCAAAACCTCAAGAAGGCGCTGGAGAAAAATTTGAAAGCCTTATCCGGTTTGTCGCCCGCCGCCCTGGAAAAACAACGGTACAACAAGTTTCGCGCGATGGGTAAGCTCGGCTCGTAACAGCTCTTTCACGGTCAATTTATTCCCCAAAGGTTCTATTTTGAAGAAATCTCAATTAACTCTCATCGCATATCTAGCGGCGGCCTTGATTCTGGGGGCCGGCTGGAATGACAAGGTTTTGGCGGAGGGGGATAAACCCCAAATAGTGATCGATCCGGGCCATGGCGGCAGCGACGCCGGCAGTCGGGATGGATCGGAAGTTGAAAAGGACTGGAACCTCAAATTCGCTCTGGCGTTGGATAAAGCTTTTGAGGCCGACGGCTATCAAGTTCTCATGACCCGCACTTCGGATGTGGCGGTCGATAGTGAAGCCCGGGTAAATATGATTAACTCGTCCAACGCCAGGGCGGTTTTAGTCATTCACGCTGACCGGGAATGGACCCGCACGCAAAACGGACCTTTTTTAGTGGTTGAACCGCCCAATCAAAACGCCCTAGCCGCTTCGGATTCGATACAACCCTATGGAGCGATTTCTTCCCCTCAATTTCACGCCAGCCTCAAACTGGCGGTGGATATCGGCCAGAAGCTGGGTGTGAACACTTCTTTGTCGGACCTTTCGGACAGCCGTGGAACCGTGGAAGTGGTTTCGCCTTATGGAAAAGTAGCCTGTTTACCTCATCAGGATTTGCGTTATTTGTCTAAACCCGCTGTGGTTTTGACGCCTCTGTTTTTAACTTCGGACAGTGATTTGAAAAAATTCAGCGATTCGGCCGCGATGGATCAGTTCGCGCACAAAGTCGCTCAAGGGGTCAGTAACTCCATACAAATAGCCCCGGCGGCCGGGGGAGCGGCCCAATGAACCGGAATTCTTTAATCGTTAAAATAACGCTGGTGGTTTTGTTTTTTTTAGTGGTTCTGGGCGGTTTTTGGTTTTTGAAATACCACCGCGAGAATAAAAAAAATGAATTGGTTCATGGCGGCAGTAATTCTCCTTTGTATGAGCCGGGCGATAAACCCATGAAGGTTTACCTTAGAGCTGTGGAAATGGATAACGGAAAGTTTTTCAGCTTTCAAACCACGATTTACCAAAGCAAAACCAGGGTTAACCAGATGCGCCAGCTTCTTTTGGCTTTTTTAAATGGAGCCAGGACAGGAAAAGGTCAGGTGCCGGTGCCGGAGGGGCTTAAACTCAATGATTTTTATTTCACGCCCCAGGGCATTGCGGTGGTGGATGTGTCAACTTCAGACATCCAGCCCGGCCAGTTCGGCTTTTATGAAGAAGTTCTGTTTATCAGGGGGCTGATCGAGTCCCTGAGCCAGAATTTTTTTGAAATCAAGCAGGTAAAAGTTTTAGTGAACGGAACCGAAGCGCTCACTTTGGCAGGGCATTACGCCCTGGGAACCGCCGATCTGGGCGGACTCGTCACCCAATCCGTTAATACCTTTTAAAGCGAGTTTTATGGAAAACCCTAAAGAATTTGAACTGCCGCCAGCCTATGAGCCCAAAGATGTCGAAGCCCGCTGGTACGACCTTTGGGAAAAATCCGGCATCTTCACGGTATCAACCGAAAGTGAAAAAACGTCCTTTTGTATTGTGGCGCCGCCGCCAAACGTGACGGGAAGACTGCATATGGGTCATTCTCTAACCTATACCCTACAGGATTTGCTGGCCCGCTATAAACGCATGCAGGGGTTTAACGTGTTATGGCTTCCGGGCACGGATCACGCGGGCATCGCCACTCAAAATGTGGTGGAAAGGGAACTGAAAAAAGAAAACAAGAGCCGCCATGATTTTGGCCGGGAAGCTTTTGTGGCGAAGGTTTGGGAGTGGAAAGAAAAATACGGGGAAATTATCACGGGACAATTGCGCAAGATGGGCGCCTCCTGCGATTGGACCCGCGAGCGCTTTACGATGGACGAGGGTTTATCCAAAGCCGTTCAGGAAGTTTTCATCACGCTTTTCAACGAAAAGCTGATCGTTCAGGACTATTACCTGATCAACTGGTGCCCCCGCTGTCAGACCGCCTTGTCGGATATCGAAGTGGTGCACAAACCCAGCAACGGCAATTTTTATCACATTCGTTACCCCTACGCGGATGACCCGAACAGCTTTTTGGAAGTGGCCACCACCCGGCCCGAAACCCTTTTGGGCGACACCGCGGTAGCGGTGAACCCCACGGATGAACGCTATCAAGGGTTGGTGGGCAAGTTGGTCAAGCTGCCTTTGGTTAACCGAAAGATTCCCGTCATTCAAGATAACTATGTGGATAAAGAATTTGGGACAGGCGTTGTAAAAATTACTCCCGCCCATGATTTTAATGACTTTCAGGTGGGCAACCGCCACAAGCTGGAGCGCATCAATATCCTCAATCCCGACGGCACGCTGAACGAAAACGCGGGGGCCTATCAGGGTTTGGATCGTTTCGTCGCCCGTAAAAAAATAGTGGCGGACCTGGAAGAACAAGGGTTCATGATCAAGGTGGAACCCCATGAAAATAATGTGGGTCATTGCTACCGCTGCGACACGGTGGTGGAGCCCTATTATTCAAAACAATGGTTTGTGCGCATGAAGCCCCTGGCCGAAAAGGCCCTGGAAGCGGTGAACAAGGGCGAAAGCCAGTTTTTCCCCGAGCTGTGGCGGGGCGAGTTTGAAAAGTGGATGAACAATATTCAGGACTGGTGCATCAGCCGCCAAATCTGGTGGGGCCACCGGATTCCGGTTTATACCTGCACGAACTGCTCCACCCAATTTGCCGCGACCGAATCGCCAAAAGTTTGTTCGAAGTGTCAGAACACAAAGTTTGAACAGGACCCGGATGTGCTGGATACCTGGTTCTCCTCGGGCCTTTGGCCCTTTTCCACTCTGGGATGGCCGGAGAAAACAAAAGATCTGCAAACCTTTTATCCCACCTCAGTGATGGTGACCAGCTGGGATATTCTTTTCTTCTGGGTCGCCCGCATGATGATGATGGGCATCAAATTTATGGGCAAGGTGCCTTTCAAGGAAATCTATCTGCATTCGCTGGTGGCGGATAAAGACGGAAAGAAGATGAGCAAGTCCACAGGCAATGTGGTTGATCCGCTGGAACTGATTGAAAAATATGGAACGGACGCTCTTCGCTTTACTCTCACCAGTATCGAAACCAAACAACGCTATGTCGCCTTGACGCCGCAAAAGCTCGAATCCTCCCGTAATTTCGTGAACAAGCTTTATAACGCCACCCGCTTTGTGCTGATGGGTCTGGCGGACGGCACCGAAGTGAAGCCGTTGCAAAAGTCCGACTGGGGTAAGTTGAAACTGGAAGACCGCTGGATATTGACCCGCCTTTCCCAAACCATCGCCGAAGTGACGCCTGATTATGAAACCTATCGAGTGGCCGAACTGTCCCAGACTCTTTACCGTTTTATGTGGAATGAGGTTTGCGACTGGTATTTGGAAGCGCTCAAACCCCGCTTGTATTTGGAAGCCAATTCGGAAGAAAAAAAGCTGGCGGCTTCGGTGGTGGTGACCGTGTTTGACGCCGTCTTGCGTTTGCTGCATCCGGTCATGCCTTTTGTGACGGAAGAGCTGTGGCACAAACTACCGGGCCACCATGAAACCATCATGAAAGCCTCCTGGCCTAACGCCGCGGATTACCCGGTGGATGAAAAAGTTCTGCCGGAATTTGAATTTTTGCAGGAAGTCATTACAGCTATCCGCACCAGCCGAAGCGAATTGAATGTATCGCCCTCGGCCCAGTTAAAGCTCTTTATGCAGGGCGCGTCGGTTCAATTTGATCCGGCTTCGCAGGCAGGCGCGATGCTCAAAACCCTTTGCCGTGTCAGTGAATTATCACCGGCCACTTCCAGGCCTCCCAAAACCGCTTTGGCGGTGGTGAAGGGCGGGGAAATTTTTATTCACCTGGAAGGCTTGATTGACCTCAAGGTGGAAGCGGCCAAACAGCTCAAGGAAAAACAAAAGCTGGAAAAGTATGTTCAATCGATTCAGGGCAAATTGACCAATGAGAATTTCGTGAAGAACGCCCCGGTGGAGATGGTCGAGGGCGAAAAGGCGAAATTACAGGAAACCAAAGACAAGATCGCCAGCATTGAGAACAATTTAAAATTCCTGGTAAATTAATTAGCTGTGGAGGGGTGATGGAAGAGCAAGAGGTCAAGTTGTACCCGTATCGTTGGGTGGTGCTGGCGGTATTCATGCTGATCAATGTCATGGTCCAAGTGCTGTGGATCGGTTATGCGCCTATCGCGACGCTGGCGGCGGCCGCCTATGGCGTCAAGCGGGAAGACATCGATTTTCTGGCGAATATGTTCATGCTCATCTACATCCTTGTCTCGTTTCCGGCGGCCTGGGCGATTGATACTTATGGTTTCAAAAAAGCGGTTGGTTTCGGCGCCCTGATGATGGGAGTTTTTGGACTGCTCCGCGCCTTGTATCCCACGAATTACACGATGGCGGTGGTGGGATCGATTGGCATATCCATCGGACAGCCTTTTCTTTTAAACGCTTTCACCAAATTTGCCGCGCTTTGGTTTCCGCAAAAACACAGAGCCACCATCACGGGTGTCATTTTCATCGCCCTGTTTTTAGGTATCGGGTTGGGCGAAGTGCTGGGGCCGGGATTGGTTTCTGCCTGCGGTTTTGCCGGACTGCAGCTCATCTATGGTATTGCCTCGGCGGTGTCGGCCCTGTTATTCCTCGCGCTGGCCCGATCGGAACCGCCCACGCCCGCCAGCCCTCCGGGAGAAAATGTCCGCGCGCTGGTGCTGGACAGCCTGAAACAAATCCTGAAAAACAAAAACGTCTATGTCCTCTCTCTCTCGCTGTTCCTGGCCAGCGGTATTGTGAACGGTGTGTTTACGCTGATCGACGGGCTCGACGGGGAGCTTTCGCTCACGGTGGATCAGGGCGTGATGCTGACGGCTTTGCTGCTTGTCGGCGGAATTGCCGGACGCATCGTGATTCCCGCGGTTTCGGACGCCCTAGGACGCCGGAAGCTGGTGCTGGTCATCGCGGTTTTTCTGGCGGTACCCGCCACCTTTGGTTTGGTGCTCGGCAGGGGCCTCGTATTCGAGATCATTTGTTTTTTTGTCATGGGCTTTGTCATCACGGGCGTGACGCCGGTAGCCTATCAATACGGCGCCGAAATTACCTTTCCGGCTACCGAGGGAACGAGCAACGGCATTTTCGCCCTCGTCGTACAGGCGTCCGGTCTTCTGATTGTCCTGATGGACGCGCTTCGGGGAACCTTTCATAACTCTTACATCCCTTCGTTTGTCGGCCTCGCGGTGTTACTGGGGGCATCCGCTTTCCTCATGCTGTCGCTCTCCGAGTCTCCCAAGATGGCTCGATCATCGGCCCCCGCCGAGTCGGAATCGATATCAGACGCGCTGTAGCGAAACCCAAGAAACGGCTGTCTCATCATGAGTTCTTTTGAAAGTAACAGCACCACCGCCCTAAAGGTAAATAAATTCTCTCAACATGGGAGAATGTCCCTTAAAATAGTCTCTCTTAATTCTTGAGAAGGAGTTTTCCTATGTTTTTAAGTGTCACGCTGGTGGTGCTCTTGTTCATTTTAGGTATGGCACTTTTGCTGGGAATTTATCTTGTCTCAGTTTACAACTCTCTGGTTAGTTACCGCGTGGAAGTGGACAATTCCTTCAGCCAGATCGATGTTCAACTCAAACGCAGGCATGATCTGATACCCAATCTGGTTGAAACCGTAAAAGGTGTGATGGATTTTGAAAAAGGAACTCTGACCCAAGTAATGCAGGCGAGAGCCGCCGCAATGGGAGCGACCAACCCGAATGACCGTCTCAAGGCGGAAAATGATATTACGACAGGCTTGGGCCGTTTGATGGCGGTTTGGGAAAATTATCCAACTTTAAAATCCAATGAAAATGCCAAACAACTGCAGGAAGAGTTGACCTCCACCGAGAACAAAATCGCTTATGTCCGCGGTCATTACAACGATATTGTGGCGAATTTTAACGCGCTGACCCAGCAGTTTCCTTCCAATTTGATTGCTGGATCATTCGGTTTCCAGGCCAGGGAATTCTTGAAAGTCGCCGATTCGGATAAAGAAGTGCCGCAAGTTAAATTTTAAATTATGTTTTACGCGTTACCCGCCGATACTGTCTTTGAGGCAAAAGAACGAAATCGGCGCGCGACCCTCTACCTGTTAATTCTTTTATGCGCGGTTAATATCTTTTTCATCAATCTGTTGACTGTTTCGGGCTCCCTCATGCTTCGCGGTTGGACCAGGACTCAGGGTCCGATCGGTCTGGGTTCTCTTATTTTACTTTCTTCCATTCTGGGCGCGACTCTCGCGGCAGCGCATTTTTTTATCGCCCGGGCCAAATCACTGGACAGTCTGCTGGAACCCATCGGGGCCAAAAACGCCGATCCTCAAGATCAATACCACAGTCAATTGATTAACTTGGTTGAAGAGGTCCGAATGGCGACAGGACTTCAGGCAATTCAGCCGGTGGTATTGGCTACCCCAGGATGCAACGCTTTTTCTCTGCAAGATGGGCAGGGAAAAGCCGTGATTGGTGTCACAGAAGGTCTTCTGACTAAGCTCTCTCGAAATGAACTCGCCGCAGTGATCGCCCATGAGGCGGCCCACCTGGTTCATGAAGATTCCCGATTGGTCACCACAACCTGTTTTCTTTCCAGTTCTTTCGGCATTCTTTATGAGGAATTGGGGAAATTGAATAATGGAACTTCTTCCACCCGATACGCGGGTTACTCGGGCAGAAGAAATAATTTTTTCGCGGCGGCACTGGTTTTTTGGATGATTTCGGGGCTGGGTTATCTGATGACGAAGTTAATTTTCATGGCCATTTCCCGCCAGAGGGAATATTTGGCGGACGCGGATGGGGTGCGCCTCTGTAAAGATCCTCTCGCGTTGGCGGAGAGTCTTTATAAAATTTCCCGCCGTTATCGGGGGGATGTACCCAACGCTTGCGAGGCCCTTTTTATCATGAACCCCTCCGGATCTGATTTAGATGAGCGGGAAGGATTGTTTTCTGATCTTTTTAGCAATCATCCGCCCGTTTCGCAAAGGCTCAATAAACTTCTGCTTTGGGCCAAAAGCGATATGCCCCAGTTACGAAACATGGTCGAGATGGAAGAAACGGATAATGGAAAGCAGGTTGAGTCGAGGTCGCCAGCAACTTCTTCGGCACCGTTGTTTATGGCTTTTCAAGAGAATCAATGGGTAGGACCCTATAATGCCGAGCAATTATTGTCGGTTGGTATGGCGACTCCCACTACTTGGGTTTGTCCGCCGGGAAGCCAAACGGTCACCAAAGCTTCTGAAGTTCCAGAGCTTTTACCCCTATTTCAACAGCAAGTACAGGGCGCGGTTTCACAAAACAATTGTCCGCGGTGTAAAGTGCCCCTATTAAAGACGATAAGGGAAGGGAGCGCGGTTGAACAATGCAGCTTTTGCAAAGGGTTTTTGCTGAGAGCGGGAGTTTTAGAAAGATTGATCGCCCGGGATAATGAAGTTCCATTGCCCGAAGAAATTAAAAAAGCTAGAGTCTGGAGGGATTCCCAACGGGGTCCTTTAAAAGATAGGGTTCACTTTCCTGAAATAAAATGTCCCTTGTGCCAAAGTACGATGGGGAAGGGCATTCACTCCATGTTGACTCAGGTGGTCATCGATCATTGTACGAACGACGCCTGCAGAGCCGTTTGGTGCGATGGAGGCGAGTTAGAAACTATTCTGATGTTGATTCAAGATGCCCAGACGGTTTCAATCTAAATTTTTTTCAAACCGCTTGAAGGGTTCGTTCCCCAAAATTTCAGATGATTCAAAATCATCCTTCCGTTAGTTGTCCACGATGGGGACCCCGGAGTGGACAATTAATCTTGCTTTAAAGTCCCTTTTAATACAATCGTCCGCAGTTTGGCGCGGAAGCTATTAGCGTGGCTCGGATTTCAGGCGCGAAGGGCTCTGGTCCATTTCGCGGGGAAGCGGCAAAGATGGTTACGGGCGCATGCGTCGCGTGCCCCTTGGCCGAGGCAATTTGCTGCGGCCCGCGGTTATATTCCGCCGATTCCGAGGAGTAATCGGCAAGAGCCGCGAGACTTGGTTGAGCCAACGGCCCATTATTATTGCCGTTAGCAAATGAGGATAATCCCGTTTCCAAATCCTTCTTACGTTGCCACTAAAGCCAAAGCCGAGAAACAAAATTCCTCATCGGACTTATTGCTATTTTCTGGGTGCCCGGTTAGTTTTGGAACGGACTCGGATATTGCGTTTAAAAGGAACGGCTATGGCCCCCTCAACCCGATGGAAAGAAAATATCGATCCCGACGAAGCGGTCAGGTTGGAAAAATACGCTGAAACCCTCCACGCTATTCAAAAGAAAAGAGATGCTCAAGGCCCCCCGCGCCGGACTCTTCGTGACACTGGGCTGGCTGACGATTTCCCCCCAAGACCCGGATTCGGTCCCGGGCCGCAAACTCTATGATTTCATCGAGAAACTTTCCTTTGATATCTGGCACGCGCCGGTGGAATTCCGGCCACTAGGGAATGTTATGAGGGCCAGACGGGTGGCCTATAAAGTCAGCAGCAAGGAACGGCAGGCCCTTTCGGAGCCGGACGGTTCGGAAAGATTTGAATAAAAGGAGGATGTTATGGCGATATTAAAAGAAGGGACGAAGGCTCCGGATTTTTCCCTGCCTTCTACACCTGACCAAAAGGTGAAGCTCTCGGAGTTTCGGGGAAAAAATGTGGTGCTGGTTTTTTATCCGGCGGACTGGAGCCCGGTTTGCGGGGACCAGCTGGCCCTCTATAACGAAGTGCTGCCCATGATTAAAAAACACAACGCCGAGGTCATCGGCATTTCGGTGGACGGCATCTGGTGCCACCTGGAATTTACCAAAGAACGTAAATACCATTTTCCCATCCTGTCGGATTTCGAGCCCAAAGGCGCGACGGCGAAATTATACGGGGCCTATCGAGACCAGGACGGCACCAGCGAAAGGGCCCTCTTTGTGATCGACGGGGAAGGCATCATCCGGTGGAGTTACCTTTCGCCGGTGGGTGTCAATCCGGGAGCAGACGGTATTTTGGACGCGCTGGAAGCCCTGTCGAATAAGGAGAAAGCATGAGCTCATCACCCAAACTCAAAATCCCGGTTTCGAAAGAAGACCATTCCCAGGGTCCGGACAACGCGCCGCTGGTGCTGGTGGAATATGGCGATTATCAATGCCCCCATTGCGGCCACGCATTTCCCATTGTGAAGCGCCTTCAAAAGGCGTTAGGCGAAAAACTGAAATTTGTCTTCCGCAATTTTCCCCTCTCCGAAGTGCATCCTGACGCGCTGAATGCCTCCAAGGTGGCCGAGGGGGCGGCCCTTCAGGGAAAGTTCTGGGAGATCCATGACAAGATTTACGAGCAACAGCAAAATCTGGACGTTGAAAGTCTGGGTGATTACGCGGCGCAGCTGGGACTGGATGTGGAAGCTCTCAACGAGGCCGTGGGGAAAGCATCGGTGGAAAAAAAGGTCGAAACCGATTTCGAGGGCGGTGTGCGCAGCGGGGTTAACGGGACCCCGACTTTTTTCGTAAACGGTTTGCGTTATGACGGCGATTGGGAATACGCGCCTTTTTTGAGCGCCCTCAAGGAAATGCTGTCGGAAAAGGAGTAGTCGTGGCCATTACCAAGGAAGAGATTCTGGAAAAAATGAAAGAAAAAAATACGGTGGTACTCAACGTCCTGCCTAAAACGGATTATGACTTGCTACGGATCAAGGGTTCTCAATGTTTGCCGCTGGTAGGGACCCGGCCTGAAAAATTTGTCCAGGAGGCCGGGGAAAAATACGGCAGGGACAAATTTTTCATCACCTATTGTTCGGGTTTTCCCTGCCGCCATTTCATGGAGGCCGCCGCGGCCTTAACCCAAGCGGGGTTCAAAGCGGAAGGCTACGCGGGCGGCATTCAGGAATGGGCCGAGTCGGGGTTTCCCGTGGAAGGCCTCCAAGCTAAGGCATTTAATTAAAAGGATAAAAATTTTTAGACATTCAATGTGGGAGCTGTCGTTACATGAGAAAAATAATTGTCTTATCAGCGATTACATTAGATGGAGTCATGCAAGCGGGAGAAGATAAATCGGGCGGTTTCAAATATGGCGGCTGGTTTGCGCCTTATATCACCGAAATGGGGAGGGTTAAGGTTCAGGAACAACTTTCGAAACCCGCGGATTATCTTTTGGGCAGAAAAACATTTCAGATGTGGGTTCCCTACTGGCCTCAACACGCGGACGTTTGGCCGGGCATCAATAACGGCACCAAGTACGTCCTGTCCAAGACCATGAAAAATTCAGATTGGAAAAACTCGGTTTTCATCAAAAGCGTGGCTGATATCAAAAAGATTAAAAATTCAAAAGGTTCTGACCTTCAAGTTCACGGTAGCGGCGAGCTCATTCAGCTGCTGCTGAAGAATGATCTAGTGGACGAACTCTGGCTCAGAATTTGTCCCTTGACGCTGGGTAAAGGGAAAAAGTTGTTTGCTAGCGGCGCGATTCCGACAGCCTTTACCTTAACCGAGAGTTTTGTGACACCCACCGGAGTGATCCTTGCCAATTACAAGCGGGTTGGAAAAGTTAAGATAAGTACCGTTAGAGCATAACAGGATGATAAAAAAATCCCTTTTAGAAACCGATCGGCTGATTTTAAGAATCTTTGAAACCACCGATCTTGAATCGATGCACCGATATAGGTCTTTGCCCCAGGTTTTTCGATATGTGGTTTCGGACCCGAAAAGCCGGAAAGCCACGGCGAATTTCATCAAATATGCCATCGCGGTAAGAAAGAAAAAACCTGTTCTGAATTACATTTGGGCAGTAGTTTCTAAAAAAACAGGAAATCTGATAGGCGATTGCAATTTGCCTATCATCAACCTCGATCAAAAAGAAGCCTGTCTCGGCTATACCTTAAATCCGGATTTTTGGAATCAAGGATACGCGACGGAAATCACAAAAAAGCTCATCGAGTTTGGGTTTTCACAACTGAAACTTCATCGTATCTTCGCCACTTGTGACGCGAAAAACGTGGCCTCCAGTAAGGTGTTATTAAAAGCCGGGATGCAGTGGGAAGGCACTTTCCGAAAAAACACTCTACAAAAAGGGAAGTGGCGGGATACGCACCAATACGCCATTCTTTCTACCAGGAAATAAACCGAGTTTTGTCTACGACGTAGACAAGTAAAAAGTGCATCCCATTTCAAATTAATGAAATGGGGTGCCCTTTTTTATTTCTAGACTAAAAGGACTGCGTTAGGGTTACTTACGGCCGCCAGGACCACCACGACCATCCTTTGGCTTGTTCTTCGCGGCATTGGGGTTGTAGCCCGCGAATCGGTTCCACCCGCCAACCGTCTGGCCAGTCGTTTTCGGAAGTTCCATCTTAACGGCTGGGGCTGACACTGGCGCGAGGGTCGCGGCCGGAGCGGCTGTCGCAACCGGTGCGGGGGCCGCGGCCGGAACGGCTGTCGCTTCCGGGTTGCTCGTCAGGGGGGCCGAGCCCGCGAGGTCCTGAACCGGGACCGGCACTGTTTCCGCGGGGTTGCTATACAACGTATCCATATGATTTCCTTTTGGCTTTATAGAGCCTTGATGTTTACAAACCGGCTTGTACGTTAGGGATTAAAGAGGAAAATAGATAGTAATTCTTACTGGAAAATGGAGTGTGACCCGAAGGAGGAATCGAAATGAGAAAAGTTCTTTACGGATTAAACGTTTCCCTGGATGGATTCTATGAGGATATCAACGGAAAAATTGACTTTACGGTTCCTGACGATGAGGTGTTTAGCCATTTTGTTGAGTTAGAGAAAGAAGTCGAGGTCCATCTTTACGGGCGGAAGCTGTATGAAACGATGAGCTATTGGAAACCGGCGAATCAAAACTCAGGTTTCTCGGAGCTTGAACTGGAGTACGCCAAGTTTTGGAACAGAAAGCCCAATGTCGTTTTTTCCAGCACACTGGAGAGTGTCGCTCCGAATGACAGGTTGATACGGGATAATATTGCGGAAGAAGTCAATGAGTTAAAAAAGGGACCGGGAAAGTATATGGCGGTTGGCGGCGGGGAAATGGCGTCTACCTTTATTCATCTTGGCTTAATCGATGAATACAGGGTTTATTTAAGGCCGATAATTCTAGGAAAAGGAAAACCCATGTTTCGGTCTTTGACCAAGAATCTTGCCCTTAAGTTTATGGATAGTAAAGTTTTTGGTTCGGGCGTAGTTCTCCTGCGGTATCAAAATGCGGAATAAGGACTAGCATTTCAAAAAAATAAAAGTTCTTCATCATCAGTTTTTTTAATTTCTTTCTGTCCGCGACACCCGGATGGGGGGTATTACAAGAGTGGCCTGGTTCGAGAGTCGTCAACTGAGAGGAAAAAATTAATGGTTATGTCCGACAGAAATAAAGGCATCAGCCGCTTTGCGGCAGATACGCTCGCGAAAGACGGCCTTCTGCTTTATGAAAAATGGTTTGATCACTTACAAAAGCTCAGCCCCGATCAAAAAATTCGGGATACGGAAGTGAGGGATCAAATGGTCGATGAAATCGTTTCCCTGGCGTCCGAGGGTAATTCCCTGATTTTGAACCATAAGGATAAAGCGATGGTCGAGGATCTAGTGAACCGATTTTTAAAAGGTGAGCACCTTTTGAAGTTGGAGTAAGACCGTTAAATGGCGGACAGATGAAAGTTTTGTCTACGGCGGGGACCCGGATTGGATAGAGGATAAGCCGGAAGGTTCTGTTCAATGAAGCCAATGAAAATGAATTGGCCATGGGATAAATTAAAATCTGACGAAAACGACCTATTCGTCCCTTCCCCCCCAAAGAGTTTGGGGGCATGATAGGTAAAACCCCATTTCAGGAACGGTCTTGAAAACTAATGCGCACAACATCAGGATACTCGTCACGGGAATCACAGCGGACCCTCCCGGCGCCACTTATGGGCCCCGGGTAGCCAATAATTACGAATTGATATGGATCATGGAAGGCGAGGTCCACGCGACTTTTGGCCGGACCCTGATCCAGGGTAAAGAAGGCACAATCCTCTTCCGTTATCCCAAGGTCAGGGATTATTACGAATGGTCCAAACGGGGTCGAACGGTTCATGCTTATGTTCAATTCGATATCCTGAAGACAAATGGATTTAAGATTCCTCCTCAGGGGGTTCCCTTGTTCCGGCACATGCCGCCGAACGATGTGCTCAGGCCCCTGTTCGGTTATTTCCTGAGATTAGACGAGGCGAAAGGGAAAAAAATAAACGATTTGATGAGCGCGACTCTAGAGTTGATGTTGAATAGTTATTTTTCCGGAAAGATAGAAGTCAAAGCCCTGCTGCCATCCCAATTTCCCGAATTGGTCGAAAGAACCATCGAATTCATAACCCGTCATAACGAGGAAGATCCGACCGGAAAATTCAATCTGACCGAATTGTCACGGTCCGTGCATTCCTCGCCGGAAAATTTGTGCCGTCTTTTCCAAAAGACCCTGCATTTGGGTCCCCTGGAATACGTCAAAATGCTTCGGTTGGACAGGGCCGCCAATCTATTGCGCCGTTCCAGCCAAAGTCTGAAGGAAGTTGCCGCCCAGACCGGGTTTTATGATTCTTTCCACCTTTCCAAGAGTTTCAAGAAGGTTTATGGACTTTCTCCCAAGGATTTCAAAGCATCTCCTTTCAATGAATGGATCTGCCAAAAAAACCCCATCATTCGTACTCTTTACAGCCGGTCGGATCTTAAGGCCCTGAGCGCTTCAGCCCGCTCGGGAAAAAGCTGAATCCCAGCCGCATTCTCTTTCTTGAGGCCATCAAAATCTTCTATCCATTCGTCAGTCCTGTACATGGCCTAAACTCCAATACCCGATAAACTAAAACTGTTAAAGGCCGTCCTTGCAGGGTCAGCTCAAAACAATTTTGGCGGGATGGGTTATGAGCACTGAAATCGGGGAAAAATCAGACTTTTTAAAGTGCCTCTTTCTCTTTTTTTTATTTTCCTCATTTTTATCGTTATCGGTTCAACCCGCCCTGGCAGATCCGCAATGGACCATGGTATGGAATGATGAATTCAATGGCGCTGCCGGTTCCGCCCCCGACCCAACGCATTGGACTTATGACACGGGCGGCGGCGGCTGGGGCAACGGGGAATTAGAAACTTATACCAACACCACAGCGAACGCTTATCTCGACGGAAGCGGACATCTGGTCATTCAGGCTTTGGACAGCGGGGGCAATTACACTTCAGCCCGCATGAAGACCCAAGGGGTCTTTGACCAGGCTTACGGCATGATTGAAGCTTCCATTCAGCTTCCTTCGGGCGGCTCAGGCATTTGGCCGGCTTGGTGGATGCTGGGGCAAAATATTGGATCCGTCGGCTGGCCGGCTTGCGGCGAAATTGACATGCTGGAAGATGGACTGCCCTGGTCCAACACCGTTATCGGTGAACATGTGCACGGCCCGGTGGGCGGCGGTGATTACAACGGCGGAGCGGGAGTGGGAAACAACTATTCGCTGCCCAGCGGAACGGTTAACAGCGGGTTTCATACTTACGGCGTGCAATGGAGTCCCAATCAGATCCAATTCTTCATCGACGGCACGATTGAACAGACCCTGACTCCCGGCTCTGTTCCAGGCGGCGGTACGTACGTTTTTAACCATCCTTTTTTTATGCTTTTGAACCTGGCGATCGGCGGCCCCTCGGGAAGCCCCGCGGGCGTTTCATTTCCACAGCAGATGCTGGTGGACTATGTGCGTGTTTACAAGCTGACCGATAACGGCACATCGCCCTATGGCGGTACGGCGGCCACAATTCCCGGAACCATCCAGGCCGAAAATTTTGACACCTATAACGACACCAACGATCCGGTAGAGCCCGGCGAGGGTTTTGCTTACAACTCATTACCCACTAACAACGTCAGCGGACAGTACCGCACAGGCGACGCCATTAGCGAGGAGGCCTGC
>Ga0302281_10001526_pt1 | contig 16668 bp, 12 predicted proteins | sample III_Fen_E1_2_FD_198762 | JGI IMG/M metagenome (GOLD analysis project Ga0302281, IMG submission 198762) | Peat permafrost microbial communities from Stordalen Mire near Abisko, Sweden - III_Fen_E1_2 | ecosystem: Environmental > Terrestrial > Soil > Wetlands > Permafrost | place: Sweden: Abisko...
GTCGTGGCCAATAGTCACCGGCACAAGTTGGACATGGTCGCCGCGTACAACACCGACGCGAAGCCCTTCGGCGCGAAACAGCAGCGCGTTGGAAGGAATCGTAACGGTATTCCCCATCGCGGGAAGAAGGAAATGGACGAAGACATAAGCTCCCGGGCGCAATACGCTCTTCGAGTTATTGACGTCCACTTCGACGTTGAGGGTGCGCGTGGACTGGTTGATTGCGTTGGCGTTGCGCACGATGGTGCCGGAAATCTTCTCATCCGGATTCGAATCCTGCATCAGTGTTGCGCTGTCGCCGTCATGGATCGAATCCGAGTAGACTTCCGGGACCGCAACATAGACGCGGAGCCGATTGTCCGAATCTAGGTGAAAGAGTTCGCGTGGATTGCTTGAACCGGAACCGGCGTCAATCAAGTCGCCGATGTCTGTGTTGCGCGCGGTAATGATTCCGTCAAACGGAGCGACGATACGTTCGTAACTCTGCAGCTGCTCGAGACGGCGCACGTTGGCCTTGCTTGCGTCGACAGCTGCCTGAGCGGCGATGTAATTCGCGCGGGTCTGATCCGCTTCCTGTTGCGAAACAGCGTGCTTGTCCAGCAACGCCTGCCACCTGGTGCTCGTCACTCCGGCTAGCTCTGCATTAGCCTGCATGCGCTCCAACTCGGCGCGCGACTGGTCGAGTTGCTGGTCGATCTCGGGCGTATCGATTTCGGCGAGAAGATCGCCTTTGCGCACGTGCGCGCCAATGTCGAAGTACCACTTCTTCAGGTAACCGTTGGTGCGGGAGTAGATGGGCGTATCGGTAAACGCCTCCACGTTGCCGGGAAGCGCGAGATCGTCGGCCTTCGACCCCTCCACAGGATGCACCACGTTGACTGTAAGAATGGCGGCCTCTTGAGTCGCGTGAGCTACTGCCGCCCCCCTTGCTGAGCGCGTATGCAAGCCCCAGGCAATTGCGGCGAGCAGCGCAACCGCGCAGACAATGCCTGCCGTGCGACGGCCTCCCGAAACTCCAGCTGGCTTCTCAGCGTTCGTTGCTCCAGCGCCGCCGGGAAGCGCGACCGGAGGCTGGGCGGATGCAGTTGCCTGCGCGTGCCCGGATGTGAGCTCTTTGACCCCAATTGTTCCGTTGCCATTGTTCATGCGTGTTCCTCCACAAGCCGCTTCTCCATTCGTTTCCGTTCGCTCTTTTCCGAACCGTGAATCAATGCGAAGACGCTGGGAACGAAGAGCAATGTTGCGACTGTTGCGCAAAGCAGTCCGCCAATCACAGCGCGGCCAAGCGGCGCATTCTGTTCGCCTCCGTCGCCGAGTCCAAGCGCCATGGGCACCATACCGATGATCATTGCCAGGGCAGTCATAATGACCGGGCGGAAGCGCGTGGTGCCCGCCTCGATGGCCGCGCGGATGGCATTGCCGTGCTCATCGAGACGAACTGTAGCAAATGAAATAAGAAGGATGCTGTTGGCCGTAGCCACGCCCATGCACATAATGGCGCCCATCAACGCGGGCACCGACAGCGTTGTGCGGGTGAGAAAAAGAAACAGCACGATGCCTGCTAACGCCGCGGGCAGCGCGGTGATGATAATGAATGGATCGACCCAGCTTTGGAAGTTGACGACGATCAGCAGATAGACGAGCACGATGGAAAAGACCAGGCCGCCCAGCAAGCCGGTGTATGAACTGCGCATTGTGTCGACCTGGCCCTTCAGCGTGACGAACGTGCCGCGCGGCAACGACGTGGCATCCGCATTGAGAATCTTGGTGATCTGGCGGCTCACTCCGCCCAGGTCGCGGTCTTGCACGTTGGCATAGACATCGACAACGCGGCGAATATTGTAGTGGTTTACGACCTCCATCTCATGTCCGCAATCTACACCGGCGAGGTCACTCAAGATTTCGGGATTCGCCGGTGTACCTGCGGCTGGCGCGCTGGGCGTTGCACGGTTGATGGGAATATTCTCAAGGTCCTGCATAGTGTCCATCTTGTACTGCGGCGTTTGCGCAACAATGTCGTAGGCCACCATGTTGTTCCAGTTGAGAAAGAACATGGGCGTCACCTGGAAGCTGCCGCTCAGCGAGTTGAGCACACTGGTGGAGACGTCCTGCTGGGTGTACCCACCCTGAGCGGCCTTGGTGCGATCCACACTCACCTGGAGCGTGGGATAGTCGAACGGCTGCTGAATGCGAAGGTCGGTGAGACCTGGAACATTGCGAAGTTGGGCGAGAATCCTGTCCGCCTGCGCCTTGCTGGCCTCTGAATCATTGCCTTCAATCTGTATGTCGATGGGCGCCGGCAATCCAAAGTTGAGTATCTGTGTCGTGATATCGGCCGGTAGCGTATAAAAAGTCGCTGCGGGAAACATGCGGGGCAGATTGCGTCTGAGAGCGCGCACGTAATTTGATGTAGGCCCGTGATTCGGCCTGAGCGTAACCAAAATGTCGCCATCGCCGGCGCCCAGAGTGCCATTCGTCAGATGCTGCGTGTTCATGGCGCTGTAGGGCAGGCCGATGTTGTCGAGAATGTTGTCGATCTGCGCTGGCGGAATTTCTTTGCGTATCTCTCCTTCAACCAGATCGAACAGGCGGGCCGTTTCTTCGATGCGCATACCTGAAGGGGCGCGGACATGGAGAATAAACTGCCCGCTGTCTGTTTGAGGAAAAAAATCTTCTCCAAGGAACGGCACAAGAACGAACGCGGCAAGACAAAGCCCGAGGAAGGAGGGAATGAAAATGCGGCGTCGGAAGACGAGTCCCTCTAGCAATGAGTGATACCGATCGCGCACGTGTTCAAAAGCGCGCTCAAAGCTCTGCTGAATGCGTGCGAAGAGTCCCCTCGCGGTACTCGCTCCATGTTCGTTGGCGCGCAGCAGATACATGGCCAGCGTGGGCACCAGCGTGCGGCTCAGCACGTAGCTGGCAAGCATGGCAAAGACGACCGCCTCCGCCAGTGGCACAAAAAGAAAGCGCGCTACACCGCCAAGAAAGAACATCGGCAGGAACACAATGCAGATGCAGAGCGTCGAGACCAGCGCCGGCACTGAGATTTGCGATGCGCCCTCAAGAATAGCCTCGCGCAAGGCATAGCCCTGCTCAAGGAAGCGCTCAATGTTTTCGATGGTGACGGTGGCGTCGTCGACCAGGATGCCGACGGCCAGCGCCAGTCCACCCAGCGTCATGGTGTTGATGGTTTCGCCAATCAATCCAAGAACGATGACCGATGTCAGAATCGACAGCGGAATGGAGATTGCAATGATCAGCGTCGATCTCCAACTGCCCAGAAAGACAAGAATCATTACTGCTGTGAGCGCTGCGGCAATCACGGCCTCCCGGATGACCCCTTGCACAGCGGCGCGGACGAAGACGCTCTGATCGGAGAGCGGTGTCATCTTCAGTTGTGGCGGGACCGTGCTCGCTACGCGCGGCAAAATCCCACGAATGCCCTTGACCACATCCAGCGTCGAGGCGTTGCCGTTCTTCAGAACCGAGATCAGCACGCCGCGATGGCCGTCCTGGCGCACTATGTTTGTCTGTACCTGAAAGCCGTCGCTGACGCTGGCTACGTCGCGCAGATAGATCGTTGTGCCATTGACCTGCTTGAGAGGAATATTTGCCAGCGCTTCCACAGTGCGAGGTGAGCCGTTTGTCCTTACGTCGTATTCCGACTGTCCGATCTTGATGGTTCCCGAAGGCATCACCACGCTCTGTCGCGCCAGCGCATTCAGCACGTCGGCAGGAGCGATGGCCTTGGACTGCATCGCTGCCTGGTCCATGTTGACGTCAATCTGGCGCTGCTTGCCGCCATAGGGCGATGGCACTACCGCGCCCGGAACAGTGATGAGCTGCGTGCGCACGAAATTGGTTGCGTAATCGTTCAACTGCGCCTCAGACAGCCCTTCGCCCGAGATTCCCAATTGCAGAATGGGCACGCTTGAAGCGGAGAAATTGATAATCTGCGGGGGAAGTGTACCCGGAGGAAGTTGCCGCAACATGAACTGCGATGCGGCCGTGACCTGCGCGTTCGCAGTGTCCAGTGACGCCCCTGGCTGCAGATATACCTTCACGATTGCTTCGCCGTTGTAGGTCGTCGACTCGATGTGCTGGATGTTGTCGACCAGCGTGGTGAGAGCCTTCTCGTATGGCGAAGTCAAACGCCCTTCGAGTTCTTCAGGATTGAGACCGGTATAAGTCCAGCCGATCGAAACCACCGGAATATTGATGTTGGGAAAAATGTCGGTGGGCGTGCGAAGGATGACCACCGGCGCGGCGATGAGAATCAGCAGCGCGAGAACAATAAATGTGTACGGACGATCGAGAGCAACCTTGACTATCCACATGATGTCCCGTTGCGCTCCCTTCTGCCGCGATCGCTGCGCCTCTGGCCTTCATCGGCGAGGCGTCACGACTGGCTTGGCCTACACCTGTCTTTGCACGACTCATGCCATTTGGTTTCGCTATTAGAATCAGCGGCTGCAGGTCGCAAGCCGGTCCGGCGTTTACAACTGCTGTCAGAGGGCCGACAGTAAGTGACGAGCGGCCCCGCGACCACTCCGCCATCGCGCGATTTTCCCCCGGGGACAGAGAAGCTAAAGAGCTTCGTTCGACTTGCCGGTTCTGCCGTCGGGGTCTTTAAGGCTTATTCCAGAGCATTGGACCGCGAAGTACGCGGAAACAGCGTGGGTTGATTCGGCGTCGCGGCAATGAGTATCAGGCCTCCGGTCATCGCCGCGTTCTTCAGGAATTGGAGAAGCTGCGGCGCATAGGCCGGAGTTCCCACCGCGCGCCAGAAGTCATGAGCCACCAGCGTCGCCGGAACCAGAAATGCAATCACCGCGATTGCCGCGATCTGGGGATAGATACCAAGCATCAATCCGAAACCGCCGACGATCTCGATCGTCCTGGCTCCCAGCATGAGTGACGCAACAAGAGCCACCGGGGCTCCATGTTCGGCGAGTTCCCTTGCAGGGACACCCTGTGGGATGATGCCAAAACCGTTGGCGAGAAATACCAAGGCAACCAATACGCGGGCTGCGGCGAGAGCGTTACGTTGAAATGTGCTCATTGAAGCCTCCTTGCAGCAACGCGAAGATTATGGCGAGGAAAACAGGCGGCCCGCTCCGCCTGCGGCAACGTCGCCGGAGCCGTCTCCTTCCACCCCATGGGATGTGATTCGTAACTCTCGCTGGTTCCGCCCATTCCAACTAAGTCACCTGGAATGCATGACCGGGACCCCGGCACGCGAACTCCAAGCCTCTGCCGCGGCAGATTTCGGTGGAGAGACCAGGATGGGCAGGAGCATGGATACAGCCATGATGCCTGCGATCACGTGGAGTCCGCTCGTAAACGACCCGCTGCTCTGCCTCATATGCGCGATAAGCAAAGGACCAAATGCGCTCGCGAAACCCCACGCAGTGAGCATAAGACCGTAGATGGGCCCGACATTCTTCGATCCGAAATAGTCGGCGGTAAATGCCGGCATGGTGCCGAACCCGCCTCCGTAACACATCAGAACAATGAATGCCACGACCGTAAGAATGCCCGCCGAAGAGATGCCTGGCAGTATCCAAAAGAGTCCGATCTGAAGCAGGAACATTGTCACAAAGGCCCATCGCCTGGTGATTGCATCGGAGATCCAGGCCCAGAAGATTCTGCCCACAGCGTTGCCGATGCTGGTAACGCCGACCATCCCCGCAGCCACGACGGAGCCGACCTTGGCGATCTCCTGAAACATTGGCGATTCCTGTGAAATGATCGAGATGCCTGCCGAGGTATTCAGAAACAACAACGCCCACAGAGCCCACCATTGCCACGTTTTCAGGGCGCCGCCTAGTGTGTAGTCCTTTGCCGCGCGCTGTCTGGTCTCGGTAGCGGTAGGAACCCAGCCAACCGGCTTCCACCCATCGGGCGGATTCTGCATGAAATAGCCGGTGGCCATGCTGATCACGAGATATACAACGCCAAGATAAGCGAATGTCTGCAAAACGCCGACAGTTTGAATCAGGCGCGTAGCCACAGGCGCAAAGATCAAGGCCCCGGCGCCAAATCCGCCAACGGCAATTCCAGTGATTAGACCTCGCCGATCTGGAAACCACTTCACCAGCACGGCTACCGGAACGATGTAACTGAATCCAACTCCTATTCCTCCAATGAGTCCATAGCTCAAATAGAGCCACCAGAGCTTGTTGGCGGAAAAGCTTGCCAGGAAGACACCCAGGCCGTAGAGAAATCCACCAGTCAACGCGACAACGCGAGGCCCTTTCTTATTCAGCCAGAGCCCACCGAAGAAACAGGCTAAACTCAGAACCAAGATGGAGATTGTAAAGGTGAGCGTCACTTCTTCTATGGACCAATGAAATTGCTTTGCGAGCGGAACCCGGAAAACGCTCCATGCGTATACGGCTCCAAGAGCCATTTGCATTAGGAAACCGGCAGCCGCAATTCCCCAGCGATTCGTGTTTGTTCTGGCTTCTGTCATTGGCAACCTCCACGCAACTTGATTTGACTTCCAAGCGTCTCTAAGAAGCGGTTGATGAGCGCGATACTTCTGCGCAATTCTTTGTGACGGAACTGACTGAGAAGCGAAAACAGGCCTGGCGGCTCGATGACTGGCTTCTCGTAGCATCCAAGCGTTTCACTTGCTGCCGTCGCAACACACTGCAGTACGTCAGGATTGATTGAGCCAAGCACTTTGCCGAGAATCATCGCGTTGCGAATGGCGCGAATGGCATCATCCGATTTGGCTGCATCGACGGCGGTTTCAATCAGTTTGTCGCTGGCGCCAAGCGCACCGCGCAACAGTTCGAAGACGCCGTGGTCGTGTAGCTGCTGCAGCAACTCATACGAGTCGAGCAAGGCTTCCGCGTGCTTAACCGGCGCTTGTTCGAGCCGCTTGCGCAACTCTTCGCGGGGATCGCGGGCCGGTAACTCCAGCGGGATTGGTCGGGCCATATTTCTCTCCTTGTCTGCAGGCGTAGTTATCGGGTTTGGATCTGAACCAGTTGGTCGCCGGGTTGACGATAATCCTTACGCTTCCACTTGCGCTCCACTTCGACGCCGGTCTGCGGTGTCGGATGGCCGTGCCGCGAGTTTGTCCGCGGCAGCGGGTCGTGGCCGATCTCCCCCAACACCCGCAGCTGCACAGACGTTTCCTTGTAAGCAGGGGTGTGAGTTGCTTTGTCCGTATGGCTGCTGGTGAGACGGTTAACAGCCTCTTCAGTAGAGTTCATGGGCATATACAGCTCTTTTCCCTGCACTCTCGTAGTGATGACTGCCTGTGCGCGCACCTTGCCGTAACGCGATGTCAATTGCACCCAGCTTCCGGTCTGGATACCGCGTTCGCCGGCAAGCTCCGGCGACACTTCAACAAAGGTGCACGGAGTCTTCTCCTTGATACCCTCCGTTCGATAGGTCATGTTGCCTTCGTGGAAATGCTCCAGAAGACGGCCGTTGTTCAGATGCAGATCGTACTCGGTATCCTGTTGATCGCTCGGCTCCGTCCAGGGAACGGGGTAGAACGTCGCCTTGCCGTCGGGAAAATTGAAGTTCTTTGTGTACAGCAGAGGCTGATCGCTGCCATCCTCTGCCACGGGCCACTGCTGCGTCTTGTATCCTTCGAGACGCTCATAAGTGACGCCGGCCATCAACGGAGTAAGTGCGGCAATTTCTTCGTAAATCTGGGAAGGGTGCTCGTACTTCCATCCAGCGCCCAGCCGGTTGGCAATGTCCTGAATAATGATCCAGTCGGGACGGCTTTCGCCCAGAGGCTCAAGAGCCTGGTAGAGACGCTGGATGCGCCGCTCGGTACTGGTAAAGGTCCCTTCTTTCTCCAGGCTTGGGCTGGCCGGAAGAATTACGTCCGCAAAGCGGCAAGTTTCGCTGAAGAAGATCTCCTGCATGACAAAGAAGTCGAGCTTCGACAACGCGTCGCTCACGTAGTTTGCGTTGGAATCGACGAGGCTCATCTCTTCGCCGAATACATACATCGACTTGAGTTTGCCCTCGTGGATGGCGTCGATCATCAGGTGGTTATCGAGGCCCGGCTTCGGCGGCAATTGCACATTCCAGGCCTTCTCAAACTTGGCGCGAATCGCCGGATCGTCCACTTTCTGATATCCGGGGAAGAAGTTCGGCATTGCTCCGTGATCGCTGGCCCCTTGCACGTTGTTATGTCCTCGCAGAGGATATGCGCCTGTCCCCGGCTTCATGTAATTGCCCGTTGCGAGCAGAAGATTTGAGATAGCGGTCGAAGTGTCAGAGCCCATAGTGTGTTGCGTTACGCCCATCGCCCAGAGAACGCAGACTCCTTTCGCTTCCGCGATCATATGGGCCACTTTTGTAAGTGTTTCGCTGGGAAGCCCGCACCTCTCGCCGGCCATCTCGAGCGTGAACAGATCCAGGCTCTTTTTGTACTCATCAGCCCGATTGACCCACTGATCGATGAACTTCTGGTCGGCAAGTCCGTTGTCGAGAATGTACTTGGTCACCGCGGAGAGCCAGATGAGATCAGTGCCGGGGCGTGGATGGAGGAATATGTCAGCGCGCTCCGCCATCTCGTTTTCGCGAAGATCCGAAACGATCAGTTTTTGGCCGTGCATCTTGTGAGCGCGTTTGACTCGCGTCGCGATTACCGGATGGCTTTCGGCGGTGTTGCTGCCGACGATCAGCACCAGCCCGGCCTGCTCAATATCGGTGATCGAACCGGAGTCTCCGCCATAGCCAACGGTTCGGAATAGACCCATGGTTGCGGGCGCCTGGCAGTAACGGGAGCAGTTATCCATGTTATTGGTCCCAATAACCGCACGGGCCAGCTTTTGCATCAAGTAGCTCTCTTCGTTGGTGCATTTCGAAGAGGAGATAAAGGCCAGCGAGTCAGGGCCGGTTGCTGCCTTGATCTCAGTAAATCTGCGCGCCACCAGGGACAATGCCTCGTCCCATGAGGCTTCACGGAATTGATCGCCCTCGCGGATAAGCGGCTTGGTGAGGCGATCGGCGCTGTTGATGTGTCCCCAGCTGAACTTGCCTTTGATGCAAGTGGAGACGCCGTTGGCCGGGCCCTCCAGCGGCTCGATCTTCAGAATATGGCGGTCTTTAGTCCAGACATCGAAACTGCAGCCGACCCCGCAGTAAGTACAAACAGTCTTGGTTCGCTTGATACGCGACTCGCGCATGTGCGATTCCAATTCAGAAACTTGAAGAATGGAGCCATAGCCCATCTCCGGCTCGATGCCCTTGACCACGTCGATCATGCCGTCGAGTGCGGGCTTGGAGAGCGCGGTCATGTAGCCGGCCTCTCCAAGCATCGACGTTTCCATCAGCGCATTGCACGGGCAGACGGTGACACAATGTCCGCAAGAAACACAACTCGATTCGCCGATCGGGGCGCCACCATCCCATAACACGCGTGGGTACTCATCCTCCCACCGGATGCTCAGCGTCTCATTGACCTCGAGGGTCTGGCAGGCCTGAACACAGCGCCCGCAGAGGATGCACTGGTCGGGATCGTAGCGATAGAAGGGATTGGACATATCCACTTCATAGGGCTTGGGTTTGTAAGGAATCTCCTGATGCTCCACGTGCAGCAGCTTCGTGGTGTTGTGCACGGTGCAGTTGCCGTTGTTGTTGTCGCACACTGTGCAATAGAGCATGTGATTGCCGAGGATGCGGTCAAAAGCTTCGCGTTGCGCCGCGTCCGCGCGCGGCGAAGATGTGACAACGTTCATGCCCTCTGCCGCTGTCGTTCCGCAAGCTCTCACCAGTTTGCCGTCGACCTCAACCATGCAGGTATCGCAGGATTGAATCGGTCCAAGCTGGGGGTGATAGCAGACATGTGGTACTTCGATTCCGCAACGGTTGATAAGATCGATCAGCCGTTCTCCAGGCTGCATTGCCAGTGGCTTGCCATCAATGGTGACCGTCATAACTGTCCACCCTCCGCGATAGATTCTCGATGGTATTCCATGGTTTAACAGCCCGTAAAGTTAATTTGCGACTCGTATCGCTGACGCTCTCAGTAGCAGTTTCAGGGCCAATCAATTCGACGACTAACCTTTTGGATATTAAGAGGTTTCATTCACCGGTAACGCCGTTCGTGACGACCTTCCGTCATCGAGTGTCGAAACTCTGACAGTAGTCGGGACCGTACGGAAAGCGGCACGCTGTATCTGGTTGATTCTGAATCGATCCGAATTTAGCCGGGATGGCAGAATACGTGCAAAGTATGGTTGCGGATTGATCGTCACCGGGGGAATATTTAAACCGGTGTGAGGGAGGGCACTTCATGCCAGCAACACTACTCGACAAACTTACTGCTCAAGTCGGATTCATCGGCCTTGGACTCATGGGAAGCCGGCTCACGCGGCGCTTGGATACATTCGGATGGCAAATTCGAGCATGGAATCGCAGTCCAGAGCCTGCAGAGAAATTAGGCGAATGGGGAATAACAATTGCATCATCAATTGCGAACCTCGTAGTTGAATCGAATGTAATTCTCTCTTCCCTGGCCAACGATGCGGCTGTTCGGTCCGTCTACCTCGACAGCGGCGGCGTTTTTTCTACGGCAAAGCCGGGGACAATCATCATCGAGATGAGCACGATTTCGCCCGAACTATCGCGCCGCCTGCATCAGGAGGCCCGCGCAAGAGGCGTCAAGTTTCTCGATGTGGCCATCTCCGGATCGACGCCGGCAGTAGAAGCCGGAACCATTACGCTGCTTGCCGGCGGTGACAAAGATACCTTCGAGCAATGCATCCCTATCTTTGAGTCGATTGCCCGGCAGTGGTTCCTGATTGGGCCTGGGTCTTCAGGCGTTCGTATGAAACTCGTGGTCAACCTTCTCCTGGCGCTTGATATGGAGGCAATGGCAGAAGCAGTCTCGCTCGGAGAGCATCTTCAGATTGATCGAAATGTTCTCCTGAAGGTCTTATCCAAAACGGCTGTGATCGCTCCCGCCATTGTCGGGAAACTTCAGAAGATAAAGACAAATGACTACTCTCCTGAGTTTCCGCTGCGCCTGATGAGCAAAGACATGGATCTGGTAATGGATGCGGCAATGATATCTGGCGCCGACTTGCCCGCAGCATCAATCGCCCGATCTGTTCTTGCCGCTAATATCTCTGCTCATGGTGACCTGGATCTGTCCGCAATAACCCCGTATGTGATCCGTCAAGGATCAGAGGCCGAAGTTTAGCTGGGATCGTGGACCTCGACGTCTAGAAGTCACCTGGGCAAGAAGACACAAAACGCTCCTGGCAAGACATTACAAGACGCTCCTATCGGGGGCAATTCAGGAACTATTCTGATCTCAATTGGGTTTTGGCTTTCCATCTGGAGGATTCTTTGGACCTGAAGCTTACTGATAAAGTTGCGTTGGTAACCGGATCGACGGCAGGCATTGGATTCGCGATAGCCCGTGCGCTTGCTGCCGAAGGCGCGCATGTGTATGTGAACGGGCGCACGCAGGTGCGCGTGGATGCGGCGGTTGCGGCGATCCGGTCGCATGCCGCAACAATCAAAGTCGACGGCATCGTAGCGGACTTTTCCAGTTCAGCCGGAGCAGAGGCCATGATTGCGAAGCTGCCTCTAGTGGATGTGCTGGTAAACAATGTCGGCATATTCGAGCCGAAGCCGTTTGCAGAGATTTCCGATGCGGACTGGTACCGCTTCTTCGAGATCAACGTGATGAGCGGAGTGCGGCTCGCGCGACACTATCTGGCCGGAATGCTGAAAAAGAACTGGGGACGTATCCTTTTCATCTCCAGCGAATCGGCGGTGCAGATTCCGCCTGAAATGGTGCACTACGGTATGACCAAGACGGCGCAGGTAGCTGTGGCGCGGGGCATTGCCGAATCTGTGGCTGGAACCGGCGTGACGGTCAACAGTATTCTTCCCGGGCCCACCGAGTCGGAAGGCGTGGGCGCCTTCGTCGAGGCAATGGCGAAACAACAGAACAAGAATAAGCAAGCGATCGAAAAAGAGTTCTTCGAGCATGTGCGGCCTTCATCGTTACTCAAGCGCTTTGCTACCGTAGACGAAGTTGCGGCAATGGTGACTTATGTGGCCAGCGAGCTTTCTTCGGCCACCAACGGCGCCGCACTGCGGGTCGACGGCGGCGTGGTGAGGGCGATTCTCTAGGCCGAGCAAACCCGGACCTGGTTTCAAGACGGTGGACATGGTGTCAGTTGAATGGTCCCGGGCGGCTCTTCAGCGTGGCTTGCATCCATCTCAACGAGACGTTCTCGATTGGAGTTTTCCATGGATCGCAGAAATTTCCTGAAGTCGGCCACCGTCGCTGCCGCCGCATCCGTTGCGCCCGCGGGCGCACAAAGCACATCATCTTCTGTCGCCGCACGCCGTCCTGAGTCCCCGAACATGATTTATCGCGAGCTTGGCCGCACAGGCGAACGTGTTTCTGCGATCGGCTTGGGAGGCTTTCACATCGGGAAACAGCAGGACCCGAATAAGAGCATCCGCCTCGTCCGCGCCGCCATCGACCGCGGCATCACTTTCATGGACAACTGCTGGGATTACAACGGCGGTATCAGCGAAGTCAGGATGGGCCAGGCGCTCCGCGATGGTTACAGGCAGAAGGTTTTCCTGATGACCAAGATCGACGGCAGGGATAAGAACACCGCTGCCAGGCAAATTGAGGAATCGCTGGGACGCCTGCAGACCGACGTGATCGATCTACTGCAATTCCATGAGGTCATTCGCCTCGATGATCCGGACCTTATCTTCGCACCGGGCGGGGCCATGGAAGCTGTTCAGGAAGCAAAGCAGGCAGGCAAGATTCGCTACATTGGTTTCACAGGTCACAAAGATCCCAGCGTACACCTGCGCATGTTTGAGACTGCCGACCAGCACGGATTTCACTTCGACACCGTGCAGATGCCAATCAACGTGATGGACGCGCATTTCCGTTCGTTTCTCAATGGGGTCGCGCCCGTGGCGCGGGAGCACGGCACGGCCATTCTTGCCATGAAGACATTTGGAGATCCCTACATTCTCCAGAGCAACACTGTTACTCCGATGGAGGCCCTGCACTTCGGATTGAACTCACCGGCATCTGTCGTCATTACCGGGATCGACTCTCCGGCGATTCTGGATCAGGCATTCGAGGCTGTGAAAAGTTTCAGTCCCATGGACCGGCAGCAGGTCGCCGCGATTCTCGCGAAAACAAAGGAAGCCGCCATGACCGGAAAGTTCGAACTCTTCAAGACCAGTTCGCATTACGATGGGACGATCAAGAACCCGTCCTGGCTCGGCTACACCAGCGGGTGAGCGTCGTCGTCGCAGGTACACTTGCGGTTGTTCCCACGCTGAATCCTGTCAGCCGGAAACCCGCAGATGCGTCGTACCCAGGCTCTCACCCCAGTAGTCATCGGGCAAATTCACAACAATGGGTTCAGGAGTGCTGCGGACGACCACCCATTGGAATGGGACGTCGCTGGAGGGATTGATCTCCATGTGCGGAAGCCACGCTGGGACATAAAGGAAATCCCCTGCTTGCAACGTCGCGTTGAACTCCCCTCGTTCGCCCCACCGAACATAAGAAGTGCCGCTGAGGACATAGGCGATCGTGTGCTGCTCTCCATGGTGATGGATTCCCGTGCGGGCTCCTGGTTCAACCACGAATAGCCCGCCCCACATAGGCGATTCAATGCCAGCTCCTGCATGAATGGCGGCAAAGCGCTGTGATCCCGGCGTTTGAGCAGTCGCAGAGTCCAATCCGTCTGGACGAATAACTCGAATTGATTGATATTGCATGAAGTCTCCCTAGCGCGTACTACGCTACGCCTTCCCTGGCGCCCATCCAAAGATCAATCGACCCATCTTGCGCGTAACGGTCAATCTCCTTCAGCTCATCATCCATGAACTGGAGTTGCTTCAGCGCATCGAGTGAGTTATCCAGTTGCTCCACGTTTCGTGCTCCGATCAGCGCAGATGTTACCCTCTTGTCGCGCAACACCCATGCAATCGCCATTTGGGCGAGTGACTGTCCCCGCGCCTGCGCGATAACGTTCAATGACCGCACCCGTTTAAGATTCTTTTCGCTCAGAAACTCCTTCTGAAACCAGACGCCATCCTTCGCGCGCGAGCTTTCAGGCACTCCGTTCAGATATTTATTAGTCAAAAGTCCCTGGGCTAGCGGAGAGAATGCAATGCAGCCGACACCAAGTTCATCGAGCGTGCCGAGCAGTTCCTTTTCCACCCAGCGATTCAGCATCGAATACGAAGGTTGATGGATCAGAAGCGGGACCCCTTCGCTCTTCAGGATCTGTGCCGCTTCGCGCGTCCGTTCCGGGCCATACGACGAAATGCCCACATACAATGCCTTGCCTTGCCGCACTGCCTGTACCAGCGCACCCATGGTTTCTTCCAACGGAACATCGATGGTCGGACGATGGGAGTAGAAAATGTCAACATAATCGAGCCCCATGCGCGCCAGGCTTTCGTCCAGGGATGCAAGCATGTATTTCCGCGAGCCTCCCAGCCCATAGGGCCCCGGCCACATATCCCATCCCGCTTTTGTCGAAATCAGGAGTTCGTTTCGGAGGCTGCGAAAATCCTTCCGCAGAATCTCTCCGAAGTTCTCCTCGGCAGAGCCATAGGGCGGCCCGTAGTTATTGGCCAGATCGAAGTGCGTCACACCGCGATCGAAGGCACGCCGGATTACCGCCCGACCCGTCTCAAAGACGTTGACTCTTCCGAAGTTTTGCCACAGCCCAAGCGATATCCGGGGCAGCACGATTCCCGATCGTCCACTCCGCCTGAATGAAGCTCGGTCATATCGTTTTGCATCCGGTACATAGCTCATCTGCGTAATCCTCTCCCCTCAAACTTCGCGCATCATCTGCTTCAGTAGCGTGCGCGCCCGCCACAGGCGGGACTTCATCGTTGACACAGAAACTTCCAAAATCCGAGCTGCTTCGTTTATGCTCAGCCCGTCAAGGTAGCGCAACCTAACTGACTGCTGCAGCGAAGGTGAAAGCTCCGATACAAACCGCATAAGGAAACCGCGCGACTCCGAAGTCGCGAGTTGGTCCTCAGCGTTTGGCCTGACATCCGCCAGGGTGTCTGAAAGGGAATACTCCTGCTCTGGGCCCAGTTGCTCATCCAAAGAGACATGGGCATTACGTGGCCTCCGCCGCAACTGCGTCAAAGCGCTATTCGTAACAATGGTGGTTAGCCAGGTCGTCAGCTTCGCGGTCGCTTTAAATTGGTCCAAATGCTTGTACGCAGACAAGAGCGCATCCTGCACCGCGTCTTCCGCGTCGTGCGGGTCGCCCACGTAGCGATAGGCCCTTCGGTAAAGCACGGGGAGATAGCGCGAAACAACGTCTTCGAATCCCCTCGAGTCCAGCATGTTCAATTGAACAGCGGGTACCTGTTCGTCCTCGTTTTGCGGTTGTCGAACCTGCATTGTATTTGTCCCTCCGCTGCCATGAGATAAGGCACGCCGCTTGCCAATCATCCCTCCACAAGCTACTCGCATAGATTCAGCGATATACTGCAACCGTGGGAATGGGTCAGCCCTATGGAATCCGCCACGCGCGTCGAATATCTGACTCGATGTCCGCCATCCGACAGACCTTACTCCGGAGCTCACGAATGACGCTTTCGAGTACTCCAACGGTTTTCGTGATTGATGACGACGAAGAAGTGCGCATGTCGATCCAGGGCCTGCTGAAGGCAGCGGGCTTACACTCTGAACCCTTTGGGACAGCCGAAGAGTTCTTGCTTAACGAGATACCGGACCGGCCGAGTTGCCTCGTTCTGGATGTGTCTCTTCCAGGAGTTGACGGCCTCGAGCTTCAGCGGAAACTTGTCGACGGCGGCGTGCGCATCCCAATCATCTTCATTACCGGACACGGCGATATTCCAATGACAGTGAAGGCCATGAAGACCGGGGCAGTCGAATTCCTGACCAAGCCCTTCGTCGACCAGGATTTATTGAACGCGATTCAGCAGGCCTTCGATCGCGACCGCGCCACGCGCAATCAACAGGGTGAGATTGCCGAATTGCGAAAGCGCTATCAGTCGCTCACCGCACGCGAACGTCAAGTGATGGGTCTGGTGGTTTCCGGCATGCTCAACAAACAAGTCGCTTTTGAACTTGGGACCAGCGAAATCACAGTGAAGATACAACGCGGGCATGTCATGACGAAGATGAGGGCAGAATCACTTGCGGAACTAGTCCGAATGGCGACTAAGCTTGAACTTCCCGCCAGCAAAAATTAGTATTGCGCGGTTGCCAGACAATGGGGATTCCCCGAATCTGGCCCACTGAGGCGAAGGCTCCGTTGCGGTCGGTTCCTCGGTTCCCCGATCGAGGCAGTAAGGAGGTCTCCAACATGGCTTTTCCAGGCAAGATGAATTGGGCTGCCAGGCCAGCATGGTCTGCAACGTTGCGTTACGGATTGGCCGTTGCGTCAGTGGTGGTGGCTTTTGGTCTGGCAAGCGCGTTGGTTCATTTCCATATTCCGCAAACCTTCGGTGCATTTGCGTTGACGGCAATCGCTCTCACTTTCTGGTACGCCGGAACCAAGCCCGGCATCCTCGCGGCTTTGCTGTCATCCGTCGTCCGCGACTTTCTCTTCGATCCCGGGACCAGCACCGAGTCTCGCCTTCTGTTCGACCTTGTGTTTCTGGTCTTTGCATTGCTCATGA
>Ga0302281_10001531_pt1 | contig 16647 bp, 7 predicted proteins | sample III_Fen_E1_2_FD_198762 | JGI IMG/M metagenome (GOLD analysis project Ga0302281, IMG submission 198762) | Peat permafrost microbial communities from Stordalen Mire near Abisko, Sweden - III_Fen_E1_2 | ecosystem: Environmental > Terrestrial > Soil > Wetlands > Permafrost | place: Sweden: Abisko...
TCCCGTCCCACCCAGAATATAATCGGAAAGGGTGTTTCCGATCAGCGTGTCACTGTTGGATCCGACATAGCCAAGATTCGTGATTTCAAGAACCCCCGCACCATGATTCAGGGTATTGCCAAGATCAAATTTATTCAGCGTGGTTTGAATGACGCTCGCGGCAGCCGAGGCTGAAGAGCCCGGCGCTTTAATGATGGAATCGGTCTTATAGTCAGCAAAGCCACTTCCCCCAGGCATGCTTTTGCCTCCGGCTAAGCTGGAAGAGAGGAGAAAGGTTTCGTTGGCTCCCGCAAACTCCAGGGTTGAGCGTCCATTTCCCACAAGGGTGGTGGTGTTTCCACCGGTCTTCGATCCTACCAGTGTATTGACACCACTTCCCGCCTTGAGATAAGCATTGTTGCCAAGGGCAACTAGACTGTCCTGCCCCACGCCCCCTGTCAGGGAATCACCTGTGCCTGTGGCCACCAAGGTATCTCCAAGAGAAGCTCCCGGCGAGGCAGGCTTCAGGGTGTGGGCCAGTCCCGTCGTGAAGTTTCCCGTGAGTGTGGCGTTGTAATAGGAACTGAGGGTGTTGAGATTAACACTCGAAGCGGAAGTCAAGGTATTGGATGACATAAGGATAAGGATGACTTATGCTGCTCGGAGAACAGGTATTGGAGGGATTGCGAAAGACTGGGAGGGTTTTGGGTTAGGACGTTTAGGGGCTTGTTGATCCCGGGTTGCACCTCACAATTTGAAACCCACATGGCTTGCAAAGTCGGAACCTGTGAGATTGTAGAAGGCTCCCATTCCAAGATAATTATAGTGAGCAGCGTCAGGGTTTGTTGTCGAGTTGCCGCCGAGGCCGTTGCCGCTGGTACCATCGACATTGATGCCTTCGACCTGGGCAAGGGTCAGACCACCTCCGAGGGCGATGCCTTCCACCACGGCGACCAGATTCGGTTTGTTGGTGGAGCTTGCTGCGTAGATGCCAAAGTCGGTGGAGTTGGCTGCTGTCGCCGGATTATTGCTGATCCCACCTTGGAGATTTTGGCTGCCGATAGCATTGTTCACCGGGGCGCTGCCGATCAGATAATTGCTGGCGTTGCTTCCTGGAGCGAGCTGCAGGTTATCGAATTTGGTGAAATCGGTGACCAGGGCAAAGTCATCATCCGTTGCATAACTTGTCAGATTCCAAGGTCCGTTTTGTCCAGCTGCGACATATCCAGCCGGCCCATCACTGGTGGAATTCGTGTAATTTCCCCCGATCACAAAGGTGGTGGTAGATCCCACACCTGAGAGAGTGTCACCGGCAACCACGATTGGAGCTTCATATCCCGGGGTGTTGTTGAGACTAGCATTTTGTTTCGCTGTCCAATTTGCTCCCCACGCCGTGAGAGTATCCTCACCCGTACCCTGGCCATTGTTGGTGTTATTATACAAACCTCCGACGCCTCCCCCATCAATGGTGGCCGAGTGGCTGGCTCCCACCAGAGAGGTCATCAGGGCCGATTCAGTGGCACCTCCGGGGGTCTGAACCACATAGGAATTTCCCTCGATGAGGTTGGATCCCAGTTGTCCGCCGACACCCGTGGAGGTGGAGTTTCCGACTGCCTGAGCCACAATCGGATCGCCCGGTTGGAGGATCAGGTTGGAAATACTCTGACCTCCCGCTCCATCTCCCTTGTCGTTGAGGACATAGCTGAGGTCGACCTGGGCTGCACTTCCCGTCCACAATCCAGACCAGTAGTAGTCGGAACCCGTATAGATGATGGTGTCACTACCTCCATTTCCAACGCAGACATCCCCGCCACCGATGAGGGTATTATTATCCCCGGCGCCAGCTGCGTTGTTGTTGTTCGATTTCGAGTAGGAGCTGACATAGAAGGTGTCTCCGCCGCCCCCTCCGACCATGGAGTCATTACCCGCTCCTCCGTCCAAGAGTGATCCCGTGGGAGCGTCAGAGTCTCCCGCCACCAGCGTGTCGGAATTCTTAAAATAGTTATAGATCGGGCCGATGGGGCCATTATCAATCCAGTACTGGCTGTTATCCGCCAGACCGGGGCCATTCACGCCCGGAGGTGCCGGATCTGAATCGCGATAGATGCTGTTCGCATAGCCGTTCCCCCCATTAGTCAAAGGAATCAGGTTGTTGAGCGCCCCAGCAACACTGTCGGTGCCATAAGCCGTCCCTCCGATCAGCGTGCCGGAACTTGGGATGGAGAGGCTGTCCTGGCCGGTTCCTCCAACGAGTGTATCCCCTGCTTTTCCATACCCCACAAGTGTGTTATTGAGCTGATTCCCGGCGATATATTGATCCGAATAAGCGGCCCAAGCCTGATTGACATATAACCCCTGGGAGACCGTGGTGTAGCTCAGTGAGAGATAGGGGACTCTGGAGACCACGAGATTATTCTGACCGGCAGCGGACTCATTCCCAAATTTTTCGAATAAATCGGTGGCGGAGGTGGAGACAATCCCGTTGGTCACACTCAATGACTCGCCGCCATTATTAATAATAAAGGTGTCGCTTCCGCTTCCCCCCACAAGCGTATCCAGACCGCTGTAAGTGACGCTCTGGAAGGAGCCGTTAATATATTCTCCGGCGGTGAAATTATTACCGCTGCCATCATTGATCATTGGTGCAAACAGGACATCATTTCCACTGCCCCCATTCTCATAGGTCGGAAAGACACCGTAGGGTGTGTTTGATGGTGAATTTCCCTCTCCAAAGGGAGGAGCAAAGGAGGTCGGGATGGATCCGGGGCTTGTCGGATCAATCGGATTATTATTGAGAACATCCCCCGTGGTCCTCGTGGCGTATGTCGGGTCGCTTGGAAGATAATAGTCGAGAATATCTCCGAAAATAAAATCATTACCGTTTCCCCCAAGGAGGGAGACCGGCTTGGCAATGAGTTTCCCGCTTGCATCCGTATAGGCAGGAAGGACGGTTTGAAGGGCGGTTACTTTGAAATTATAGGAAGCGACAGCCACCTTCTTGTTCGGCAGATAAGGGTCGGTGATGCTGCTAGGGAGGTTATTGACGACCAGGGACGGATTGAGCGTGGTTCCGGTCAGATCCTGAGAGGTGCCATTCAGGTAGGTGAGCCAAGGGGAGACGGCATGGCCCTGAGAGTCAGTGCCCTGATAAACCTCCTGATACTCGACGAGATATCCCTTGGTCAGGTTGCTGTCAATTTTCGCATTCCACGAGAGCGAGACTTCATTGGCGCCTACATTCACAGGGTCGGGAATGACGGTGCCCACTTTCAGGGCAAAATTGGCAGTGACTCCAGAGGAACCATAGGTTGTCCCATCAGAGGTGCCATAGATCACCTGCATCTCATCAGCGTTGGTGGCAGAGATGGTTGGAATCGTGCTTTCACCGGATAGAGCAAGGACCACTCCATAGGTTCCGGTGTTGGTTCCCGTGGCATTATTGATGGCTGCATAGCCCGCCGTCATGCGCTGACCGGCCTGGGTGACCTGGCCCGAGTTCTCTCCCTGCGCGGTGACATCCAGGATATATTCGGAAACATTATTGGGAACCTGATAAATATCGACCGAGGAAATCTCGGTGTTTCCACCTCCGGTGAGGCTGACCAAATCAGCCAGATGCGTCTGGATCACGGTGTCATTACCGCCGGTTCCGATCAGGGTGTTGGATCCGCTGCCATCGAAGTTATTGTCATCGTAGCCAGGGCCGCCATCAAGCCAGGAGCCGGAGCCGTTGGCCACGAGTGAGTTGTTCCCAGCCTGTCCGAAAATCCCATCCACAAAGGCCTGATCGGTGGTGTCAATCGGGGCATAGGCATAGAGGTCCGGATCGACGTAGGTATTATTACTGTCGCCGTAGAGAGTGGAGTCGGTACCACCTGCAACCAGTGTATTGTTACCACCCATGCCGAGTATGAGGGCATTGGCAGCGGCAGAGGTGATACTATTGGGGAGAGCATTGCCGACGCCATAGAGAGCCCCACCAAGGAGATTGAAATTCTGGAGATTGTAGAAGTTCGAGAGATCGGTCGAGGCAAAGGAAGGAGATTTCGTGATGGAAGGGGAATTATCGGGCGTCTCGGGTGCAAATTCCCAAGGACCGGTCAGGGAATTTTGCGGAGCCCCCTGTAGAGGATCAAAATTCACATAGCTATCCACCGTGCCGACAAGGGGAACCGTTCCGGTTGCCGGATCCAGCGTGTCCGGGGCAAGAATTTGGTCATAGCGGTTGCGGATGATGAAAAGATTATCCCCGCCATCTGACTGAAGGGTCGATATTCCGTAGCCGCCGTCGAGGGTGCTATTGCCGATCCCAGAGTGGATGGAATTATTGCCCAGTCCTCCGATAAGGCTGTTGCTGCCATCGCCGGCAACGAGAGTGGCATTGCCCGATCCGGCCAGAAGTGTGTTGTTCCCGTTTCCTGTCGCTGAGAGGAACTGATTTCCAGATCCCTTGGATGCATCAAAATAGACGTTCCCCCCGTTCAAAGAGGAATCAATGAAGGTGTCCGAACCAACCCCGCCGATAATGGTATTGATGCCAATATTTGCCGCATTGTTTCCTATATCGATATAGTTGTTTCCGTTGGAAGTGATAATCTCCTGGGCTGCTCCGTCACTGACATTGGCAAAGGAGGCGTCGGTCAGATGGACACTGTTTCCGGTGAACTGAATGGTGCTGTTGCTCTGAATTCCCGAGTTATTCTCTATTGTGGGAAGTAGAGTCGCTCCAACCTGAGTTCCGGTGAGCGTATTATAACCAATGATGTTGTTCAGCTTATACAGGTTATCACCAGCTCCCCCGATCAGGGTGTTGGAGGCGTAGGCGGCCGCTACAAGGGTGTTGTTAAAATTATTTCCGGCATTGAGCAGCACCCCTTTGCCTTGCGAGACAAGCGAGTCGCCTACGCCGAGAGAGCCATCAAGGGTGGCGTTGTTTATCCAAGCAGTAATGGGCGATCCTGGAGAGATCAAGGCACCGGTGGGATAGGAAAGCCCGAGGGTAATCTGACCGGACACGAGTGTGTTGACACTGGTGATCGTGGTGCCGATCTGGAGTCCGTTCCCGCTCACAACCTGTCCAACCGCAAATCCAAGACTCCCTGACGCACCCTTGGGGACACTGAGAGTGATGCTTTTTTGGCCGACAGGTGTGGGGACAGGGCCTTGAAGTGCTCCGGTGACATTTCCTACGAGAGTGTCACTTCCGGTAGCGCCCACGATGTCCGTGACGCCGCTTCCCTCGAGTGACCCGACGAAATTGTTCCCGCCGGCCAAGGAAAGAACCTGAATGTTTTGAATATCGTAGAAACTCCCCGCCACAAGAGATGCCGAATCGATACCGAGCTGTATCTCGTTGGTTCCCGCTCCCCCATTGATCGATCCAAAGGAGGTGTACTGCAATGAAAATGTGTCATTGCCAGTACCCCCAATCATGGTATCGAAGCCTCCGATGCTGCCGATTAAGAGATCGTTGCCCGAGCCACCGACAAGGCTGTCTTTCCTGATGGAAAGTGCTCCGTCGAGTGTGACGGGGGAAGTAAATGGTGCCACGCTGATGGTGTCGCTGCCTCCACCGGCCACCACGGTTGAGACGCCGACTTTCTGTGCGTTGGGCCCGAGGATGATCGCGTTGGAATTAATGGCCGAAGAAAAATCTTCAACAGTCTGAAGATTGGTGACTCCCTGCGCAGCCATGTTTCCGAAAAGGGAATCCTGAATCGTAATGGGCTTGGGGGATAAAATGCCGAGGACATTATCGGCCGTGGTAAGGTTGGAAAGAGATACTTTGGCTGCGGCAAATCCCGACAGGCTGCTCTGGGTCAGATTGTTCTGAGTGACCAGCAGGACATTCCCATTGTTCCCGCCAACGATGGAATCCTTACCCAATCCGGCGACAAGGATGTTGCTCCCGCTTCCACCGATCAGTGTATTGCCGTTTCCGGCGGTGGAGCCGGACTGAAGCCAGTTGTTGCCTGTACCCCCGAGCAAGGTGTCCTTGCCCGTTCCTCCCTGTAGGGTGTTATTGCCAGTTGTTGCAGAGAGGCTGTCGTTCCCTGCACCAGCCACGAGAGAACTCGAGGCACCACCGCTGATCAGAGTGTTGCCGCCATTGAGTGTCGAGCCTGAGATCAGGGTATTATTACCCGATCCCGAGCGTAGGGTATCCTTTCCCGTGCCGCCGATGAGCGTGTTATTGCCACCTCCACCCACCAGACTCTGGGTGCCGGTGCCTGCCTTGAGCGAATTATTTCCGCTGCCACCGAGCAGCGTGGCTGCTCCATTCCCAGCGACCATCGTGCTGTTGCCGCTGCCACCCTGGAAAAATTCAGCACCCGTACCTTTTCCAAGGAACAAGTCATTCCCCGAACCTCCCTGAATGGTGGTGGAGGCGGAGCTGCCGGTGATCAGAGTGTCGTTGCCGCTGTTGGCCTGGAGATAATTGTAGGAAAGTGAATTCCCGGTAAGGCTGATGTTTCCAGTTCCAGTTCCGATGAGATAGTTGGAAGTGCCGGGAAGTACCGTGCTGACCCCCGAGTAAACAGTCGCTGCCGCAGGGGGGGGCGGTGTTTTCTTTTTTGGAGGGACGGCTGTGCATTCCACGGCGATTTCACGGCCATTCAGTTGGATGATGGCCGAGTCATCCTCATTCAGGATGGCGATGATTTGTTCTTCGGAGAGGATTTCGCCACGGACGGCAGCGGAGAAGAGGGTTCCCTCGTCGCCAGCGGTTTCCCGGGCGTTGAAAAGGGCGTCGATGTGGTGGCCAATTTCCTCAAGAAGGACGGAGGAAAGGAGCTCTGACGGGCATTCTGAGGAAAGATAGATGGTGGCGTTCTCCCTGGCATAGGCACCGAGGATGCCCTGATTCTCAGGATCGAGAGTGGCTGAGGGAAGTGTCTGGATTTCAGGGATCCAGGAAAAATCGTGACTTCGAATTCTTGAAAGGAGCGGTTCTGTCAGACTTGCTTCAGCGTGGAATATTTCCCGTAAATCCGTTGTTGCATCGGGCCGTTGAGCCCACACGATAAGAAGAGGAATAATCTGTGAGGGGGAAAGGGAATCCATAAGGGGTATATGACGTTATGCTACAGCAAGCTAAAGAGCAATGACAACCTGTCAAATGGAGAGTGCGAAAACCTAGAAAAAACCTCTACCCATCTTGTCGTAGAATCCTGATGATGCTTTCTGAAATTCTGTCCAGAACTTCTGAAGAATGTGCCGTCGAGAGAAAACCTGCCTCATACTGAGAGGGGGCAAAGTAGATTCCGTGCCGGAGCGCCCTGTGGAAATATCGTGCAAAGGCCCCGGTATCGCTGCGCCTGGCGTCTGCCAGGTTCCGGATGGGGCCTCCGCAGAAATAGAGACAGAACATCGACCCGATGCGCTGGAAGGTCAAAGGGAGGCCTTTCGTCGCGTGACGCATGGTTTGCTCAAGCTGGGAGCCGAGTTCTTCAAGCAGCGCCCAGCCACCGATGCGCTCCATTTCCTTGAGCTGTGCCAGACCTGCCGCAAGGGCGAGGGGGTTCCCGGAGAGCGTTCCCGCCTGATAGACAGGACCGAGCGGGGCAAGCTGATTCATGAGATCGGCGCGTCCTCCAAAGGCTCCCACGGGAAGTCCCCCTCCGATGACTTTTCCCAGCGTGGTAAGATCCGGCGTGATGCCAAAGATCTCCTGGGCACCGCCGGGAGCCAGGCGGAAGCCGGTCATGACTTCATCAAAGATCAGCAGGGCACCATGCTCGCGGCAGAGTTTTTGAATCGATTCCAGAAATCCCGGTTCCGGCAGATAAAGCCCGGCATTCGCTGGAACGGGCTCCAGAATGACGCACGCGATCCCGGAGCCATGCTCGCGGAAGACGGATTGAAGGGCCTCAAGATCATTGAAGGGAACGGTCGAGGTAAGTGCCGCCAACGAGGCGGGAATCCCCGCGCTGTCAGGCTGGCCAAGGGTGAGGGCACCGCTTCCCGCCTTGACCAGCAGGGAATCGACATGACCGTGGTAGCATCCCTCAAATTTCACGATCCGTTCGCGCCCCGTGGCTCCTCGGGCCAGACGGATGGCCGACATGACGGCTTCGGTGCCGGAATTGGTCATCCTGACTTTTTCCACCGAGGGAACCAGGCGACAAATCGTCTCGGCCATTTCGACTTCCAGAGGGTTGGGAATCCCGAAGCTCGTGCCGTGCAAAGCCGTTGCACGAACGGCATCCGTCACCACTTGCGGTGCATGTCCGAGAATCGCCGGCCCCCAGGTTCCGACAAAATCAACATACTCGCGTCCATCGGCATCGGTGATCGTGCAGCCACTGGCCTTGGTCACAAAAAAGGGTTCGCCACCGACCCCGCGAAAGGCACGCACGGGTGAATTGACCCCGCCGGGAATACGGGCGAGGGCGCGGTTCCAGAGATCATTGGAGATGGGGCCAGGCTGATTGAGTGACATTGGGAATAAAATATGGAACTTAGGAACTCACGGACAGGAAGAATGGAGCTAAAAGAGTATTTCTCGCGCTGAGTCGCTGAGACGCAGAGGAGAGAGGATGTTTTGGACAGGCTCCCAGGCTCCGGTTATTTCGGCGTTTTCCATTTTTCTTGTTTTCCAAATTAACAACGCAGCGACTCAGCGACTCAGCGCGAGACTTTTCAGCAATTCTTCCTGTCAGCTGAGCTCTAACATCCTGCGAACCGAGCGCTCGGCCTTTTGGCGCAGCGTCTCATCCAAAATTATTTCCGGCGTAAGATCGCGGAGGCAGAGGTAGAGTTTTTCCAGGGTATTCCGCTTCATGTAGCGGCACTCCGCGCAGGCGCATTGATCGGTGGGACCGGGGATGAAGATTTTATCAGGCAGTTCGCGACGCAGGCGATGGAGCATTCCCTCCTCGGTGACGATCACGAAGGATTTCGAGGGCGAGTTCCTGCAATACGAGACCATCTTTTCGGTGGAGCAGACTTGATCAGCAAGAAGACGGACCACCTGCGTGCACTCGGGATGGGCGACCACAAGCGCTTCGGGATGTTCTCCGCGTGCCCTTTCGATGCTGTCCCGTGTGTATTCCATGTGGACATAGCAGCTTCCCTGCCAGAGATCCATGGGACGCCCCGTTTGTTCGGTGACCCAGGAGCCAAGATTTTGATCCGGGACAAAGAGAATGGGTCGGTCAGGCGGTGCTGCCCTGACGATGTTGACGGCATTGCCGCTGGTGCAGATGACATCGGCCAGGGCCTTCACCCCCGCGCTGCAATTGATGTAGGCGATGACATAATAGTTTTTTGAGGCATGTTCGCTTAGGAATGCCTCCAGCTTCTCGGCAGGACAGGAATCTGAAAGGGAGCAACCGGCATCCATATCCGGGATCACGACGATCCTGGAGGGGTTGAGAATTTTCGCCGTTTCCCCCATGAAGTGAACGCCGCAGAAGACGATGACATCGGCATTCGTCTCGGCGGCACGAATGCTCAGGCCGAGGGAATCACCGACGAAATCGGCCAGATCCTGGATTTCCTTGATCTGGTAATTGTGTGCCAGAATGACCGCATTCCGCTCTGCCTTGAGGCGCAGGATCTCGGATGCAAGATCAGTCGGTTCAGATGGGGTGGAAGACATGCGGAAGATTGAATACGGAACTCAGGAACTCAGGAAGGAAGATAAGTATTTTCGACTCCGACTCTTTTGATCGTGAGAGGCATCGTTGAAAAATTGAGAATTATTCCCGAGGTTGCATTTGTGGCCTTCACATAGGATCGAACTGCCGTGAAGTGGATCGCTTCAATCTCCTTCACGGCTTTTAACTCCACGACCAGGTTGTGGCTTACAAGGAGATCAAGGCGATGTTCGCCGATCTTCTTATCGCGATAAAAAATTTCGATGGTTTTTTCCGCTCGTAGGGAATCCCGAGTAAGTCGAGTTCTATACAAAGGGCCTGCTCATAGAATGACTCGAGAAACCCAGCCCCTAAGGTTTTATGGACTTCAATCGCAGCACCGACAATTCTTTGACTGAGTTCTTCATCCCTGAATTTTCCTGAGTTTCTGAGTTCCACATGAAACAGTCCCCTACTTCGCCTCTGTAATGAGCTGGCGGAGGATGAAGGGAAGGATTCCGCCGTGGCGGTAGTAATCCACCTCGATCGGGGTATCAATGCGAACCTTGACCTGAATCTCCTGGCTGCTTCCATCCTTGCGGGTGATGCGCAGGGCTATGTCCTGTCGTGGCTGGAGATCCTCTCCGAGTCCGAGGATGTCGTAGATTTCAGTACCATCGAGCCCGAGTGTCTGTGCTGTTGTTCCCTCATGGAACTGGAGGGGAAGGACTCCCATGCCGACGAGATTGGAACGGTGGATGCGCTCGAAGCTGGCGGCAATCACGGCTTTCACCCCCAGGAGACGTGTTCCCTTGGCCGCCCAGTCGCGACTGCTGCCCGTTCCGTATTCCTGTCCTGCAAGGATGACAAGAGGTGTCTTCTCCGAGGCGTATTTCTGGGCGGCATCAAAGATGCTGAGGCGTTCGCCATCGGGCTGGTGAGCGGTCTCCCCACCCTCGACTCCGGGAAGCATGAGGTTCTTGATGCGGACATTGGCAAAGGTGCCCCTGGTCATGATGCGGTCATTGCCCCGGCGGCTGCCATAGCTGTTGAAATCTTCGCCGGCCACACCGTGTTCGCCGAGGAAGCGGCCCGCAGGAGACTTTGCCTTGATGGCTCCGGCGGGTGAGATGTGATCCGTGGTAACCGAATCACCGAAGATGCCGAGCGCACGGGCTCCGGAGATCGGAGTGATGGTTCCGGCTTCCATGCCGAAGTTCTCGAAGAACGGAGGCTCCTGGATGTAGGTGCTCGCGGTGTCCCAGGCGTAAGTGACACCGGTCGGGGCGCTGATTTCATTCCACTTCGGGTTCTGTCCCGCGAAGTCACCGTAGAGGGTGGCGAACATCTCGGGTGTGAGGGCGCTCTTCAGGGTGTCGCGGACTTCTGCAAGGCTCGGCCAGATATCTTTAAGGAAAATTTCCTTGCCGTCCGTGCCTGTGGCAATGGGTTCCTTCGCGAAGTCGATGTCGATGCGACCCGCAAGCGCAAAGGCGACGACAAGGGGCGGGGACATCAGGAAGTTTGCCTTGATGTTTTGATGGATTCTGGCCTCGAAATTCCGATTGCCGGAGAGGACTGCGGCAGCCACGAGGTCGTTGTCGGTGATTGCCTTCTCCACCTCGGGATTGAGAGGTCCGGAATTTCCGATACAGGTTGTGCAGCCGTAGCCTACGGTCTGGAAGCCCAGCTTGTCGAAGTAGGGCTGGAGGCCGGTTTTTTCAAGATAAGCGGTGACGACGCGGGAGCCGGGTGCGAGGGAGGTCTTGACGGTGGGATCCATCTCGAGACCGGCCTCGACGGCTTTCTTGGCAAGCAGTCCGGCGGCAAGCATGACGCTGGGATTGCTTGTGTTGGTACAGCTGGTGATGGCTGCAATCAGGACGCTGCCGTTGCGGATTTTCGTCTTTCCGGCATGGAACGGGGATTCGGGGAATGAGTCTGCTGCATCCGGTGTGGGACGATCGCTAAGCATTTCCTCCTCATCGCTCGGGATGGTGGAATTACGACGGGCCACGAGAGCCTCCCGGGAGATATCGCCGTCGTTCTTTCCATAGCCTCCTTCGGCAACAGGCTTGGAGAGAAGTTCGCTGAATGTCGATTTGAGTAACGGCAGATCAATCCGATCCTGCGGACGCTTGGGGCCGGCGACGCTCGGGACAACGCTTGCAAGGTCCAGTTCGAGATCGACGCTGTAGTCGATTTGCCCTTTTCGCGGCATGCCGAACAGGCCCTGCGCCTTGAAGTAGCTTTCAAAGGCGGAGCACTCCGCCTCAGTGCGTCCCGTGGCCCGCAGGAAGGCGACGGATTCGGAGTCGACAGGGAAAATGCCCATGGTGGCGCCATATTCGGGAGCCATGTTGGCGATGGTGGCGCGATCGGGCAGCGGAAGGGATTCGGCTCCTTCGCCGTAGAATTCCACAAATTTGCCGACGACTTTTGCCGCGCGGAGCAACTGGGTGACCCGGAGGGCGAGATCGGTGGCCGTGACACCTTCGCCAAGCCTGCCGCTGAGGTGGACGCCGACGACCTCGGGTGTGAGGAAATAGACCGGCTGGCCAAGCATTCCCGCCTCCGCCTCAATGCCGCCCACGCCCCAGCCGACAACACCGAGGCCGTTGATCATCGTGGTGTGCGAGTCGGTGCCGACAAGACTGTCGGGATAGTAGATGTCGCTGCCTCCATCCTTGGAATGGAGGACGCCCCGTGCCAGATATTCCAAATTGACCTGGTGGACGATGCCGATTCCGGGGGGGACGACGCCGAAGGTTTCAAAGGCCTGCTGACCCCACTTGAGGAATTCGTAGCGCTCGCGGTTCCGCTTGAATTCCATCTCCAGGTTGAGCTTTAACGCGTCGGCCCAGCCGTAATAATCGACCTGCACGGAGTGATCCACGACGAGATCCACCGGGACAAGCGGCTCGATGATGCCGGGCTTTCCGCCCAGTCTGGAGACGGCGGCGCGCATGGCGGCAAGATCCACAAGGAGCGGTACGCCGGTGAAGTCCTGAAGGACGATGCGCGCAACGACAAAAGGGATCTCCTCGGGGGCCGGGGCCTTGGCATTCCATGCAGCAAGGGCGCGGACATCTTTTTCATGCACCTTGCGTCCGTCGCAGTTGCGAAGGACGGATTCAAGAACGATACGGATCGAGAACGGGAGGCGCGAGATGCGACCGATGCCTTGTTCTTCCAGTGCCGGAAGCGAGTAGTACGAGGCGGAGGATCCGGCGGAGGGCTCAAAGCTGCGAAGGGTCTTGAACGGGTCGTTGGTGGGCATGGGATGAAGTGAGGATGGATGAAACTTGAGACTTGAAACCTGAAGGACTGAACGGTGAGAAGTTATTGAATCTCTGCGAGGCGGGTTTGAATTTTGGCGAAGTCGGGAAGCTGTTTGGGATCATCACTGGCTTCGGCATATTGGATGATTCCGGAGCGGTCGATCAGGAAGGCGGAACGTTTCGGAACTCCGCCAAATCCTAGCCCCACCTGAGGCAGGAAGCTCTCGTAGGCGATGCCGTAAGCCACGGCAACCTTGTGGTCATAATCACTCAAAAGGGGAATCGTGATTCCTTCCTTCTGAGCCCAGGCCGCCTGGGCAAACGGATTGTCGCCGCTGATCCCGTAGACGACGGAGTCGAGCGATTCATAGGCACCGATGCCCTTGCTGATCTCGCAAAACTCGGCAGTGCAGACGCCTGTGAATGCCAGTGGAACAAAAAGAAGAAGGATGTTCTTTTTTCCGATTTCGGAAGAGAGGGTGACTTGTTTGGGCCCCTCAGCGGTGATCGTGGAGAGAGTAAAGTCAGGAGCAGTGGTGCCGATGGTAAGCATAGGGGTCTGGATGAAGGGTGAGGGATGAAAGCTGAGGATTGGAGTTTACTAATTTGTGGGGGAAGAGGGAAGGCTGGAGGTGGGGGAGGGAGTTTTTGGCGCAGAAATTGGTGTGGTGGGATTCGGGGATGCTGTGGGGGACGTCACGGGGAGAGGTGAGGGAAATGCAGCAGGATTCGTGCCAGTGATTGGGGATGGAGTGGGTGAAATGAAAATATTTGTCAGCGGGGAAGGAGTCGAGGATGGGGAGGGAGAAGTCCCGGGGACGGGTGATGCCTCGGAGGAGTTCGTTACAGGAGTGGGTGATGATAAAGGTGTTGGGGTGGGTGTTGGCGTTGGCAAGGGAGTCGGGGAAGGAGTCGGCGTGGGCCACGGTTTTTCGAGGGAGTCCCATTCTTTCCAGGGGGCGGAGTCACTCCCGCCAAATTCCTTCCAGAGCGCATGGCAACGGTCCGACCAGCGGGCGTAATCCGGTGAAGAAAAGGGTTTCTCCGCAGTTCCGGGAAAAACCAGATAGACAACCGTGGGATGATCGACCGGGCGTGAATCGGGCGTCGATCTGCCATCGATTTCCTTGCAGATCCGCAGGGAGGCTTCGCCGATTTTGAAATTCGGGCCTTTGTCCCCCACAATCGCGGGATAGAGGACGCCGTGGGAGATCACGATGGCGTAGTCGCCGATTTCCAGGTGATCCCCGGCGTTTTTGAACATGAAAGAGGGTAGGACGATGAAGGGATCGGCCGTTCCCACCAGAAAGCTCCATCGCTTGAGTTCATCAATCGTGGCCTGGGTCTCGGACTCCGCGTTTTCGAGACGAATTTTTTCCTCGGGGCCTAGATTTTTCTCCTTTAGCTGACTCTTCAAGGAGGCAAGCTGCTTTTGGGTCTCATGGAGCCACGGATTGGGGTGGGATGGATCAACCTTGGGCCATCGGTAATTCGTCTGAGGTTGGAAGAATGCGGAGAGTTTTCCGACAGGGAGGTTGCGGTCGCCGTCGGAGCCATCGGCATTCACATCCATGAGTGCCTGGATCAGGAGCGCGTGCCGTTTGGTTTCCGGGTGCTCAAGATCCAGGATGGTCTGGCAGTCGTAAATCGTGTCGCGCGGAAGTAGACGCTGGAGGATGGTCAGATTGGATCGAAGATTTTTTTCCTTATGTTCAAAAAGGGTTTCAAAATCGGGCGAAGCGCTTGCCTGTTGCAGAATCTGATCGAGATGGGGAATCAGAGTGTCCAGTTCGGGTGAAGCGTCGAGGAGATCCGCTTGCGTGATTGCGGGTTTCGGAATCCGGAGATGGAGTTCCAATTGAAGCTGATAGGAGTCCGGCTCCCCTTCAAGATGCAGTGCCGTCGCATTCGTTGGCGTGCTTTTGAGCAATGACTTCACCCAGATGCCGTTGAAAAGTCGCGCCGTGTTATAGTCCTTTCTTGGGAGCAGCTGAACAGGGGCGGGGGTTGGTGAGGGAGGTGGAGTCGGCAGCGGACGACTTTTTCTTGCCCACCAAACGACCAGGATGACAATCAGGAGAAAAAGGAGAACCCGGAAAGATCCGGGAAGCCAGCGACTCTCTCGCATGTCACGCGTAGGCAATGAATGCCGTCACCACATCCTGGGGAATATCGAGCATCTTGTAATCGGTTGACGAGACAAAGAGGAGGCTCTGATTTCCCTTGCCGAGGAGGCTGCCGGAGGAGTCATAAATTTCATGCTCCAGGGTGGCAAATTTCCGGTTGTGCCCCGCAATGCGGATTTTGACGCTCACGGTTTCAAATTCGCGTGTTTCCCGAACAAATTTATGCTCGAAGGATCGGGTCAGGATGTAAAACGGAGTTTCCTTGAGATTAAACTTGGGCATTAATTTATTAAAGAAAAGCTCCCTGGTTTTTCCCACCCACATGGCATACATGCCGAAATAGACGTTCCCGACAGAGTTGGTATCGGCGTAGGTGGCGATGAAGGTATGCACGAACCACTTGCCATCGAAATGCCCGGCGATATCGTGCGTTCCCGTCGGTGCGGGTGTCAAGACGGTGCCGACCGGAGTCAGGGAGATGACCGAGGCCACGGAAGGCTGTTCCAGTTCATCCGTCCCTGTGACAAAATCCTCGCCGGTGAACGGTTTGATGATCAGCCAGATGACATAGCCAAGGGGGAGGAGGGAGGCCAGAATCTGAAAGATGGGCTGATGGAGGAAATAGCCAAAGGCGAAGATCACCACGGCCACGGAGCCGATGCAGAACATCTTGATCTGGGGAATGACATTGACCGGGCCGTTCATGAAAGCCCTCCCGATGGCAAGCACGGAGTAGCCGACAAAAAAGGTGGCGAAGAAAATCATGAAATACTCCAGTTCGATGCCGACAGCCGCGCCGATGACTGCGATGATCGAACAGAGGACAAAGGGAGGAATCGGTGAGGTGACGAGGCGTTCGGGGATGATGGAAAAAATGGCATGTTTGCTTCTGCTGGCATTGCTCTGGAGGAACCACTTGAAGGCGATGTAGCCGCTGTCGAGGGTTGTCAGGATACAGCCCCCGAGGAAGGTGAGGTAGGCACCGAGCAGCCAGGGATTCACAGGCGGTGAACTGAAGACACGTGTGAGCAGCGACTCGGCATAGGGATAACCGGCCAGACCCGTCTGGATGAATCTGGCTCCCCCTCCCTCCATGGCCCAAAGAGCGAGGCTTCCATGAAACAGGAGGATGATTCCGAAAAGAACCGCTCCCACGGCATAGGCACCCGTGATGGAGGTGTTCTCGCGTCGGATCTGGATGGCCCGCTGCCATTGTTGAAGATCCAGCCAGGGGCCAACCAGAAAACCGATGCAAATAGGAATCACATATCCCCAGAAACTCAGGTCGTGGGTCGGGAGAAGACTGGGGTATTGAATGCCCTTGAACAGCGGGGAGCCGAGTTCCAACACGATGACTGCGGCGCAGCCAAGGATGAGGGCCAGAAATGCGGCGTGGCTGTATTTGATCCGCCTGATGGAAAATTCCTCACCGAAGAGTATCCCGGCTGCAAGAATGATCAGGGCTGTCAGCGGGAGATAAAGTGAATCGGGCCGCAGGCCGAGGGGCTGCCATCCGTAGCGGATAAGGGCAAAGATGGTGAGTGAGATCGCAATGATCTGGTAGAGGAAAAAAACCAGACGGAAGGGACGCGACCAATGTGCGAAAAAGACAGCCAGGGATTCCGATCCGTGCTGCCGTCTGGCGATGATATCGCAGATGGCTCCGAAGAGAAACAGACC
>Ga0302281_10001533_pt1 | contig 16631 bp, 12 predicted proteins | sample III_Fen_E1_2_FD_198762 | JGI IMG/M metagenome (GOLD analysis project Ga0302281, IMG submission 198762) | Peat permafrost microbial communities from Stordalen Mire near Abisko, Sweden - III_Fen_E1_2 | ecosystem: Environmental > Terrestrial > Soil > Wetlands > Permafrost | place: Sweden: Abisko...
CCTCAAGGAAATGCAACGCTTAAGCCGCGAGGTCCTGTTTGAAACCCTACCGCACCCGCCACGTCGTAAACGTCTGGGCAAAAAGGTTTTAGGCCTTATGTAAGCGCCATTCCCCTGAAAGGGCGAATCAAGCCATTCCAAATTCCGACGCGCGGCTTTGCTTTGACGTGGGATTGCACTGCCCTTGGTGACTTGCTTCGTCTTTTGTCGCCGATTCCCGGTACAATGGTTTGCTTGCGCTGGGCACTTGCCGATCGAGCGCGTGCATCGGAAAAGTTGTCGCACCCGGCCTCGCGCCTCAGACCACCCACACCTCACACCTCGCAAAACGCCCGCAAATTCCCAACCCGCGTGGCACCGCAATCCAGCACCAGCGGTGCGGCATATTTGTAGATTGCCCAACCATAATAAAATCTTTAGCCCCGTAGGGCCGGCATCTTCCCGGAAACGCGCCATCCGCTATCGCTCCTCGACGAAGCTCGCATTCGCTTTTGAACCGGCTTGCCACCGCCACCGCGCAACCAACGTCCCGGGCCAGCAACCAACCGCCGCCACCACCGGCCCGGCCCCGCGCGCTACCTTCAAATCCCCAACGGGGGAATGGCCAATGCCGCCTTACCCGCCCTGCCAGCGCCAAGGGCGCGCCTCAACGCCAGCCCAGCGCCAACGGCCTGGGAATCGTCCCCCATAAAACCCCAAGCCCAAACCACTCTCCTTGCAGTTCGTTATTCCGCCCCCCGGGGAATGGGAATCTTCGGCGGGTGAAAAAACACGGCTAGCGCCACCGCCGCCACCAGCCCGCAAATCATCGGCACCAAAAACAACCCGTGAAAGTCGGTCACCCCCGCGTGGTTAAACACCTGCTGGCCCAGAAACGGGCAGATCGAATTGGCCAGCAATGCCCCCAACCCCAGCACCATCACGTTGAACAATCCTTGCGCACTGGCCCGGGCGTCCTTCGGAAAATAGGCATCCGCAAAAATATAAACCGTCGCAAAGAAAAACGCATAGCAGACGCCATGCAGGATCTGGACGGCAATGATCACGCCCTGCTGCTCCGGACAATACGCATACACCGCAAAACGCGCCACATGGCCGAGAATGCCCACGATCATCGTGGTGCGCCACCCCAGCCGCGTCAGCGCCGCCCCCAAAATAAACATCGTCAGCATTTCAGCAATCTGGCCGACACTCATGACCGGCATGATCCAATTTCCCGGAATGCCCACGCCCCCCGCCGACGTTGCCGCGCCCAGAAAACCGCCCGTCCAGTTGAAATAGCAATTGTGCACGAACGAATCCACCAGCGTGACCAGCCATAGCACCAGCACAAACGGCTGCCGCAGCAGTCTCAACGCTTCCAGCCACGCGAACTTTTCCCCGCCGGATTGGTTGGGCGGCGTGGGCGGCAGCAGAAAACTATACGCCGCCAGGACCAGCGACGCCACGCCCGCCACGGCATAGGTCCACGCCGTGGCCGCTTTCAACTTGTCCCCCGTCAAGCCGGAGCCCAGCACCGCGCCCATCCATTGCCCCAGGCCCTGCGGATGAAGTTGGTGAACCTGGTCCCAGTCCACCAAAATAAAGGTGAACGGCCACGCCGCCAGCACCCAGCCCAGCGTGCCGCCCAGCCGCACCAGCCCAAATTCCTTCTGCGCATCCTTGAGGTGCGCGAAAGCAATGGAATTCACGATCGACAGGGTTGGCACATACAACAGGCAATGTACCAGCATCAGGCCGAAGAACGGCCAGAACGTCCGCGTCAGGGCGAGCCCCAGCAGTGCCAGCCCGCCGATGCCATGACTGAACGCCAGGAATTTTTCGGCCGCAAAGTTGCGGTCGCAAAACTGGTTGCTAAAGAACATCCCCACGATGGCCGCGAGCGGAAACGCATTCAAAATGCAAGCCTGTTGCCCCGGCGAAAAACCCAGGCTGGGCAGGTAGCTGAAGATGAGCGGCAGCCACGCGCCCCAGATGAAAAACTCCAGCAACATCATGACAAACAGTTTGGCACGGGTGGTCATAATTCGGATCGCAGTTCGGTGATTGCGCCCAGCGTAATCCACCGCCCTCCCTCGATAAACGAAAATCGCGAAGCGATAATCGCATTCAGCATTACTACCACGGCTTCAAAAGGAACTTCGGCCCCGGATGTTTTCCAGGAACGATTGAACGTAGTTCCGGGAAGTGGTAAAACACGGAGCAAAGGAATCGACAATCAAAATATTACGGACCCCCAGCCTCGGTCAGTAATTCAAATTCGAGTTGGATTTTTGAAGTTGGAGAGATTTGCTTGGCCAGGTTGTGGTCTGCTACGCTCCCCCTGATGAAGAATCCGGGATTTGGCAATGAAGAACGCCTTGTGCTTGTCGTTTTAGGCCTCTTTGTGTTCGTTTTTAGGGAGCTGATTCACGTAAAAGATACTCATGACAAATTCGACACAATGGGAACCGTAATTGTGGCTATTCTTTTGATTGCAGTTGCCCTCCTACTTCCTCGGGAAAAGTAATGGGGATAAGGGAAAACCCGCGATTTCCTTTGAAATCGCGGGTTTAGAGTGGTGCCCCGGTGCGGACTTGAACCGCAAACCAATTGATTAAGAGTCAACTGCTCTACCATTGAGCTACCGAGGCAAAAGCATTGAAAACATTAGCGATTATGAGCTTTTAACATTCTCGCATTTTACCATTGCATACCGCCATTTGATACCGTATGCTTTTGGTGCTTATGACAAACTCATCCGACACTCAAATGGCGGCTGCAAGGCCAAATAAACTACCAGCAACCCCCAAAACGTCAACTTCCAAAGACGGCAAATGGAAGACGTTCCACGTTCACGCTGGCTTAATGCAATACATCCCTAGCGGGGTCTTCTTTGCCCGCGCCAAGGTCAATGGCATCGTCAAGCGGGCCAGTCTGGACACGGACGTCTATACCACCGCTAAAGACCGTTTACGCGCCAAGGTGAACGAATTACGCGAGTCCCCGGCAGAGCTTGGCACCTTCGCGGAAGCCCGCTTGCTCTACCTTGCGGACATTGACAATGACCATGCGCTTTCACCAGAGACAAAACGGTATTGGCATTACCGGGTTGAAGCGTTGCTGAAATCGTGGCCCGGCTTGGACAATCTGAATCTGGACGACATTACCGAACCGCTATGCCGGGCTTGGGGCAAACGGTTCTCTGAAAAGTTTGAAGCCGTCAATTTCAACAATACGCTGGGCGCATTCCGCAATATTTTGAAGCGTGGGGGGCTTGGACACGATAAAAACCCCGCCATGAAGCTTAAAAGGCTTGGGGCGAAGCCAAAGCAGTTGACGCTGCCAGAGCCAGAGCAGTTTGACGCCATCGTTAAAACCGTCCGGGAAGCCGGGGCGGGGCAATCCAAGGATTGTGCCGATTTGATTCAATTCCTTGCGTTTAGCGGTTGCCGAATCTCTGAAGCCCGGCAGGTCACTTGGGGTGACGTGGATTTTGAGCATGGCGAAATCCGCGTTCATAACGCCAAGCGCAGCATGACCACCAGCGCACACGACTTGCGCTTCGTGCCGATCATCCCGGCCATGCGTGAACTGTTGGAACGGTTGCACCATGAACAGACCCCCAAGCCGACAGACCGGGTTTGCGTGCTTGGCGAGTGCGAAAAGTCGCTAACCAATGCTTGCAAGAAAAATGAAGTTGCACGCATCACCCATCACGATTTGCGGCATTTGTTCGCCACCCGCTGCATTGAAGCGGGCGTTGACATTCCTACCGTGTCCCGCTGGCTAGGCCATGTTGACGGCGGCGCGTTGGCCATGAAGGTTTACGGCCATTTGCGGCGGTCACACTCACAACAGGCAGCGCAACTGGTGACCTTTGGCACGGCGGTTCTGGTGCCTGAAATCGTCCAGCCGAAACAATTGCCGGAAGTGTCCACTGCAATTGCTTAACCAAGAGCGTCACTAACGCGCGCCGCTTGACCGTGGCGCGCGTTTTTTATTCGTCCGGCAATGATTTGACCGGCGGACAATCCACGACAGCGGCGGGCAGCGCTGGCGGTTTAACCTGGGCACGGGGTTGCCCGCCGTACAAGGCAACCAGCTTGCGAAGGTCTTCTATGCCACCGCAGGCAACCGCAATTGAACTTTGGTGCGGGGCATTGATTTCAACCGACACGTTGCGGGCGGTGGAAAAACGCTGCGGGTCAATAATCGCCAGAAGATATGCCGCCGCGCGCCAATCAAAACGAACGCCAGCGGCTTTAGCCTTGTCCACGTTGGCGGCGGCTTCAATTTGCTTAATCAAGTCGTGAATGCGCCCAGCACGAAACTTTTCCAGCAAAGCGCCGAACTTTTCGCTCCGTTTGTGGCGCGATTTCCACGAAAACCAGCTTTGCGGGCGTATATTCAGCAGCCGGCAGGCTTCCGACTCGCTATGTGATAACGCACAAATGCGCGCAATTTCCGCAACCGTGCGCGCGGTGATGCGGCTACCCGTTCGCGTGCGCGTAGGGTTATTGCCGTTGCTCGCGGTGTCTGGGGGGTGGTTTGGTGGATCATTGGTGATATTCACGGCAGAGTTTTTCAAAAACTGGTTTCCAGTCCGTTACGGGTGAACCATCAACATCAATCCATCCACGCTTTTGCATCGTCTTGAGATAAACGCCAGCGTAATGCCCTGCTCCGCGTGCTTTGTGTTCCATGAATGCTCTTACTTCGTCCAGTGTTGGCTCTCCGCCGTCGGGATAGTGTTCCGGTTTTAGTTCTAATGCTTTTTTCTCTGAATTAAAAAAAGACCTTCCCGCATTCTCTGAAGCATTTTTTGAAGCATTAAGAGCAGCATTAAGAGTAGCATTAAGTGGCGACGGGGTGGCGATCGGGTGGCGATCGGGTGGCGACGAGGCGGCGGTTTCCCTATTATGTGGCGAGTCCGTATTAAGTGGCGACTTTTCCAAGCCATCGCCACTTAATAACGGCTGGCCTTGTCGGGCTTGTCGGATTTGTTCGCCTAGCTGTTTCAACTTCGGATTCTTGCCGGTGCGCTGGACGCGAGCCAACAGAGCCGCGCCGATTTTTTCGGCGGTCATGTTCTGCGGATTATCTGGATTGTTTTTTGAGTAGTAAGTAAAACTGCCACGGTAAGGCGTGAACCGATTCAGCAACCGTGTTTTAACAAAGTTGTCCAGCAGTGTCCGCGCTTGGCTTGACGTGATAACTTCGCGTGACTGATCTTCACGCATTTCCAGCAGCGCGCGGCCTGCTGTCGAAAGATTGCCACCATCATCAAATAAAATTTTGCCGCTTGAATAACCGAGCATCCCGGCGCGGACGCGATTGCGCGTGACAACCGCAAACGGTTTCGAGCCGATGGCGGCATTGACAGCACACAAAGCCGCGAAACGGTGATACGTTTTGGCTATGCCGTCGCGGGCTTCAAAAACCATGTCTTTACGAACGCGCGTCCAGGGTGCGGTGCGCCCGGCTAATTTCCAAGATTGCAGAAAATTTTCTGCCGCTTGGTAATGCGCCCGTCGCAATTTTGCATTCGCGGTGGTTTCCGGGGTGCGGATGCGACACCATTTGCAACCAAGTGCCATTATTTTGATTTCCTCGTCGCTGACTTCGTGGCTTCGCTTGGGTAGTTTTTCGCCAGCTAATTCCTCTTCGACTTGTGATGGGGAAAGAATTTTCATCCGGTGCAATCCGGTGGCGAAGGTGGCATAGATGATGATTGTCTCGCATCGGTCGTGGTGGGTTGCTCCATAGGCGAGCAACGGCAAAGGAAATTGAAGCGTGTCATGCACTTCCAAGTCCCCCTTGTCTAAAGGCGCGGCGGTCTGCCGCCACGCATTGCCGACGCAAGGCGCGTGAGCCTAGCCTGACGATGCGTTCGATTTCTCGGATGCTGCTCATGCTGATACCTCGTGGCTTGCGCGGGCGGGTTTTCATTGAACGATGCCAGCGAAGCGTTGCAACTCGGATTCGCTGATTAGGATTTTGCGGAAATTCACGATGCGCCGGAGCCGCTGTTGGCGGATTAACTTACGGCAGCTTGGCACGCTTATGTTCAACCGCGCCGCCGCCTGCCCGATGTCCCAAAGCAACGGCGTTTGCCGGGCTTCTTGTTCAACTTTCACGACTTCATTTTTCATGGCTAAAACTTGACACCATGCGACTTCGCCAGCAACGTGTTAGTTGTACTTTATAACGCACTAGTTACAACAATATGAGAACATCGGAATTAAAGACAACACTGGCGGTACTCCAAAGACTTTTGATTAAAGAGGAAAAACACCAACGCATTTGGGAAAATCGAAAGAGGGGAGTGTTTGAAAAAAGATGGCGGATAAGAAAAATTCCAATGTTGCCGGTAGAAACGGTTGCGGAGTTTTTGGGGTGTTCCCTCTCGAAAGTCGAGCACATAGCGAGCGGCGATCCGCGCTTCCCGTTGGGTCCTGATGACGCAAAAATTATTGCTAGGCACACTGGCGTCAGCTTTCAGTGGCTAATCGGGAACGACCCCACAAAGCCGATTGTAAAAAATGGCATCCAACACGGCAAATCATGCGACGAAGCTTACACGGTAGCGGATTACGAAAAGCGTCAGGCTGAATTGAAGAAATTGAGTTTTACAAATCCAGACACGAACCGGGATATTTGGCGAGTGTTAGAAGTGATGGCGGATGCGTTTGGGCGGGTTGCCGCCGTGGTGTTGCGCGGCTTGGAGAATGGCCAGCTTGACGTGATGGAGTACAAAATGCGGGAAGCTCTGGATAAAATCTATGGCGAAAAGTCCGTCCCTGATGAAATGATACATCTCATCGTCAAATCAACTTACCACGGAAAACCAACCATCACGCGCCCAGACCCGACCGCTCTCCTCGACGAATGGGAAACTCGGTTTAAGGAAATCATCGCTAAAAAAACGGGTGGCAATCTGCCGGATAAATATCCAACAATCAAACGATTGCCCGCAAAAAGTCCGCCGAACCAAGCTGGTGCTGGGCTGGCCTGTAAAACTTGTCTGGGGCAAGGTTTCATTGCCTGTGACAATTGCATCACGCCGGTTGCGAAAGTCAGAGGAGAAATCATTAAGAAACTCGTGACAGATAATAAAACTGGCAAACCGCTCGACTGTGAAGTTTGCAAAAACCGCCGCATCGTTCGATGCCAGATTTGCAAGGGAATGGGGCGTGTCGGAATCAAACCGCGCCGTTAAATCGCTCGGTGCCGCGCTCAAAAACGACGGGCGCGCAAACACTCACGGTTTTCCATTGGCGAATGACACCGCCGAGCGCGTCAGCCGTCGCTCATGCCCGCCCCATTTGCCGTATCCCGATCCGCGTGAAACCTCGGCAATGAGTCCCCGCCGTATCCCCGAGCGACACGCGCGCAACGGCCCGGTTCATTGAAGATAGCAGCGTCTAGTGTGTCTACCGGCTGCGGCGTTGTCACGCTGACTGCTGCCCGACGTCCCCGGCGGTGCGTAACCGCCCGTTGCTTGGCAGTCACCGCGCCATCTTGCAGGCATCCTTCACGCCCGCCGTTCCCAGCCGCCTTTTCAAAATATGGCGCGGTGAAAAGCGCGCTTGAACAAAACCGGCATTGGTGGTTCAATCGTCAGGGTGAGTTAAAAACAACGACAAAAAGCCACACAACAACAAAAAATTTGCGGCTTCGGCTGCTGTCTGAATCGAAACTGGTAATTTCACTTGCAAGACAGCGTTTGAAGCACGCCCAACCTGGGCGTGCCGAAAGCGTTCTTGCAAGGCATACCAGTGCCTGATTCAGGGCGTGAGTAAGTGCGCCCTTTTTATTTCGCAGCGGAACCGACGACGAAAGCGGGGAATTATGAAAATAAAAATCATCGTGGTCCTAACGGCGGTCATGGCTTCATTCGGCTGGCACTCCCACGCGCAGACATACGACACGAACAACGAAGTCGTTCAAACCTTTGCCGGTTCTGGCTTTTCTGGCTATCTGGACGGCGTTGGCCAGTTGACGATGTTCAACAATCCAAATGCGATTGTCGCCGATTCGCACAGCAACCTTTTCATCGTTGACACTGGAAATTATCGCATCCGAAAAATCACACCAGACGGAAACGTTACAACTTTTGCTGGCGGCGGCGGCACTGCGCCTCCGGGAATTGGAACCAATGTTGCATTCGCATCGGACATATACGGATTAACGATTGATCGGAATGACACCTTGTGGACTACCCCCGGCTCTGGATCGGGGCTATACAAGATTACCAGTAGCGCGGCGGTCACATTTTCCAATTTAACCTTTTCTGGCTCTGGCAATGGCATATCCGGTTTGTGCGCTGATTCAATTGGGAACATTTATTTTTCATCCGGTGCGGGCAATCAAATATACCGATATGCTACCAACAACATTTTGAGCTTGTTTGCCGGTTCTGGAAACAGCGGCTATGCAGACGGGAATGGAATTTTCACATCATTTATCAATCCTAAATCGTTGGCTGTGGACTCGGCTAATAACATTTACGTCTGGGACTATGGAAATTCTTTGATTCGCAGAATTGACCAAAGCCAAAACGTCACGACATTAGCAGGTAAATACCAAAACCTCTCAAGCGCAGATGGTGTCGGAGCAAATGCCGGTTTTGGCTCAATTTCTCAAATGTGCGTTGATAACTCTGGAAATCTGATTCTCGCTTGCGGTGGTTCAATCAGGAAAATGGATGCTTCATCAAACGTGGTAACGATGGCTGGTAGCTTTACACAAGCCGGCTATACCAATGGCGCTGGCAACCTTGCGCGATTTAGCGGCGCAAACGGCGTGTGCGTATCGCAAGGTTCAATCTTCGTTGCCGATACCGGCAATCAGCGCATCCGGCAAATCAGTTTTAATCCATCGTCGCAAGTTGTGACCGGCGCAAATCTTGGCATCGGCACTTTTGCGGGCGTCACGGTCACTGGCATTGTTGGCCGGACGTATCAGATTCAATCGTCACCGAACATGACGACATGGACGACGCGGGCAACTGTGCTTCTCACGTCCAGCCCGTATCTGTGGCTAGACCAAAATCCCGTTGCCGGGAATAAATTTTACCGCGCCTTGCTGCTGCCATGACTCCCCCGCAGGACGAATCCCCACGCTTCGTAACTTGCCGATGTCAGGACTGCGACGGGCGTTTCGAATTTGACGCCAAGGGTTATAATGCAGGGGAACAATTCACCGTAACTTGTCCACATTGCCAAGCAGAAACAACTGCCACAATTCCAACAGTCGGGCCGCCGCCACTTCCCCCAACGATTAAGGAGTGTGAAGAAGCTAAGCAGGCAGATCTTGAGCAATTTAAGACTCAGAAGATTTGCCAAATTAAAAGCATGTTGCGGGCACGATTGGAAAGTGGCAAAGCTGCCTTTCTTTACGATTCGGTTTTTGTGGCGGTGGATTCACAAATTCTTGATGAAGAATTTGCAAGCGAATTTGACGTGTCCATCCTCCGCAAACTTGGGCTGATGGGTTGGGAGATTATCCAAGCCGTTCCAAGAACAAAAGGGATTGGTCTGGAGAACATCGGAACCGACACATTGTTTGGCTCCAAATGGGCTGGCGGTATTGGTGGCAATGTCATGGGCGTGCATATCATCATCAAGAAAACCTTGTCAGCCAGCGACCTTACGGACGATCCCGCCGATGAAGTGGGAAAGTTTATCCGCAACCATTTGGAAGAATTTTTGGCTGAATGAAACTCGCCAGTCGGCAGCCTTTTACCCCGGCTAGAAATTTTTTGGAAATCCGCCCTTGAAAACCCGTTAATATGAGGATTTTTTGCATGAGGCGACATGTGAATTAGACCCCCCCACCCCCACATTTATTTTTGCCGTTTGATACCAGATTTGATACCGGAAGCTGTTTTGGGGTGTAAAATGGTATCGCCAGACAGCATGAGGCCGGGCAGGGTGGCGGGCGTTTGTGCGGTGAAATAACGAGAAAGCACAAGAAAGCAAATGGTGATAAAACCCTTGAAAACACTGGTCAAAATTAAGAGTCAACTGCTCTACCATTGAGCTACCGAGGCAAAAGCATCCGGCATTCGCGTCCAGAGCATCACACCCGGCGCGACCGAAGCAGGGTAAATTTTGGCACAGCGCAAAATTGAGGGCAAGATTTTTCCGGCGAGTTTAGGGACTGATGTTTTTACCAGGGCCGGAACACTGTTACCAAATGCTTTCGGAAAACAGGCATCAAATCACGGCGTTTTGGAGGTTTTGCGGGTTTGACTCCGTTGGCATTAAGGTTAAATTGTAATTGTGATGACCGTGGAAATTCCCGAGACGATTGGCCGTTTGCTCCCCAGCGAGCCGTCGCAAAGGCTGCGTAGCGTCACGGAAGGGCTGGTGCTGGGCGCTTATACGCAGGGCATTATTACGCGCGGACGCGCCTGCGAACTGCTCGGCCTGAATTATTGGGACGGTGAAAAGTTTTTTGCCGCGCGTGGCGTTTTCACGAACTACGATTTGGGTGAGTTTCAACACGACTTGGGCAACTGATTTGTGGCCGTGGTCGTGTCGGACACCACACCGCTGCATTATCTCATTCTGATTGGCCGGGATTCCCACAAGCCGCAGGGCCATTGAATCCAGCCGTTGTCTAAAGCTTCACCCAATATGAGTTTGTGTTTAGCCCCGGTTCAATTCTTTCAACCTCATTTGGATGGAGTCGAATGGACCGTCGATTCGTTTGAATGATACGAACCGCAATTTCGTCGCCAGCCGCCCGTCTCCGGACAAACAAATTCCCTTTCTCATAATTAAGCCTTTCATCGTATTGGTGAGTTTGTCCAAATTGCACGCAAGAACCATCAAGCTCTTCTTGAGTCCATTTGCTTTTTGCGTACAAATCAAAATCTGTATCGCGGACATAAGTGCCAACACACCAAAGCCAGACAGCCATTTCTGGCAATTTCTCCAGATCATTTGAAGTCACCTGTATGTCCAGCATGGCTACCGTTTCATCACTTCCCAGTTTAAAGTCGTTGCCGTCCCAGACAACGCATTGCCTTGCTTCACAATAATTTTCAGGCAGCCCAGACACTTTAAAAACGGATACACTCCCCTTTCCATAGCCACGTCGCAAAAAATCAATCTCTCGCTCTAGCTTGTGATTGGCTTCGCATTTCCATTTTTGCTGAATTGCCTCTTGAAAGCGTTCGAGCCGGTCTTGCTTGCTATCTCGCGGTGAATCGTTCATGGTAAATTCATGTTTGTTTGTGGTTGTTCGTGTTTTGAAACCACAGGGTTTCGTTAGGAAATATAGACTCGGTTTGGTCACTTGCAAAATTATATTTGCGGTATAAAATAGGGGTATTATACCTAAAATAAAAGTCGAAGTCTTGAAGAAAGAACCAGGCAGGCCGTTTGGTAGAAAAACCCCTCTGGCAATCCTGCGCCACATGATTAAAGTGGAACGCATTAAGGAAAAAACGATTTCCCTTAAGCGCACGGGCAAGGAAAAAACCATAAGGAAAGTCAACCGTGTGACGCTTCCCGTTTCCACCTTGGCGAAGTGGTTGAACATCCCCGATGACAGGGTTCGTTGCATTGAGCGAAATAGGCCGGGCTATCGACTGACAGCAGAAAATGCAACAGTCCTCATGCTACAAACCGGTGTGAGCCCCGGATGGCTTTTGGCGAATGACATTTCCAAACCGATTATGAATTGGCGAGATGAGCCTTACACACTAAGGGATTTCGAGGAGCGGCAAAGAGTGTTGTCCCGTCCTGATGCCAATCTTGCACTGGAGCATGACTTAGCACACGCCCGCATGACAGTGGCTCTTAGTTCCGCCAAAATCGCGGCCATTCTCGCCCGTGGATTCGAGCGAGGGAAGGTGGTTGAATATGCAATAAAGATTAATCAGGCTCTACGCTCGATTTTTTCCGACAAGGGCGAAAAGTTTTGGGGCTGGCCGGGCGGTTTTGAACCCTCCGCCGATTTTGCCAATGGACATTTTGACATTGGACCTACACTTCGCGCGCTTGAAATCCGGGCGCGGTCAATCGATCATGAGAAAAGGGAGCCAGAATGTCCAACATGTCTCGGCCAAAGCGTCGTTGCCTGTCCAAACTGCATTTTGCCCGTGGCGGAAGTCAAATCGAAGATCGTCAAGCGGCTTTTGGTTAATGAAAAAACCGGCGGACCGGTCAATTGTGAAATATGTAAGAACAACCGTATCGTTAGATGCCGAACCTGTAAGGGAACGGGATATGTCGGAATTGAGCCGCCGCGCCGCTAAATCGCGTTGAGTCGCGCTCAAAAAACACGGGCAGGCAATCATTCACGCGTATTTCTTGTAGGACGTTCTCGCCGCGCGCGGACGCCGACGCTTTATCATAAAAGGTGCCGTCCTTCCAGGCGGCATCAGCGTGGCTCAAAATGTGTGTACCGTCTGGTGGGCACGCCATCATCATCCCACGGGGCTCGGTCAACTGGGTTAGCCGCTCCCCAAAAATATCGAAACGTGACGGTGAGTTGTGTGTCCGGCAACGATGTCTTACCCCACCCCGGTCTAATCTATCGCCACGCACTCTCTAAACCATTGTGGCCCCAAATAATCAAAAACAAACACCGGTCAAAAACCCAAAAACTGAATCAGTTGCTTTCCGAACCGAAATCGACGACTATTGAATCACCCCACAAAAATTATGAATCATAATGCTCTGCTCATCCCGCTACTGCTGGCTGCCAGCCTGCCCTTGTGCGGCTGCAACAAGGCCGGCAAACTAAACGAACGCTCCACCACCCAACCGCCAGCCGGACCCGTCGAATTCAAATTGAAATGGCCGCAAGGCGAACGCGTCGAGCAGGACTTCAACCTGAAGATGCAGTCCGACCTCGCGATTCCCGGCCAGCCCGCCCCGATGCACCAGGACATGACCATGGGATTCGCCTATGGGCTGACCGTGTTGGCCGCCAATCCCGATGGCACCCACGAAATTGAGATGGATTTCCTCAGCAGCCGGATGCAAATGTCCATGGCTGGCAAAACCCTGGCGGATTATGATTCGACCCGGAAAACCGACGCCGAGGAAAAACCCGTTCCCGGCGGCGTCTCCTTCGGCAAGCTGTTCGGCAAAATGATCGGCGCAAAAATCCATTATTTCCTGGATGCCAGCAACGGCGTCGATCGCATTGAAGGCGTGGACGAACTCATGAACCGGGTGTCCGCGGGTGCCAACCCCCAGGAATTGATGACCATGAAAAGCATGCTGAACGAGGGCTACTTCAAACAAATGATGAGCGCCAACCTGATGCTGCCGACCAAACCCGTGCAACCCGGCGACACTTGGTCCGTGCAGTTGGAATTTCCCATGGGCCCGATGGGTACCATGACCATGAACTACGATTTCACGTTCCAAAACTGGGAACTGCACGGGAAACGAAGCTGCGCCCGGCTGACCTTCCAAGGCACCGTGACGAGCAAACCCGACCTGGCCGCCAATGCGGGCGCCATGTCCATGACCATTCAAGATGGCACAATCTCGGGCATCTCCTGGTTCGATCCGGAATTGGGTATCACCATCGACACCACCGCCAACCAGAACCTTAACCTGATCCTCCAGATGAGCATTCCCGGCGCCCCTGGCCAGGCACCCAAAGTGCAAACCATGACGAACGAAATGCAGCAGTCGATGACCATCAAGCTGGGGTCGGTAAAGTGACCGGCTGCGGCCTCCGCACGGCGGCGGGACCCATTCAAAAATCCAGCATCCCGGACTGCCATCCCCGGCCCGGCCAAAGCCCAAATTCAAGGGAATTCGCCAGGCTTGCCGCCGGTGCCTGGCCGCCAGGTGAAGGAATAAAGTAAGGCCGCACAAATGCGCGCGGCCTGCATGATTTCCTTGGAAATCACGTCCTTTATAGGCCCGATGTCCCCACCGGGCGAATTTTTCAACCGGCGGATCGCCGCCAAAATAAGTTGGAAAAATCCCGGCGTATTGTGGATTATAAAATCATGTCTGAAATCCCGAACGGCCCCGAGCCGGTTCCCTCGCTGGAGGAAATTCAGCGAAACTGGCCTGATTTGCTCTTGCGGATTCAGCAGTCCGAAACGGAATGCCATGCTCTGGAACACGAAAACAAGGCCCTCCGCAGCCTGATCGAACGGGTCGTCGAACATCGCAAGAAATCCCACGGTGAACTGGTCAACCTCATCACCACCCTCGTCACCAAGCTCCCCATCAACGATGTGGGCGTGATCGTTTCGCGCCTGGTGGAACATAGCGCCGCCGTGAATGAAGTCAGCGCCGCCATCGTTCAAGGCAAAAACGAGGAGAACCTGCTCCAGCCCGCCATCCTCAAGGCCTTGGACAAGACCAAGCGTGACCTCACCGCCGCCATCAAACCGCTGGTCGAGGAATTGATCCGCCTCGAAGCGGCGCTCGACCCGGGCATGCTCCTCGAGTTGGTCGAAAAGCCCGAGTCTTTTTTCACTCCCGCCAATGTTCGCGCCTGCCGCGCCTTCGTCAAAGGCCAGGTCGCCCGGGAACAGATCGTGCGCGATTTTGGCGAGGAAGCGCTGCTCTTTTTCAAGGACCTCACCACCGACCCCAAACATAATCCGCGGCCCCGCGCCGAGGAAATCATGCTGGGTTTTAAAAGCGATTTCGAACCGCTGCTCCACCAGAATCCCGGCGTGGTCGCCGTCCGGCGCGCCGATCTGGTGGCGCTCTACCGGCGGGTCCGGCATAGCCGCGAATCCCGGGAGCAAAAAGTCGCTTTTCTCAAGCTCTCCTTCATTTTGGAGCTGTTGCATTATTATGAAAACCAGAGCACCGAATCGCCGGATGTCGTCTTCGCCCAGCGCCTGCCTCCCCTGGTCGAACAACTGGTGGTCACCGGTGAAAACGACGGCCTCGATGAAAAATTCATCCGGCAGGCCGAGGAGCTCCTCGCCTTCATCATCAGCGCCGATTACCGCCAGGCCGTCGTCAATAATTTCGGCAAGTCCGGCGGCGCGCCGCGGACCCTGCGCTTCATCCTGACCTTCCGTTCGGCCATCTTCACCGAACATGATCCCACCACGGCCGATTTCGTGAAACACCTGCTCGGCGGACAGAAAAATCCCGCGCCCGGGCCCATTGTCAACGTGCTCCGCTTCGTCAATGTCGAGGCCCAAAAAGTCGTCGTGCGCGGCATTCTCAATTCCGACCGCCTCCGCCGTGAGGATGCCGAGCTCCTCGCCCGCGAACTGATCCGGCACCTCGGGTTGCCCGAGTTGTCCGGTAAAATCGAGGGCGACCGCTCGGACAAAACCGCCATGGGGCCTTGGGACATCATCAAGGAACTGATCGTCCACCGCGCTTCCCCCAACGAAATCACCGAAGCTGTCCGCAAGCAGCTGCATGCCAAATACGACGCCGACGAAGTCAAGCAAAGCTGGCTCATTCTCTCCGAATCCGATCCCATGTCACTGGTCCGGGTGTTCTGCCTGCTCCCGTATTTGCCCGATGGCCAGACCGATCCCATCGCGCGCGCCGTTTTGGAATCGTATGCCAACCGGCTCACCCATGACAAATACGCGGGCACCTATTCCAAGGTCGTACTGGCGCTTAAGAACCTTTACAAGGTCAAGGCCGATAGCCCGGCCCTCCTCAATTTCATTGCCCTCGTCCGCTGGGTGGACCCCGCCTCCGCCGACCGGGTGACCCACGATATCGGCATGCATGCGGAACATTAGTTACGGCTTGGTGCTGTCTGAATTTTGAAAGGCGGCCTCTCCTCTTACGCCCCACGCCTCGCAAAACACCCTCAAACTCCCAACTCGCGTGGCATCGAACTCCAGCACCAGCGGTGCGGCATAATTGTAGATCACCTAACCAAATTGAAATCTTCAGCCCCGTAGGGCCGGCATCTTCGGCGGCAACGCGCCATCCCTTATCGATCCTCGACGGAGCTCACATTCGCTTTTGACCAGACTTGCCACCACAAACTTCTCCCTCTCCTCGCTCAACGAGGAGAGGGCCGGGGTGAGGAGTCAAATAAAATTCCTATTCCGCATCCGATGGGGAGAAATGCCAAGCCGAGCTTCGGCTTCAGGTGGATATGACTGCGTTATTAACGGTTATTTTATTCTTCATCGTTGGCGGTTGGCGCGAAAATAACCTCCCAGCCAGAATCGAAAATGCCCACGGGGTCTTTGATGAATGGCCAGTGCGCAAAAGATTCCAAAAATGGCGTTGAATTATTATGGACCGATTAGCATGACATATTTAGAGTTACTGCCATGCCCAGTGGCTTTCTCATGGTTTTTTGCTTGTTTTGGTCGGGCATTGTGTTGGTGTTCGACGGCTCGATGGTGCGCCCCACTTGGCAGCAGTTTGAATCTGGGTTTTATTCGAGCGTCGAGGGAAAGGTGACCGCCAACGAAGTGAAAAGCCATCGCGGTTCAAGAGGGGGCAAGTGGTACGCGGCTGAAATAACCTATGTTTACCAGGCTGGCACGGAAAATTTCACCGGCAAGCGCTTGCGTTATACTAACCCCTCATCGCACGACTATTCAGACGCTTTTGCCATCGCCAGCGCGCATCCTGTTGGGGCGGGGGTAATGGTTTATTACAATCCGGCGCAGCCGGGGGAGGGGGTGCTTTTCCCGGGGCTCAATGGTTCGGATA
>Ga0302281_10001534_pt1 | contig 16631 bp, 6 predicted proteins | sample III_Fen_E1_2_FD_198762 | JGI IMG/M metagenome (GOLD analysis project Ga0302281, IMG submission 198762) | Peat permafrost microbial communities from Stordalen Mire near Abisko, Sweden - III_Fen_E1_2 | ecosystem: Environmental > Terrestrial > Soil > Wetlands > Permafrost | place: Sweden: Abisko...
TTCGCAAAGCGATGTTTCGGGCATAAGCGCCACCGACGGCACAACGGTGCTTACGCCTGCCGTCAACCAGTACGAAAATTGCCTGCGTTGCCACGGAACCAGCGCGGGAAAGCAGTCCCTGCCTATTTACGGTTATTCACCCAATCGAGCTGTCTCAGCGGGCGACCCGCTTAACATCATTCCGCAGTTTGCGACAGCAGCCACCTCGAGTCATCCGGTGATGCACCCAAGCAACAGCGCCCTGCCCCAGCAAAGCCTCCGCACCAACATGCTTAAGCTTGACGGCCTAACCGCCGGCCGCCCGATGGGCACCCAGATCTTATGCACCGACTGCCACAACAGCGACGACAATCGCGAATTCGGAGGATCTGGCGCAAATGGGCCGCACGGGTCAATATTTACCCACATTCTGGAAAGGCGCTATGAGTTCAGCCAGACCGCGACACCGGGGGGATTAATCAACAATCTATTCCCCACTCCGGACCTCAGCGTAAACGGCCCCTACGCCATGTGCGACAAGTGCCACAATCTGTCGAGCCAGATAATGAAGAACTCAAGCTGGCAGTATCACAGCGCGCACATCAATGCAGGATTCTCATGCTCGGTGTGCCACACAGCTCACGGCATGGGCGCCACGAGTGCCGCGATTACGGGCGAGCGGCTCATCAACTTGGACGCGAACGTTGTTGCCCCCAATAACGGCCTGCCTGTCTCGTACAACCATGCCAACAATAGTTGCGTGCTGGTATGCCACCAGACGGCGCACAATGCCAATGGCACGGTCACTCATGTTGCGCTGCGTGCGGGTTTCTCGACACACAAGTAGCCCGCGGAAAATCGTGGCGCCGGTCTCCAGACCGGCTGGCGTCGATCAATCTTTTATAGCTGCCGCCCGGTAAGTCTGCATCGTACAGGTGAGAGGAACACCATGCCGCAGAGTTCACACGATCAAGCCGCAGAGCTTCACAATCTGTCATCCCACGCCCACGCCGTCGCAACAGTCTCGCACGGCCACGCAGATCATCTATCCGCTCACGAACTCAGCAAGCAAGCTGACGAGCTCTCTCGGAACGCCACTAAGCATTCCGAGCAACTCGATACACCAGCGGAAGCGCCTGCCTCTGCGATAACAGGGAAAGGCAAGAAACCAGGAGCTGCGCGCAAAGTCCGCCCCGGACTTCCCGGTTAGCCTTTCCCGGTTAGCCAGCTCCGACAGAGCCTCCTTCAGTCTGGCCACAACTACACCGGAGAATCCAGGCCGGAGGTATCAACTTGACGAGGCTCTCCAATGCGAAACGGGAGAACCTCTCCAAGGACGAATTCGCGTTTCCCAAAATCCACCGCTTCCCGATCGCTCAGATCACGGTTCCCGCCGAGCTTCCATTCATCTCGTTTGACTTGTCGGCGTGGCACTGCCGGCAAAACTGCGACGTGGAGTTGGACTTTGGGTTGGTGTTGTTCGGATTGTAGGGAGCCCTGAGGAAGAACGTGGTGGGGTAGGTTCCCTTGGGCAGGCCCGAATGCGAGTTGCTGGTGATGTTGACCGAAGTCATGGAATGGGGCTCGTGGCAGGTGGTGCAAACTACCACCGATGTGTTGTTGTAGACGCCCGGCGCGACAAAGAAACCGTAATTCCGTACAAACTTGCTCGACATGGGACCGCTCATATTGATTACACCATTCGACTCGGTGCAATCCCAACCCGTCGCCCCTCCGCAGTTCACTCGCGCATTCAACCCCACGGGGTGCTGGCTTATATAGTTGCTTTCTTTTGTGCCGAACAGCGTGGGAATGTTGCTTTGCTTGCCGTAAGTAGCCGGAAGAGTCTCATAAATCTTGTTCTTCATCATCGAAGCCGACGCGTAATTTCCATCGTGGCAACTAAGGCACGTCAACATGCCCTCGACATCGGGTGTCCCGGCCGACATACTCGTGGGCAGAACCTCTATGTACTTGCCGCCTCCGGTTGCAATGGTCTTTCCGTAGAGACCCGATACGTCCTGGCCCCAGAGCGCGGCTACTGAGCCGGTGGAACTGTCGGCGGAACTCATGCCATTGCCGTTAGGCCCGGTGTGCCCGGCGTGACATGCGTTGCAGCCACGGCCGCCAACCAGGTGAGCGCCCAGTGCATCTCCGCCGCCCATCGGAGACTGGGCCGCAACCAGGCACGGTATGCCAACAACAATAAATAGCGATAGCAGGGTTCGCCGCATCTCTTAGGACCTCCTAACCTGTCCATAGAGTCATCGGCAATTTCTAAGAGGGAGAGATATTACTGGGGTCATTACAGGCCGCGCTGAACGGCCTAGAATCTTGTATTTCGTTGAAAAATAAGACGATGCGATCATGATCACGTCGCTGGCCGGGCAGATCACAATGGTGATTGCGTAACAACTAGCCGCCAAAACTCATGCGTGTGATTTGAATCACTTTTGCATGCGAGCCATTCAGTTTCTAATGATCCTGCGCAGTTGTTTTCATTTCACCAGTCGGTCGAGTGAGCAAATGCGCGGCCGCTCTTGCGCGTTGGGTCGGCAGACACGTAGATTGGCACTTTCCCGGGTTTATGAAATTTCTCCGTCATAGCGTCTGGTTCTCGAGTCAGGTTGCCGCATCAAGCGGCCCGGCCTTCGTCGTCCGCATCCTTGCGTGTGCCTTACTCTTTGTGCTGGTTTCGGGCCGCGCCTCCGCCGTCGTTCATCCCGTCCCGCTCGACCCCAAAGCCGACGCATCCACATGCCTGCAATGTCACGAAGACAAAACCAAAGGCAAGTCAGTGCACTCGGCTATGCAGATGGGCTGCCTGACCTGCCACGAAGTCCGCGTGAACAAAGACGTTACACACGTCAAGCTCATCACGGCCACCCCGGTATCTCTCTGCGTCACCTGCCACGCCGACAAAAAAGCCTCAGACATTAAAGGCACGGTTCACCCGCCCGCTGTTCGAGACTGCCTCACCTGCCACGATCCGCATACCAGCGACAACAAGAACCAGTTGCTGAAGCCGGAGTCGGGTGACGCTAAAGACAATCTTTGCCTCACTTGCCACACCACCGGCATGAACATGCCTACCGGCGGCAGCCGCCATGCCGCGCTCGACATGGGCTGCGATACCTGCCACCTGACACACAAAACCGGCCCTGAACCGACCATTGACAACAAGTTCCACCTCACCAAGGCGACACCCGCACTGTGCGTTGACTGCCACGATCCCAAGGATGCCGACTTACAGAAGGCGCATAACAATCAGCCCTTCGGCACGGCCAACTGTGTTGAGTGCCACGATCCTCACCAGTCTGACCAGCCCAAGCTGATGGCGAAGTTCGAGCACGCTCCATTTCAGGCGGGCGGCTGCGATACGTGCCATGCACCTGCCAAAGACGGCAAAGTGGTGCTTACACAGCCTGACGTCAAGTCGTTGTGTGTAACCTGCCACGACGACAAGGCCAAGCTGATCGACAACGCCAAGGTGCCGCATCCCGGGGCGGCTGGCGACTGCACCGATTGTCACAGTCCGCATGCCAGCAACCAGCCCGGCCTGCCCAAGACCGACTCGGTAAGCATTTGCCTGGGTTGCCATACCGACGTGGCCGATGAAGGCAAGAAGCCCGTTCACCACCAGCCTGTTTTCGGCCTCGGCTGCGCCACCTGCCACACTCCGCATGGCGGCGACAACGACCACCTGCTGCGCGCCACGGGCAACGCTTTGTGCCTGGAGTGCCACGGCCCCGACTCCGTTCCACAAAAGACCGACGACGGCATGCTGGCCATATTCAACGGCCAAATCAAGCTGCCTGCAGACTATTACCAAAAGAATCAGGTCCCCGTTCTGCCGCTCAAGTTCGGCCTTGGCCATCCGGTTGATAACCACCCCGTGTCTGACGTGATGGACCCCACCAACCTGACCAAGATCAAGGCACATATCACCTGCCTCTCATGCCACCAGCCGCACGCTTCGGCTCAGGCTGATCTGCTGGTGAAGGACCAGGCCAACAACATGCAGTTCTGCGACACATGCCACAAGAACCGCCTCAACATGGAAGAAACAGTTTCCCCTGGGAATTGATTGGAGATTCAAATGTCCAGCTTTCTCTTAAACTCGACACGCGCCGCAAAAATCCCGGCCCTGTTGCTCATCGCAGCAGCGGGCATCGCCGCTCCCTTTTGGGCTAATGCGGCGAGCAAGAAAAAGACGACCGCGGACACACCGCAAACACCTGACGGTCCGCGCAAATTTAGTTTCGATCCCAAAAAGCTGGTGTGGCCCAGTCCGCCCAACGTCGCGCGTGTGAAATGGGTCGACTACTTTGCAGGGTCAAAAATCGACTATTCCACGCCGGCCAACACCAAGCCCAAGCAGTCCTGGATGGATCGGCTGGCGGGCGCCCAATCCGATCAGGAAAAGGTCAATCCCAAGACGTTTCCCTATCAGCTTATCGGTCCTTACGGCATTGCCATCGATTCCAAGGGGAAGGTTTATGTCGCCGACCAGAAAGTGGGAGCGGTATTCATCTTCAACACCGATACGCACGACACGGAAATGATTCGCAATGGAATCGAGGCCCACTTTGAATGGATCAACGGGCTGGCAATCGACGATGACGACCGGCTGTTTGTGTCGGACGGCAAATTGCACCATGTTCTGGTGTTCAGCCCCAAGCACGAAATGCAAGACCAGATTACCGAAGGCCTTGTTGATCCGGTCGGGGTGGCCATCGACACAACCAATCGATTCCTCTACGTTGTGGATACGCAGCAGGACCAGGTGATTGTTTACGATGCCGACACTTACAAGTTGCTGCGTCGAATCGGCACAGGCGGCAAGAATCACACGCTCACCAGCCCGGGAGACTTTGGCGCACCGCAGGGCGTGGCCGTGGATTCCGACGGCAATGTCTACGTCACCGACACGTTGAACGATCGCGTTGAGATCTTCGATGCCGATGGAACGTTTATCAGCATCTTTGGCAAGAACGGCGACGGACCGGGCTTCTTCGAGCGGCCCAAGGGAATTGCCGTCGATAGCGACGGCCACATCTGGGTTGCAGACGAGGTTCAGGACCGCCTGCAGGTCTTCAATAAAGAAGGCCAGTTACTTACTTACGTCGGCTACAAGCACGGCGATCTTCCCGGCCAATTCCAGGCGCTCATAGGAGTTGCCATCGACAAGAACAACCGGGTCTTCACGACCGAGCAGTATCCGGGCCGGCTGCAGGAGTTCCAGTATGTAAGCGACTACGACGCCGCAGCCGAAAAGGAACGCAAGGCGCAGGACGCGGAGAAGCGCGCCGGCCAACATCAGAAGGCCGCGACGCCAACCTCAACCGACAAGCCGGCGCAAGCACCCGCCGCGGCTGCGCCCCAAAGCGCAAGCAGCACACCCAAGACCTCGCAATAGGCCACGATGAGAAAGCCGCAGGGCAATCGCATGAAGAATCGTCGCTGACTTCAGTGGTTCGCATCGCATCGCGCCGTGGGCGCAGGGTATGTTAGCCCAGCGTTTCAACGCTGGGAAGGCAGCCCCAAAAACTCTCGAAGCCCCGTAGGGGCGACCGGAGATTGCCGTTGCACATGGATTTTCACCTTCATGCGATTACCCTGGAGAAAGCGTTGGCTTTGGCGGTCAATGTCGGCGTCGTTGCTATAATCCCGTGGTGAACCTATCACGCCGTCAGATCCTTCAACTCTCCGCCACAATCCTGGGTCCCGGCATCCTCGATTTTCTTCGGACTCCCACTTGGCGGTGGTCGAGCCTGCCCATTCTAGAAACGGGAACGACTCCAGCTTCATCGCCGGCGCAGGGCACGGCCCCACAGGTGCAGTTTGTCGATGTAGCCCGCGAGGCGGGACTCACGACGCCGAATGTGTGGGGAGGTGTTACCAGCAAGAGTTACATCATTGAGGCAAAGGGCAGCGGTATCGCGTTTTTCGACTACGATCAGGACGGCTGGCTCGATATTTATCTCACCAACGGATCGCGCCTGAACACCACCTGGCCTTCAGGGCAGGAGCCAACCACTCAGCTCTTTCACAACAATCGCGATGGAACATTTACCGATGTGACCGCCAGATCGGGCCTCGGCCGCGCGGGCTGGCAGACCGGCGTCTGCGTCGGCGACTTCGATAACGACGGCTGGGACGATTTGTTCTGCACTTTCTGGGGACACAACATCCTGTTCCGCAACAATGGCAACGGCACCTTTACGGATGTTACGAAAAAGGCCGGTCTATTGACGGAAGAAGTCCGCTGGGGATCAGGCTGCACGTGGATCGATTACGATCGCGATGGATTCCTCGATCTCTTTGTTGCCAACTACCTCAACTTCGATCAGGCAACGACTCCGGCGCCCGGAGATAACGCGTCGTGTCAATACAAGGGTCAGCCTGTAATGTGCGGCCCGCGCGGGCTTCCCGCGGGAACCAACCTGCTCTACCACAACAATGGTGACGGCACATTCACCGATGTTTCAGAGAAGTCGGGGATTCTCAAGCCCGGGCCGCACACATCAATTACGGCTGTGTCGTACGACTTTGATAATGACGGCTGGCCCGATATTTATGTTGCGGTCGACTCGGGGCCCAGCATTCTGTTTCATAACAATCACAATGGGACCTTTACCGATATCGCAGCGTCATCGGGCTGCGGATACAGTGACGACGGCCGCGAACAGGCCGGCATGGGCGTGGGCGTAGGCGATTACGATTGCGACGGCTGGTTCGACATATTCAAAACCAATTTTTCTGAAGATACATCCAACCTATACCGCAACAATGGCGACGGATCGTTCACTGAAGTGACGTCAGAAGCCGGCGTGAACCTTGACCTGCTCGGGGTGAAATGGGGTTGCGGATTTATTGACTACGATAACGACGGCTGGCTCGACATTTTTCAGGTGGATGGGCACGTCTATCCCGACGTGGACCAGCATTCAAACCAGACCTTTCTGGAACCGCGCGTTGTCTATCGCAATCTTGGCAATCGAAAATTCAAAGACGTCTCAAATGAATTAGGACCGGGGATCACCGCGCGCCATTCAAGCCGCGGCTGCGCCTTCGGCGACTTTGACAACGACGGCGACATCGATGTCGTAGTGAACAACATGAACGAGGTTCCCTCACTGCTGCGCAACGATGGAGGGAACAAAAACAATTGGATCAAGGTGAAACTTGTCGGGACAAAGTGCAACCGAACGGCGATTGGAGCACGCGTACACGTCGTGACCGCGAAACACACGCAAATGGATGAAGTCCATTCGGGAACGAGTGTAATGTCGCAAAGCGATTTGCGGATGCATTTCGGCATCGGACAGGCAAAGAAGATTGACCGCCTTGAAGTGAAATGGCCGACTACTCAGAAAGTAGAAGTCTTCACCAACCTCGATCCCAACCAGATACTCACCATCAAAGAGGGCTCGGGTATTATCCAACGAACGCCGCCCAGCGTGAAGTCGGTGTGAAACCTTTCATCCCAGCCCACGACCGTGAAAGCCCGCGAGTTCCATGGCGCGGACGCACTCAGGATTGCGCATGAATGTGTTCCACACCAACCCGGTGCGCAAATTCTCGGCCATCACCACCGAGATTCCCTGGTCGATGCCGAGCACGTCGGGGTCGTACCAGTTTGCAGCGGGGTTAAAGGCATCGACAAAGCCGTAACGGCCCCACGCCTGCTTGCCCCAGCGCAAGCGCAATGATCGCAAAACGGTAAGGCACTCCGCAGGGAGAAACGGCAGAGAGCCGGCGGCGGCGCATGGAACCACGCTGCCGTCGATTTTTCCAATGGCTGGCGGTCCGCCCCATCCCGTATAACCAGCGGCTGAGTCTGAAGCTGTGATGCCCCAATAGTCGTCGGAGTACCACTTTGGATAAGAAAGACAGAATTCTTTGTGGGCCTCTGTCGCGGTTACTGAGTTGTCGAAATAATTAGTGTAGGCGTCGCGGCGATTTCTAAAGTCGTACCAGGCCTGCGAGTACTGATGCGTAAACAGTGGATCGTCACCGCTGATGTACTCGAGCCCCTTGTAATGCACCACGGGCCGTGTGAAATTGTTCCAAGTTTCAGGCGCGATGGGATGTGTGGGCGATCCGATGGCGAGCAGGTAGATCATCATCAACTCGCAATAGCGCCGCCAACGCTCCGAGAGAAAACCGGAGATTGGCTTCCAGCCCATGCTTAACGTGGGACCGCCGTTCAGCATCCAGGGCCAATCGATGCGCTCGTAGAGTTGCTGTGCCAGCGAACTGATTACTGCATCGCGGAAGTAGGCCTTCGCGGTAAGAACTCCGCACATCAGAATCGAAGTGTCGATTGAAGAGAGCTCCACCCCCGGCCAGCGCTCGCCGGTTTCAATGTCAGTGAAGTGAAAGAAGAAGCCATGCTTCTCCGGCATCGTGTTGAGATGCCAGTTGAGCGTTGTTCTTACGCGCTCTACCACGTGAGCGCGATTCAGGTATCCCCGGCGGTGGGCAATGCACAAAGCCGTCAGCCCAAAGCCGGTGGAGGCGATGCTGGCCATGTGCCGCAAATCGCGGCCACCCCGAAGGTCGTTGCGGGCGCGGTCAAGAACCTGGCCGGTCCTGGGACTGCCCTGCTCCCAGAAATAGAGGCAGGCCTTTCTCTGAAGGTCATCGAGAAACTGCTCATCTTCGGGCAAAGGGGTCCACGCTCGGTCGCCAGATGCGTTCGAAGAGGGCAACAACGCGCAGCCAGCGGTTGCCGCCAGCGATTGAATAAGCCGGCGACGATTCACGGCCGGCATGAAATCAGACTCGTCATTGATTCTCCATAGTTATAGCCGCATTCGAACGCGGATTCTCCATCCATAACACAATATCCATTGCGTTTTGTTGTAGTTACAAGATAAATGCACAATCGCCTGAGCATATAGATATCAGCGCAACCTCGCGGCCCAAGTCAGATGGTGTACTTCCATAATTTATTTCTCTCCTCAAGATTAATTCTACGGATAGCCATACGCCTTCCTGACCGCATCTCAATTCGTCATGGGCCCCGGTGAATTGCCGGCCAACCCTCCTCGTGGCGCCAAGGCACGGTTGCCACTGCCATCGGCGGAGGATCTTAACTTCAGGCTCGGGAACCTATCCGGGCATAAGCAGGATTAATGCAGTACGGCCCGTTGAGCATTTTCGTTGACAACGATTTGACCGTCATGGTCATTGCCGATGCCAACACCTTCCCCCGATTACACCAATCTATTAATCAATCCACCCTTGGAGATTCGAACCCAGCTTCTTATAGGGCTACGAACCCCTGCAACCGTTTTTCAGGAGACCCGTCATGCCAATCCCCGGCAACGAAACCTACCCAGGCTCAGCCCCCATGGGGCAGAACTTCATCACCGTGCTGAAGGCCTTTTGGCCCTTGGTTCTGCTGTTGCTTCTTCTTCCAGCCCTCCCCGCACGCGGCCAGTATCGGACATCCATTCAAGGCACGGTCACCGACCAGCAGGGTGCAGTCATACCGGGAGCAACTCTCACGCTAGTCAACAAAGCAACTAACGAGACAGTGGTTCGGACCAGCGACGCCGTGGGTATCTTCAATTTCAACGCCCTTCCGGCCGATCACTTCACACTCACTGTCGAGAGGGATGGATTCACGAAAAAGGTTCTCAGTGATCTGCAATTGATCCCCGAGCAGCCCAACGCACTGAACGTCAAGCTTGACGTCGGCGCTGCTTCGCAGACAGTCACCGTGAACGCGTCAGTAGAAGCAACCATGGACACAGAAACTGCCAACAATGGTCAGACTGTTACCGCCGAGCAGATTCAACATATGCCTGTCTTCGAGCGCGACGCTACCAGCCTTATTCAGTTGGCGCCCGGAGTTCTGGCGGACGGATCGCAATCAGCCGGCGGCGGCGGATTTCAGGCCCCGGGAACTCAGACCGGTGCTTCGTCAGGCGGCGGTGGCAACCTGGGTTCAAACAGCAGTATTTTTGCTACGGAGAACGGCGCTTCGGCCAACACCAACGGTGGCCAGTTTGAAAACAACGGCTACGCTGTCGACGGCATCAGCACCGTCAGCGCCGTATGGGGCGGATCGACCATTATTACCCCCAGCGAAGATTCAATCAGCAACATTCAAATCGTCACCAATGCCTACGACGCGGAGCAAGGCCGCTTCAACGGCGCGATGACCGAGATTACCACCAAGAGCGGATCCAACGATCTCCACGGCAGTTTCTTCGGCGAGATCACCCGCCCTGGGTTGAATGCCTATCAGCGTTGGAACGGACCCGCATCGGTAACCAACCCGAAGCTCCTGCTCAGGAACGCAAACCGCTATAACCAGATCGGCGGCAGCATTGGTGGACCGCTCTGGAAAAACAAACTCTTCGCCTTCTTCAACTACGAGGGTCAAAACCTGAACACTCCTTTCCCGAGCACGGGGTGGTACGTCACCTCGCAGCTGGCCGCATTGGCGCCGTCGGGCAGCATTGCCTCCACGTTTCTCAATTTCCCCAAGGCAGCGGTTATCGGCACCGCGGCCGGCAATATACGTTGCAGTGATGCCGGACTTCAGCAAGGCGTAAACTGCGCGGCCGTGGCCGGCGGATTGAATATCGGCACGCCGCTTACCGGCAGCCTGGGCAGTCAGGATCTTGGCTACGTGAATAGCAGCAACCCTGGCGTGGGCGGCGGGCTCGGGACCACTCCTGACATTAATGAATTCGCCCTAAGTAACCCAACCACCACCGATTTCAAGCAGTACAACGGGCGCCTGGACGCTGATGTGACCCATAAGGATCACCTCAGCTTTGCAATCTACTGGGAGCCTTCGACCAAGACCGACTACAACGGTGGATATGGTTACGATCTCTTCAATCACTCGCAGATCAACGATGCCTTCTCGGTTATCTGGAACCACATCTTCTCGCCGAGCTTCCTGAACGAAGCCCGCGCCAACGCTGCTGGGTATCGCTACAACGAACTCAGCAGCAATCCTCAAGAGCCCCTTGGCCTGCCCCAGGGCTACGTCACCACGACCGGGAGCATCGGTCTAGGCACCTTTGGCCCGGGTTTCCCTTCCGATCTGAACCAGTGGACCTACAGCTACAAAGATGTAGCCACAAAGATTCTTCATACCCACACCATGAAGTTCGGATTTGAATCCACCCGGCTTTACTACCTGAACGTGCCCATCAGCATTCCGCAATACACCTTCTACAACCTCTGGGACTTTATGAACGATGCCCCTGAGGCTGAATGCTGCTCGTTCCAGGCAACCACCGGTCTTCCCGGAGGCTACCGCAACGACAACCGCGAAGATATTCTGGGAGCTTTCTTCCAGGACAGCTGGAAGCTCCGCCCGAATCTGACCGTGACGGCGGGACTGCGCTGGTCATACTTTGGACCGATGAGCGACAAAGACAACCACATGGGTGTGCTGTCGTTTGGAAGCGGCTCAGACCTCTTGACCGGAATCACCATTCGTACCGGCGTCAATGCCTGGGTTGCGCAAAAACTCAACTTCGGGCCGCAGGTTGGATTTAACTGGCTTCCCAACTATTACAACGGCAGAATGGTCCTCCGCGGCGGGTTCGGCTTGAACTACAACGGGGAGCAAATCGCCAACGCCAACAACTACGATGGCAACCCGCCGGGAACGAGCGGCGTCCCGGGCCCATACAGCACCGGCCCCACCTTCATCGATCCGAACATCCTCTACGGGGTGTCGAGCAGTGCGAACAACATCTACGGCTACCCGGCCAATCCCCACACCATTACCACATTCAACTCCGCGGGCTTGCCCACCGCGGGCGGCGCAGGCGTTGGCGGCTTACCCGGTCACATGCCTACCCAGTACCTGGAGCACTTCTCACTGGATACGGAGTACGATTTCGGTCATTCAGTGATTTTCAATCTCGGCTACGAGGGCGGCTTCGGCCGCCACGAGATATACAACTACGACGCTACCGCGCTGGGAGAAATCATGAGCGCGCCGCAGAACCCCCTGGTTTCGAGCGTCAACACCTTCGGAAGCGGCGGCTGGTCGACGAACCATATGATGCTCGCAGGGCTCAAGCACCAGTTCTCGCACACATTCTCAGCGGAAACGCAGTTCACCTGGGCACACAGCATGGATACGAATTCCGGTCCCTACTCGAGAGATCCTTATCTCTTCAATCCGAAGTACTCGTACGGGCGGTCAGCCTTTGACGTCAATCACACTTTCAAAGCGTTTGGCACCTGGGCGCCCGTCTTCTTCCATGGCGACCATTCCTGGATTGAGAAAGTCGCCGGCGGATGGGCGATCAGCGGCATCGCAACCTTCCACTCGGGCTTTGGATGGACACCGTACTTCCAGGCTCCGCACCAGTTCTATTGCAACAGTTGCAACTACGGATACCCGCAACTTCGTCCCAATTACCTCGGCGGCGGTGGCAAAGACACCAGCAACAACGCCTTTAAGACGGGAAGCAACTTCAGCAATCCGGGCTCTGCAATCACCGGGACCAACAACAATGAGTTCTCCAACAACTACTTCTTCATTCCTGACTTTTCTGGTGCCATCACCGATCAATCAGGACAATCGACAACCACTTTCATCCCTCCGCCGGGAATTGACCGCAACCAGATGCCCGGTCCCGGATACAGGAATGTCGATCTAACCGTCGCCAAGGCCTTCGGTTTACCCAGGATTCCAATTCTGGGCGAAGACGCGAAGTTCGAGATCAAGGCCAACATGCTCAACCTCTTTAACCTGTTGAACATTGACCCCGATACCATTTCGACCAACATTCAGAGTTCGAACCTTGGTCAGGCGAGCGGTGCTCTTGGGGCAAGATCCGTCGATTTCCAGGCACGCTTTAGCTTCTAACCATCATGTAATTCCTCAACTGCCCGGACTTATGGTCCGGGCAGTTTTTTGCGCCTGAATATAAGTAAGCAAATATTTAGCCTGCGTTTCTTTCACGCCGTCGACGGCTACATCGGTCTGCCCCTCCCGCACCTGTCAAGCTCACTCTCTCCATCGTCTCCACCAACCCCACCCTTTTCAATCGCTTGCGGAAATCAAACCATTGCGTGTTTTTTCCGGTGATTCGCTACGCTTGAAGCAGGACATTCCATTTCACCCCGTGTCTAAAGCTGTCGCATGCGGGTGCCCCCGAACCTGGTGGTCATAAGTTGCATGTTTTCAACTATTTGAGTCCTAAGCCGTTTAACATGATTTATTTACGCTGCTTTATACGGTTTTTTGCCCGGCAACCATCGTCGAATCATATATTTGCCCCAAAGCCAGGGGGAGGGGGGGCAGGCAGTACAACATAATATGTGGAGGCTCCCGGGAATCGGGGACGCAGACGAACTTGACTGCCGACCCGAACGCGGTCCGTGAGGGGTGCGAGGCGTGCTGGTTGGCGGCTCGGGCACTGCATCAAATGTACGGATTGACGATTCAGCTCGGCAATCCTGCGGTATAGGCGGCGCAGGGCGCATCAACCCCGATACAAGGCGCCGGGTTCATGTTCCCCAGTTCTGGCGCACTTGATTTTAATTTTCACTTACCACTTGCCGCAGGTACCGTCTTACTCTTTCAACCGCGCCTTCAAAACCGATTTGCCGACGGGCATTTCATGAAGCAGGAGTTCGGACGCCTGCACTTCAGGATTCTCATGGAACCAGCGCTGCACCGCGTTATTGTGAAGCAGGTTGAGAATCGCAAGCAGCGACATACCCTGGTGGTGCGCCATCCATTCGCGGACCAGAACAGGCTTTCCTGAATCGGTAGAATAATCGACCGCTTCATAGAAGCCGAAGGCGCCCACCCACCCGGCAGAAGCCATGCGGCGCAAATTGCGCAGAGCAGCTACGGAATCGACCGCGAGCGCAAGGAACGATGAGTAAGGCGAGACGACCGGCCCCGCTGTGGCTTCAATGAACAGCGCAATTTGCGGCACGCCATAAGCCTGGTAATGATAATGGCCGGCATCGTCTTTCTTCGAGGCACCCGACTCCGAAATGCCCCAGGGAATTCTGAGGGAACTTGCGAACTCTCGCTGTACCGTGACGCATGCAGCGAGGGTGCGGGCGATTAGAGTGTCGGGATAGCTGCGCATCCACAGGGCTGGCATCAGGTACTCAAACATGGTGCCGGTCCAGGAGAGCAGAATAAAATGCCCGAAAGTACGCACGTGTTCGCGGCCCAGCTTGAACCAGCTCTCCTGGTGGATCTCGCCGCGGGCGATTGCGATGAAAGTAGCAATACGAGCTTCAGAAGCAATCATGTCGTAGCAGGCTTCGTGCAGTTTTTTCGCACGCACATCGTAGCCGATGGAAAGGATCTGTCGACCGGGATCGGCGAGAAATGCAAACTCCATCTCTTGCACGAGGGTTTCTGCATGATGAGCGATACCGCGAAGCGCAGCGGCAAGGGACCGCAGGTTCTGCAGCGCCATTCGGACAGACACACGGAACTGTTCGCCGAGCTCGGCAAGCGACGCGTTCCTGGCAATTGTGGGCGAAGCGCTGGTCAGACGCTCTTCCAGATGTTCTGCGAATGTGATTGCTTTGTCGATTGTGAGCGCATACTCAATTCGCTCCATTCCGAGTTCAGATATTTCACGAAGTGGAGCGTATTCAGGCTGCAGCCAAGGCATGAAGTCCTGAAGCAGCGCGGCGATCGCATTAATACGGTGCTGAGTCTCTGTGACCCACCAAGTGTCCTTTTGGCCGGCCGACGACGAGTTGGAAGCCGCATTAAGCGCGCTCTGCGGGGCCGCCAGCCATGCGAGCCAGTCGCCAATAGAAGCATCGGAAACGGGAGGAGACAGACGTGCCATCGGCCCTGCAAGGCATTTTTGCAAGCGCAACATTTGCCAATAGGCACGAAGCCCGGAAAAGTGCTGCGGCCCAAGCAACGGCTTGCGAAGAAGAGCCATCGCGCCGGAGCGAAGCGTGTAGAGCGAGGCGGCAAGGTTACCGCTGTCGACCGAAGAAACGAACGGCTCTTTGCTGAGCGGCTCGAGTGTCTGCGTGTCGTACCAGTTGAACAAATGGCCTCTATACTTTTCGAGCCGCGCAATAGTGGCAAAGCTGCTATTGGTAAGTCTGACGAACTCGGGACTGGTCAGGAAGCCGAACTCACAAGCAGCCTGACGGGCATTGAGCAGTAAGCCAAGATTAGTAGGCGAAACGCGGGCAGCTTCAAACAGGCCCTCTTCTTCAACATTGTCGGGGATGAGGTAGTTGTGACGCTCCGCTCCAAATTGGCTGAAGTAACGCCAGATGCGTAAAGCATGATCGAGCAAAAACGCCTGGTCGCCTGAATCGAGGCGCTTATTCTGTTCACTCAGCGGCGCATTCAACCAGGCAGCGACAACTGGACCGATAGCCCAAAGCAGAAGGATAGGGGAAGCCACAATGAGCGCATGGTGATGGTGCGAGTTAAAGAGGAAGACAACACCCGCGATTGCCAGGGCGACCAGCGGCGTGAGGGCAAAATAGCGGTCAATCAGAGTTTGATGTGCATTTTGAACTTCGGCCTGTGCAGCAGTCTCCCATTCCAGCAAACGCTCGCCGGTGATGAAGCCCCTCACCAGCGCGCGAATAATGGCGTCAAGACAGAGGAGCGCCTGGTAGGGCAGAAAGATCAAATTCATCAGGACAACAACGGCCGCCTTCCAGAAACCGGAGATGACCTCACCGGCGCTGCCCTTGCGACCGCTGAAGAAGGCACTGCCAAGCCCGAAAGCGCTTTGAACGACGGTGGGAAAGATCAAAAGGACCAAGGGAAGAATGGTCCAGTAAAGCGGTCCTCCCGGAAGGCCGAGCCAACCGGCTACAAACAAGATGAAGGTAAAAGGTTCAACAAGTGAGCGGCGAAGATTGTCAAAAATCTTCCAGCGGGAGACTTCTGAAATTGGATTAGGCTTCCACCGTCCTGACTCTTCGGGCACGCGCGAGAACATCCATTGCGCGATTTGCCAATCGCCGCGAACCCAGCGGTGTTTACGGCGGCTGTAGGCGCTTAGGTGCGAGGGATAATCGTCGATGAGTTCCACGTCAGTGGCGAGCCCGGCACGAGCATATGCACCTTCGATAAGATCGTGGCTCAGCAGTGCGTTGCGCGGGAAGCGTTGATTGAGCACAGTATGAAGTGCAGCCACTTCATAGATGCCTTTGCCGGTGAAGATTCCTTCGTGATAAAGATCCTGATAAGCGTCGGAGATGGCGCGGGTATAGATGTCGAAGCCGCCTTGGCCTGAATAGATGGCAGCCAACCGCGTGCGTGAAGAGGAGCGAACGCTCACGCCGATGCGTGGCTGCAGGATTCCATAGCCTTCGGTCACAATGCGCAGCCGGGGGTCGATCACTGCCTGATGCAGTGGATGCGCGATGGCGCCAATCAAGCGCGTAGCTGCGCCGCGAGGCAGTTGCGTATCAGAGTCGAGTGTAAGTACGTAACGGATCTGGCTGAGCACATCCAGCCGGCCCGCCTTTATGGGGAAAGCATCAAATTCGCCGGCCAGTAGTTTATTCAGGTCGAGAAGTTTGCCGCGCTTGCGCTCCCACCCCATCCAAACACCCTGGCGCACATTAAAAATGCGGTGACGATGAAGCAAGATGAAACTACCGCTCTTTGGCGAGCTATGTCTTGCATTCAATTC
>Ga0302281_10001543_pt1 | contig 16576 bp, 12 predicted proteins | sample III_Fen_E1_2_FD_198762 | JGI IMG/M metagenome (GOLD analysis project Ga0302281, IMG submission 198762) | Peat permafrost microbial communities from Stordalen Mire near Abisko, Sweden - III_Fen_E1_2 | ecosystem: Environmental > Terrestrial > Soil > Wetlands > Permafrost | place: Sweden: Abisko...
AAATTATGAAAGCATAAAAACCAGAAACTACAATATGGCGAATATTGGCAATCTCAATATGTCTTCGAGAAAAATATTTCGCCAGAATAATAATAAGAGCGAGCTTCACAAAATCCGATGGTTGAAGCGAAAAAATTCCGAAGGAGAACCAACTGGCGGCGCCTCGCGATATATGACCAATTAAAAATAACAGGCTCAAACTCGCACATGAAAATACAAATAATGCCACAGAAACCCATGTCTTTCGTAAAAAATGAAAATCTGTCGTTGCTAAACCAAAAAAAATGCCAAGAGATATAACAATCCAAATAATTTGTCTAATGAAAAAATGTGTTCCCGCGGCACCAATATCACCTCCGAACGAATTCATGGTAACCAAGCCGGCACACAAAAGCGGTATAGTCGCTCCAACCAATATCCAATCAATATACAAAAATCTCTGTAAAAAATTTCTCATGCACTCCTATCATACAGCCACCCGCTAATTTGTCGAATCGAATACGGGCGTCACAACAGGTAAAACATCCTCGGAAACAACATTACCATTAAATGATTTTGGCCATGTATATGGAGCTACTGCCGAAGCACCGCCGGCAATTTGATTAATAAAAGTCTTTGAAAAACCTATTTCATTACCATTTGCGTCTGACAAAATAGAAAATACGGTTACATTATTATATGGAGTCAAACCGGTATTGCTAATTGTAGCTTGAAGAGATGCTCCTGATGAATCTTCATTATATTGTTTGTTTGAAATAACAATATTTCCGAGAGTATCCTGCGCTTTCGCCCAAATCGGAGGGGTCACGAAACTAAATTGTACTCCTCCTGAAGCAGGAATACGCTGTTCCATATCTATATTACCCATAAACGCCAATGTATTTCTATTAGGAGGAATATCAACATAACCATTAACTTTTGTTATGAGAACGCCTTGGGAATCAAAAACAGAAAACTGGTACGGGACATTAACTGCGCCTCCATCTATATTTGGATTTTGAATATATGCGGCGAGATTGTAGTGACTCGGTGTGACTTCTTCAGAACTTGCCCATTCCACAACAGGAGGTAGAAAATCAGTCTGACAAAGAGTCCTGCATGGCCCACCACAATCTATTCCCTGCTCTCCTTGATTTTGAATGCCATCGGAACATGTCGGTGCTTTATAGAAAATCAAAAAAGCTGGTATACCGATAATGACAATCGCCGCAACAATGATGCCGCTTGTATAGGTAAGCTTTCGTTTTGTTGCCCATGTTGCCATATAATTTTAATACTGATGATACTGATACATCATGCCGGCTACTGCCGCAACAATAATAAGGATAATATACATTTTCTCGGTCTCAGAGGTAAAAGCTTTTTCTGGAGTTGAAGTACGTCCGCGAGCGTGCTGGACATGTTTAACATCCTTGTAAATAAGGTAATACACGATCAATGAGAATGGAATAATAAACATAAAAACAAAAAGATTAAGGAGAAATGCGAAAACTTCTGGTCCAAAACCAATTGCGAGCATGATTGGAACAAAAATGATACTGAAAACAAAAATCGCCAAGAGAAGCAAAATAGCTAAAACAATTTTTCGAGCTAAAATATCCCACCAAAAATTTCTGACATACCATGCGCTTGTAATGAGGGCATCTATGCCTGATTTATTTTCAAAAATATATACATAAAGTGCGAGACTTAAATATATTGAAGCGATAATTCCCGGAATAATGAAGAGGGTCAATCCACCAAAAGTAATAATTGCTGTAAGAAGCAAAACTACCAGGTACGGAATAACCGAAGAAAAAGCTCTTTTGTAAACTGCTTCGATGTTTGGAGTTTTATCTTGATCAGCTTCATGAATTGCAACACTCATGGCAAACGGCAAAATAACAATGAAAGCGAGATACAATAAACTAAAGACTGCTATGATACCAAAAGCTGCAAGACTCACTGGCTGTCCCCAGATATCATAAAGATACGGTGCAAGAGACATTTTAACTCCAATAAAAATAAAAGGGATAACTGATATGAGCGCAAGAACGTTCATGTGCTTTTTGTATAAACGCCACGAATCAGCAAACAACGTACCAATTGGTTTTAAGTTTTTTTCCATAGATCTCAAGTATATCATGTTTTTTTAAGCGTACGCATAAAGCCTGCTGGCTTTTGCTCCGCTCAGCCATCTTCATGGCTTGCGTGAGACGTTAAAAAAACATGATATACTTTCGTTCTTTAAATACACAAAAGTCCCCGTTTGGGGCTCTAATCATAGGAATTGAGCACTCTGTACTGGCGACTAGCTACTTTCGCCCATAAGGACTATCATCACCGCAACTATGTTTCACTGCCGTGTTCGGAATGGGAACGGGTGTTTCCACAGCGCCAAATCACCAGAACACAAAGCTCAATTTCAGTATTTTTTCGAAGGTTTGTTGGGTAAGTTAAAATTAATTATCGCAAATATTGTAGATTTTCAGATTTCCTAATAGGAAATTCGACGAATTAGTACTTCACGGCTCAACACATTACTGTGCGTACACCTAAAGCCTATCAACCTAGTCATCTCCTAGGGGTCTCAAACGATTCCTAATCTTGGGGCTGGCTTCCCTCTTAGATGCTTTCAGAGGTTATCCATTCCCGACATAGCTACACTGCGGTGCCCTTGGCAGGACAGCAGTCAGACCAGAGGTCAGTTCAACTCGGTCCTCTCGTACTAGAGTCAAATCCCCTCAAGAATCAACGCCTGCAGTAGATAGGAGACCAACCTGTCTCACGCATGATTTCACCTGTTGCCAGATGCATTGGACTATAGCATATTCCACTTTCGTGGAACGTTAACGATTAGTCTCTACGAGTGCTGACAAAATAAATTGCCAGCTTCTCTCGGTATTATCCATTACTGGACTCCACCGATTTTAGTTAACTTGATCATCGCATATTGCTATGCGCGACCGCCGTGATTGATTGATCATACTGTTCCTTATCTTCTATTAATACAGATCTTGGGATCCATATTAGTTTTAAACGAAAAATGTTCGATGGGATTCAGACTGTCCAATAGTCGAATTGCCTTGCGACATTTCCACTCCTGAACGGTCTGAACCCAGCTCGCGTAACTTTTTAATTGGCGAACAGCCAAACCCTTGGGACCTTCTCCAGCCCCAGGATAAGTTGAGCCGACATCGAGGTGCCGAACTGCGCCGTCGATATGAACTCTTAGGCGCAACCAGCCTGTTATCCCTAGAGTAGCTTTTGTCCGATAATCTTCCGCCGCATCTAATGCGAACGGTCGGTTCACTATGTTCTGCTTTCGCATCTGCTCGTCAAGTACGACTCACAGTCAAGCAAGCTTATGCCATTACACTATCGGCACGGTTTCCATTCGCGCCTAGCTTACCTTTAAACTCCTCCGTTACTTTTTAGGAGGATAGCGCCCCACTAAAACTGCCCGCCAGATACTGTCTCCCGTCGTTTTTGCCGTCGGGGTTAGAATGTACATCACGCAAGAATGGTGTTTCATCGACGGATCCACGCTCCCCGAAAGGAGCGCTTCAAATCCTACCATCTACGCTACGCATGCAAAACGTACACTCAATATCAAGTTGCAGTAAAGCTTCTAGGGTCTTTTCGTCTAACTGCAGGTAATCGGCATCTTCACCGATATTGTATTTTCACCGAGCAAGTCTCCGAGACAGTTCTCCAGACATTACACTATTCGTGCGCGTCAGAACTTACCTGACAAGGAATTTCGCTCTACTATTCCTTTAAACACAGTAGGACTCTATCTTCATCCGATTCACCAGAATCGCCCTCGGGGCAATCCCTTTAGAATTGAGGACGTGCGGCGTTGGTCTCTTATCAACCGCATTGGACTCAACATTTCATTACTGAAATATAGGTAGCTTAATCATGTAATATTTTAACCTCATTTATCTAAACGTCACTTTTGGCTATATAACAGTCCCAGTCCTTTCCGGTTTGTCCGAAGACAAACCGGAAACCTTAGGACCGTTATAGTTACGGCCGACATTCACCAGGGCTTATACCAACCACCATTACCCTTGCGAGTAACAACGTCGATATTTGACCTTCTGGCATTGGTCAAGTGTCACCCCCTATACATCCTCTTACGAGTTCGCAGGGAGCTGTGTTTTTGATAAACAGTTGCCAGAGATACTTTAGCTGCGGCCCCTAAATAAATAGGGGCAAGCCTTATTCCGAAGTTACGGCTGCTTTTTTGCCGAGTTCCTTGGAGACCTCTCACTCGTTCGCCTTGGTCTACTCGACCTGATCACCTGTGTCGGTTTGCGGTACGGTTCATATATAGATAAGTTTAGAAGTTTTTCTCGAGAGCGCGCTTTGTATGATAACTACCGGCGAACCGGCAGCTTTGCGCTGTGCTTGGAATCGTCATTAAAGACAGGCTGCGGATTTGCCTACAGCGCTTCCTGACACCACGCACTCAAATCCAATAACAAGCCATACATACTGCACTCCGTCCCTCCATCACTCTATATACAAGTCATGGAATATTAACCATGTGTCCATCGGGTTCGGTTTTCACCATCCCCTTAGGCCCGACTAACCCTTGGCTGATTTTCATAGCCAAGGAAACCTTGATCTTTCGGCGTGCCTGATTCTCACAGGCATTGTGGTTACTTGTGCCAACATTCTTACTTCCAAACGCTCCAGCATGGCTCACGCCTTTGCCTTCACTGCAGATTGGAATACTCTCCTACCAGTGCATTCGTCCGAAGACAAATGCAATCCTCAGTTTCGGTACTATACTTAACCCCGATTATCTGCGGCGCATATTCTCTCGATGAGTGAGCTGTTACGCTTTCTTTAAATGATGGCTGCTTCTAAGCCAACATCCTCATTGTCTGAGAAAATACACCACCTTAAGCGTACTTAGTATAGATTTAGGGACCTTAAATGGAGATCCGGGCTGTTTCCCTTTTGACGCATGGAGCTTAGCCCCCACCGTCTAACTGCCGAGAAGTTTACTCTGGGTATTCGGAGTTTGATAGGTCCCGGGATCTTTCGACCTGTCAGGACCTTCCAGTGCTCTACCCCCCAAAGGTAATCTCGACGCTAGCCCAAAAGCTATTTCGGAGAGAACCAGCTATTACCAGGTTCGATTAGCTTATCACTCCTTACCACAAGTCATCGCAAAGAATTGCACAACTTTAGCGTTCGGTCCTCCTTCCCCATTTCTGGGGAATTCAACCTGCTCATGGCAAGCTCACCTGGCTTCGGGTCTTTAGCATACTACTGACGCGCTATTCACACTCGGTTTCCCTGTGGCTCCGGGCTCTCGCCCTTAGCCTGCAGCATGCTAAAACTCGTTGGCTCATTCTTCAATAGGCACGCAGTCACGGTCTTGCGACCGCTTCTACTCCTTGTAAGCATATGGTTTCAGGTCTATTTCACCGCCCTTACCGGGCTGCTTTTCACCTTTCCCTCACGGTACTAGTTCACTATCGGTCTAGAAGAGTATGTAGCCTTACCGGTTAGTTCCGGCAGATTCCCCCGAGCTATTCGTGTCTCGAGGTACTCAAGAATAGGGACAAAAAAGACAATTTATTTTCGACTACAGGGCTATCACCTTCTGGGGCTGATCTTTCCAGATCATTCTTCTAATAAATCGTTTTGTAACTTTTCTGATATAAATATCACGTCCCTACCTTACAACCCCCACCCTTAATCAAATGGAACAAGATCTCCGCCGAAGCGAAAAAATTGCGCCATATGAATAAGGGTAGGTTTGGGCTCCTTCCTTTTCGCTCGCCGCTACTTAGGAAATAACTATTGTTCTCTTTTCCACCTGGTACTGAAATGTTTTACTTCCCAGGGTATGCTCGTTGATGTCAAGCATCAACGTTCTAACTCGAAGTTAGAGGGTTTCCCCATTCGGAAATCTACGGATTAACGGTTGTTTGGCACCTCCCCGTAGCGTATCGCCGCCAGACTGCGTCCTTCATCGCCTCTTCTAGCCAAGGCATCCACCATATGCTCTTAGATTCCTATTAGGAAATCTAAAAACCACAATATTTGCTTAACACTTAATTTTAATTTACTTACAACATGTGACAAATTTTCATGAATGAAAAAACCGATATTCATGAAAACCTAATCACATTACCTTTTTTCCCGGCCACCCTCCTGATTGAAAAGGATGAAACCGGGTATTCAATTGTCAAGGTGACAGTCGTTCTGAAATGGCTCTATCTTTCGATATTTACCACATTTGGTCAAAAAAACCGCTGTTTGAAGCGGCCTAAAACGACACTTTGTTCAAGCGTTGTTAAGACCGTTTAAAATTACCGTTTTTTACCATATTTCCGTGTGAGGGTTAGTATATACGAAGCCAAAATATTGTCAATAACAAAAGCAGCTTTTTAAGCCGCTTTTGTGGAAAACATGAGGAAAAGTGATTTACAATAAATTTCGACAGCGATGACTACATCGGGCGATTGTCTTTTTCTGAAATCTGATGCCAGAATTTTTCAACGACTTTACCTGCAACATCCTTTGAACCGAGACCGAATGCAAGACCTACAGCCAACGAAATTGCAACAACAACACCGAGAACGATTGTTTGGATAAGTTCAGGTGCAATATCAAGATGAATAAGAGCTGTAAGCACCGCAAAAATCCAAATAGCCCATTTTGTAATATTGCCGAGAAGATGCGCTGACTTTATGTGAGCCGCCTTTGCACTCGCAATAACAATTTTCGAAAGTGTATCTGCCAAGACAGCAGCAACCATAAGCACGAGTACTGCAACAAGAACCTGTGGAATATAATACAAAACAACATTGTTAAGAAAATTATTCACATCATTCAAACCAATTACATTGAATGCTGTGATAAGAGCAACGACGATAACAAACCATTTTATGATGACACCAATAAATGTTCCTGACTTCAAGTTGTAGCCAGATCGTTTTACCACGTCTTCAAGACCGGCGCTTCGCAATGCCGCATCAACCTTCAATGTTTGGAAAAGACTTTCAACGACTTTCTGGAGTAATGCTCCGATAATCCAGCCGATTGCAAATATAATTATTGCAATAATGAGGGCCGGCAGAAAGCTAATAAGACCAAACCATACACTCCACAATGACTGAGTCAAAGTTTGTAATACGTTCATAAATGTTATAAATACCTAATTACCATTAACTGCTAATGCAGATAATTATACTACGCCAAGCTTGTCAACAATAGTGGTATGTGGAAAATCGACAATGTCCCGAATGAGGCGGTCGTGAATACCTAAACGGTATTGAAAATCCTCAGTTTCGAAAGCCGAATAGCTGATTTCCTTGCCAATTTCCGCTTCTATCTCGGAAATGATCTTTACAACGCGGGCCATATTGAGGCCGTCCCCTACAATGAGCAAATCTACTCGTGCATCCCATTCCTGAAGGAAAACTCCCGAAGCGAGAAAAAGTTTAATTCTACCGGCCTTTGCGAATTTTTTAGCAAGAGATGCGTCGGCGTGAAGCGAAACGGTAATGAGCAAATTTTTAAGAGCTGAAAGATATGGGAATCTCTGATCGATGCCAAAAGAAGGTTTTTTTGTGTGGGCTTTTTTTATGAGACCCAATTTAATGAGCGCACCCAGTTCTTTACTGATAGCAGGACCTTGCAAGCGAGTACGCGTCTTCAAATCCTTCAAAGTAAACGTCGTCTCGGGATTGAAAAGAAAAAGCCGCATCAGTTTTACTTTTGCAGGACTGCCGAATAATTTTGCTAAGATTTCCATGTTAGTTGTAGGATTATATCATAACAACCAAAACACAAAAACTGCATACATGTGCTTGAGAAGAACTCTCGGAAGGCGCGAAGGCGCCTGAGAGTGAGGCGACCCTTCAGTAGAACGGTACGCCGGTTTTTTGAAAGCACATGTATGCAGTTTTTGTTTTTTTGTTATTTATATTCTACTTTACCACCTGCTGCTTCAATCTGCTTCTTAACAACATCGGCATCTTCTTTCTTCATGCCTTCTTTGATAAGAGATGGGGCTGCATCAACGAGGTCTTTCGCTTCCTTGAGACCAAGACCGAGGACTTCCTTGACTACCTTGATGACCGCGATTTTCTGTGCACCTGCATCCGCGAGGTGGAGATTAACCGTGCTCTTTTCCTCTGCAGCTGCTGCTGCAACCGGAGCCGCCGCGACTGTAGCCGCCGCTGAAACGCCGAACTTGCCTTCGAGGAATTTTACGAGCTCGTTAAGGTCAAGCACTGACATTTTTTCAATCGCTTCAACGACTGATTTGAACTTTGCTGGAATTTCTGCGTGTTCTGACATGATTTTAATAAATTAAATGATAATTGATAATTTGTAATTTTGATATACTGCGATTAAACAGTCTTTTTCTTCGCAATCTGGTCGAGAGCAACGACGAATCCCTGAATCGGAGAATTGATGACGTTAAGGAACATTCCTCGCAACGTATCGAGAGGAGGAATGAGAGCGATACCCTCCATTTCCGCCTTCGTCATAAATTTTCCTTCAAAAACTCCACCGACAATCGAAACACCTTGCTTGAACTTTTTCTGAAAGGCGTATACTTCGCGAGCTGGAGCGATGAGATCGACTCCATAAGCAATACCTACTTCCCCTTCGAGAACCGGCATAGTTCCGGTTATTTTTTTACCCTCGAGGGCTTTGCGGGTGATGCTTTTCTTTGCCACGAAATAACCAATACCTTCGCTTTTCAATTTGCGGCGAACTTCAGTCGCGCCGGAAACTTTCAAGCCGTGGAAATTGACGAAAACGAGCGATTGCGAATCATCCGCGATCTTACCCACTTTGTCCAGAATTTCCTTCTTCTGTACTTTTGTTCGTGCCATTATTTGATTGTTTATGCGCCATGCAAAATGCACGACAATTCTGATAAAACTTTTGAACGACCTTTTATAAAGGCGAGTAGTGTGTCTTATTTTCGCTTTTTGCGAGAATCCGACTAACCTGGAAAGGACTTGTTCGTGGGCGTTTGCCGGCGATGCCTTTCTTCTCGGGCCTTATGCGATATACCATATCATACGACTGAATTTTGGGCAAATATTATTGCGATGTATCGACATCGTCAATAAAGGCTTCGAAAATATCTTCAATCTGCTGTTTGTGTACGAAATCGAGATTTTTGAATACCCAGTGTTGATTTTTAATATCGGTGACGGCCTTTGTTGCCAGGGCAATTGCCTGTTTGTCTGGATTTTTGACTTCTTTTAAGGGTTTTTTCTTGCGCAGACAATCGATAATATACGCAAGCTTGTCATGTAGGATTTTTTCCTTGTACGGAGAAAGTCCGAGCTTTGAAACAATCGACTGATACGATTCCATGTCGAGAATCGGATCATACGCGTCATGCGGAGTCGAAGTAGCATCAATCGTGCCGTCACCGTTGAAATCGAACAGCATCATTTGTGTTGTCGATGACGTTGAAGTTGCGGACGATTGCGTCGTTGTTGCCAAAACCAGCTCCGCTTTCAAAAGCGGCGTCACGGGCATGTCGGCAAACGTTGTATTCGCCACGATAACATCGTTAACGTTGTGTTGCGTATCGACTTCAAACGAACCCATGCCGGTGCCAATGAATGTCACGCGATAATCCGTCCCATATGGCACACGCACATAAGTATCGCCGTCATTGGGAACATACTGACTGCCGGGAATACCCGTTTCATACATACCGAGATCGGAATTCTGAATCGGATTTGGTATCGGACCAGTGTGACGACCCTGACTGTCATAGATATTCAACTCGACAGGAGAATGAACCGATACGACCAAATCGTCTTCGTGCGCATCGGCCATCGTCGGAGCACTACTCGAAATATACGGCGGCAACGTCGGTTGAGCAGATGAAGTCGAAACCGATGACGAGGACGCAGTGATTTCCTGCTTTACAAAGGCTACGCCGGAATCCGTACTCAAAATATCAGAATGATCGTCGGAAATCATTTTGGATTTGTTTTCCGAGCCGAGATCGAAATAATAATCTAACGAATTAACAATTGTGGCCGCGGCGCTCTGCAATATGACGGTTCCATCGCCGAAAATAGTTGTCGACGCCGAATGTTCGATTTGATTTGTACATTTCGGATTCGTTCCAAAAAATACCGTCATAGCACTGTCCGAACAGTTTTTTTTCTCAAAATACGAAATGGCGTAAAGAGTAGGATTTCCCCAGCCAGCGAGAATTATCGCCTGTGTTGTCGAAGCAAAAGAAAAAGTATCAATTATGTCATGAATTTTTTGTGAAGCATCAATCATAGCCGTATGGAGAAGTGTCGGTGATTGCGTATCGGTAGCTGAAGACAGATCGCGATGATCTGAAATTCCTATCAAAAAACTACGCAGAGCGTCATAGTTCGAAATCATTTGCTTGTCCCCAACTAAATTGAAGTCAGCCAGCGTGGACGAAGCAAATGAAACAATCGAACCAAATAAACTGCTTGTCGCATTCGAAAAATATCCGCGCGACGGCAACAATCCATAAGCGCCTGGCATATTTTCGGCCAACTGTCGCGCAATGCTTTGGGTCAAGATCAATCCCCCAGCCAGACTTTCATTGTCGCCATGTAAAAGTCCTGGAATTGCCTGCGGTGTTCCCAATTGAGGCACAGCCACCAGAATAACCTTGTCGAGCAATCCCGATTCGCCTTTATCGACGAGCGTCTTCGTCAGCAATTTCGCGATTAAGCCGCCGTTACTATGCGCAACGATAGTAACTTTTCCGGTTTTTGAAGTCGAAGCCAGCGACTGGATTGCATTCACCAATGCCGGCGAAACGATGCTATCGACTCCAAAACGCCAATCATAAGGATACGGCAACCACGAATTGATAATCTTGTCCGCAACCACGCCATTCATCATGGCGATAAAACCTTTATATATTGGAGACCATGGCAAGCCGAGAGCACTGTCGATGACATCCTTCGTATATATTCCTGAATTAATACTCTGTCCTGTCTGTGTCATGAATAATTTTTGTACATCAGCATTTCTGTTTGGTTCCCATAATTCATTTGTTGATGTCCCCAAAATATCTTTTTGATCGAGATACAACCGACTCGCTTCAATTCCAGGTAAAAACAAAACATTGGAACAGCACGGAGTCACAATTGCTACGAACCTCGGATCTTTGACAAGCCACGGCGTATAATCGACATTACCAAAAAATGTTGAACTGGCCGGCCCAGACGAACTTCCCCACCAATTATTTTGCGCATTCACGACATTACCTGTTGAGTTATAAATATCGTACAAACTATTATTCATAACAGAACTACTCGAAATCGATATATGATTTTCTCTTGGATTATCAGAATTAAAAACTTGTGCATTAGCGATGCGGAATCCAAAAAAATTCCTAAATGGATTAAAAGCTTGAAAAACTGGCGGCGGCATTGAGTGCGAGTATATACCGTAATGATTTCTGGAAATCACACTGTTGGATATTTGAAGCGTGGCTCCACGCGCATCGATGCCATGATCCGCGTCAGCAATAGTGCTCGATGAAATCTCAATGTAACCTGCGGTGATATTTAATCCTGTAGGCACATCTATAACCGCGTTGGAAATTGTCGAAGTTGAAAATAAAAGTGAAAAATCTGTCAGATTTGTAATCGTGACCGGCTCGTCCACGGATCCATAGATAGCAAGCGTCCCACCAACATCAAGCGATCCGGGACTCGACGAAGACGTCGTCACCGTCACACCGGGTCCAATCGAAAGAAACACTCCATGCGGAATATAAATATCGTCGTCAAGAATATACGGACTTCCACTCTTTGTCCATGTGACAATCTGTCCAAACGCAGTATCAGTAGTTATATGTGTTTCAGCACGAGCGAGTGGCATACCAAAAATAAAAACGGATAAAAAAACCATGCTTAGAATAGACCTTCGAAATAATTTATTCATGTGTGATGACAATTAAATTAATAATGTGTCACCACGATATCAAAGCGCGATAAAATCCTGATAAAATTATCGCTATAAATTATTTATTCGATTTTGTAAAGCATCGACGTGCTACCCTATCATCCATGCACCACGCTACTGAATCGTAAACGCCTGCGTGCCGACCAAAATATGTTTATTAACCGAATTTACGAAATAAATCTGATAATTAGTTTTTGGAAATGCATCAGTAGGGACTTTGAATGTAAAACTCTGTGAAGTTGAAGTTGCTGTACCTAAAATCTGTCCGACATAAATGCCTTTATTTGTCACAAATTCCAAATCAAATGTATAGACAATAACATTCGGATTCTTGTTCTGCCACGTCAAGGTATACATCTGGCCAGAACGTAAAACCGTCGAACCGATAGGAGACGTTACAACCGGAGGCAATCTCTCATCGTCCGGAATAAATGCTGTTGATGACGATACCGAAAACACCGTATTTTGAATATTCACATCTGATGGAGTATGCGCCGGCTGGCCGTATACGCCAAACAATGACCCGAGATACACCAAAACGGCTACTATAAATGATTTCATGAAATAAATTAATTATTTTAAATATACTTGTGAAGCATACATGACAAAGAAGCTCAGAGCAAGAATCAATGCAAAACCGAGAAAAAATTTGAAAAATGTACGATCAAAAGGGTTTACCATTCACGTAATTGTACACCAGATTCGATATTCCCGATATTACGCCGGCCAATACCGGATAATCTTGACCTTTCGTCATGACGCAGAGCAAATACGGACTGCCGAGATCATACACAATACCGCAATCATGGAGCTGTTTGTCGATGACGACGCCTGCCGAATTCACGTCGCTGCTCTCGCCGAATTTATGCGCGACAATCGTTCCCGATGGCACTCCGGCGACAATTCCCTGCGTAAACGTCGTGGTCGCAAGTAAATTCAAAACCTGATCGGACAGACTCCATGGGAATAGCGACGAATTATACAGAGAAATAAATAAATTCGAATATGATTTTGGCGACATGTAATCGCTCGTATCGGTTGCCGAAACCGAGGGTAATCTGAACAAATTATAGATTTCAGTGTCTTCATTGTTTATCCTGTTGTCCGACAATAAACCATACAGAGCGTTATTGTCCGAATATTTAATCATGGCTGCGATCAAATCTTGAGCCGGATAATCGCCAGTGCGCAGACTGTCATTAGGTTGATAATACTGTTCAAAAGGACTGCTCGACGAAATTACATACGGTAATTTCTCATTCAAAATAGAAGGGTTCGATTCTGCCAATTCAAGGGTCGCCATCATTGCCACGACCTTCAACATGCTCGCCGGCGTATAGGTTTCATCTTCATTAACACCCGTCCACTGGCTATTGCCGAAATAGCGAAAATAAACGGAAACGGAACTTGCCGCTCCATTTTTTGTTGTTGAAGCAATATAATTGGAGAGCAAATTCTGCAAGGTAACGAACGCCGGCAGCATTGATTTTGGCGACTGCGAAAACAAGGGCGGATTGATCAGTTTATACTGCGGCAAATCGAGACGAACCGAGGTGCTGATTGACGGCTTAGTGATATTTTCATACTTATACGAAAACCACCCGATAACCACACCCAATACGAGAATCAGGACAAATGAAACTGAGATTATGATCCTCTTTTTCATATAAGATGCGACCTGTATTATATACCATCATTGAGAAGCGTGCGCGTCGCCGGTCCGACTACTCCCAATTGACTAAGATTGTGTTTCTTCTGATATGCCTTCACTGCGGCTTCAGTCTGATTTCCAAATGTTCCAGTAATCGATCCCGAATAAAGACCATCTGAAGTGAGACGTTTCTGAAGCGCAGTAACCTGCGCACCTGTTGAACCGTTGTAGAGATACTGAGTAAAGATGGCAAACGTATTAGGTATCGATACGCTGGGACCAGTTGATACTGGAGCAGAACCGAGCCAAAAAGATGCGTTTGCCGCAGTTCCGGCGGGATTTGCAAAAGTAATTTTTACAGGAATAGGAAGACTTTCATTTCCTGTTATGGTGTAGCTCGCGGTATACGGACCATTACCATTGCCTGAAATTGAAACCGCTGCACCAGCAACCGTCATTGCTGGAATATTGATACTTTGATTAGCTGTGAAAGTAAGCGTCAAGACATTTCCTAAGCCGAGAAAACCACCACTCAAATCATTTGAAGATACAGAGAAAGACGAAATCGCCGGAGCCGTCGTCGTGCCAACAGTTGCTGTCGGATTAACAGTATTCGACGAAACATAGTCATATAAAATTCCACACTGACCATTGATTGAACAAATAGTAATGTTATCTCCGCCGAAAGCTACGCCAGTTAAAGTGACGCTCGAACCGTTCACGTTTGCCGTCGCAACACTACTTGCGGAATTTGTTGAAACATAATACGGACTCGTGCCTCCAATTACATTGACCGACTGCGTTTGTCCGACTGTCATCGTCACATTGCTCGGCGAAAATGTAAGAGGTGTAGTTGTAGTATTCGTCGGAGTTGTTGATGTTGTTGACTGAGTCACCGTCACGTTAACAGAACCGCAACTTGTCGTATTGTTACTCGACGAACATACCGAAATAATTGACGAGCCCGCATTAATGCCGCCAATAGTCAAAATTGAACCATTCAAACTAGCTGAAACAAAACCAGAATTAGCATTCGACGAAATATAGTACGTACCAGATCCTGTTATTGAAACTGTTTGACTCTGCCCCACTGCAACCGAGACATTACTTTGACTGAATGAAATGTTTGCAGGCGTAGCAGAAGTTTGCACGGTCACCTGGAGCGTATTACAACCGAGACCCGATGCGCAAATCGTCAAATTTGTCGTGCCTGCATTAAACGCAGTAATTGTTATTTGATTTCCAGAAATTGAGGCCGTGGCAATTGAAGGATTCGTATTGGTCGAAAGAGAAAGTGATGCGCTGACCCCGGCCGAGATTGTCTGACTCTGTCCCGAGACGAGAGCAAGGCTTGTCTGACTCAATGACAAAGTCCCTGAACTCGTAAAGCTTGGCCATGCGGAAGCTCCTGAAGCCTGATTATCGACCATAACATAGACGAGTGCACCCGAAGCAATATTATAAGTATTCGCATTGACCGTTGTCGTCAAATAGCCGCTTGAATTTGTGCTGCCAATATTTGCTGAGGTAAGTGCTGATGCGCCCGGATAATACAACAACACCGATGAATTTGGATCACCCCCGAAAACCGTAATCTGCACCTGACTACTCCCCGAAGTCACCGGATAAAGCGACATGCTCGGAATATTAGCCGCATAGGCCGGAACAGCAATCAAAACCAATCCGGCAACAGTTGCCATTCCCACTATTTGGGCTACCTTACGCACCGCAATGTGATAAATATTCATATATGTATTAGCTATTTGTATATTGTAATTATACACCATATAAGTGGGTTTTATGACATTCACCCAAACAAAAAACCACCCTTTTGAGGGGTGGTTTTTTGTTTCAACTAACCTAGTCTAGTGAAGCTAAAAGCTTCGTTAGAGTTAGATTGCTGTTGTTCTCCACTGAGTCTGTCCGCTCATGAACGTTGCTGTTGATGTTCCAGTACCGTTTGAGTTTGTGAACCAGTTAATACCATTGAGCTGAACGGCATATGTGTTCGCACCTGGGTTCTGAACCACGAATGAGTATGTAACAGGAATTGTTACACTCTGGTTCTGAGAAAGTGTGAAGAAGTTACCGCTAACTGTAGTATTCGAAGGCTGTGAGTAGCTTGCAATTGAAGTTGCAGTAGAAGATGCAGTACCGTTTACATAGACTGCTGCAATAGCTGCCTGTGTAGTTGAAGTACCGAATGATCCAGCTGTTGCTGCTGGGAGGCCGAACGTTACATTTTCACCAATAGCAGTTGCGTTTACATTAAACGAAGCTGTGTATTGGAATGTAGTTGTTGTAGCACCACCTGCAGTAATGTTCGTCTTTGCAATCGTAGGTGTTCCAGAAAGTGAGAATACTGGACCCTGACCGAATACAGTCTGAGCATTACCAACCGCACCGCCAGTAATAGTAGCATTGCTATCAATCGATGTGTAGACAGTGAGAGCAGAAGCTGATGTCGTAGCAGTAATGATTGCTGGGCTAACACCTACAAGAAGACCAGAAACATCAACTTTGATTGTGAAAGGAACAGTTGTGTTAACTGGAATAGATGCACCTGGTGTACCATCGCTGATATTCTGGAACACAGCCTGACCATTTACAATCGAAGCTGAAGAGATAGGCGTTGAACCCTGGTAGAGGTAAGCAGCGCTAACTGTTCCTGAACCTGCATTCTGAATACCTACTGTTACGCTGTGGAGGTGAAGTGTATCACCGTTAGCATTAACATCGAATACCGCGACTGGAAGGCCGAGGTACTGACCCTGTGTTGTGTTTGTAACACCAACTGATCCAACGAGTGGGCTTGAACCATCAAGAGAAAGGTTACCAGTAGCGCTTGTAACCAAGCTCTGACCGATAATCATTGTCTGGCTGATTGAAGAACCTGAAGGACCGTACAAGTTTACACCTGCACCATCGACTGCGCGGAGGCCAAGCTGGTCTACGCTAACAATCCAA
>Ga0302281_10001544_pt1 | contig 16561 bp, 12 predicted proteins | sample III_Fen_E1_2_FD_198762 | JGI IMG/M metagenome (GOLD analysis project Ga0302281, IMG submission 198762) | Peat permafrost microbial communities from Stordalen Mire near Abisko, Sweden - III_Fen_E1_2 | ecosystem: Environmental > Terrestrial > Soil > Wetlands > Permafrost | place: Sweden: Abisko...
TGAGGCGGCAGAGCGCGAAGGTTACAAGGTGCAGGGACTTGCGCCTACATCGAAAGCCGCGCAGAAGCTTGGCGAGGCCGGGATGGAGACGGAAACGCTGCAAAAGCATCTGGCCCGCGGCGAAGGCGTCCACGCGGGCGTGGCGAAGTGTCTCTACGTCATCGATGAAACCAGCCTTGCGTCCACGAAACAGGTGCATGAATTTGTGAGTCGGCTCAGCTCGAACGAGCGCGTGTTGTTTGTCGGCGACACGCGCCAGCATGAGGCGGTCGAGGCCGGACGGCCATTTGCTCAGCTCAAAGAGGCCGGGATGGAGATGGCGGCGCTCGATGAGATACGCCGTCAGAAAGACCCCGAACTGAAAGCCGCCGTTGAGCAACTGGCGCGGGGCGAGGTGAAGGAGGCGGTACAAAGTCTCGCCAACCAAAACCGCGTCGTGGAGATCAGGGACACGGGTGCGCGGTTCGAGCGCATGGCGGCTGAGTACATCAAAGCGCCCGATAGCACGCTGATCATTTCTCCGGACAACAAGAGCCGTGCCGAGATCAACGAACGGATACATGCTCTGATGAAGGCGACCGGCGAGGTGCGTGGCAAAGACAAGGAAGTGAAGACGCTTACGCCGCGTCAGGATCTGACCGGAGCCGACCGGAAATTTGCGCAGTACTACGAGCCGGGCGACATTGTGCGCTACGCGAAGAAGAGCACGACATTCAGGGTGGGAGAGTATGTACGCGTGGTCAATAAGGACGCTGCGACCAACCAGCTTACCGTCGAGCGCGAAAACGGTAAGCGCGTCAGTTACGACCCGGCACGGAATTACGGTGTGCAGGTCTATCGCGAGGCCGGGCGGAGATTTGCAGAGGGTGAACGTGTGCAGTTCACTGCGCCAAATAATGAGCAGCAAATTTCAAACCGCGAACTCGGTCATATTGGGCAGATCGGCCGGGACGGGACAATCACGGTCAGGTTCGACTCGGGCCGCGAGGTCAAAATCGACGAAAAGGAACAGCGCCACATCGATTACGGCTATGCGGTGACCAGTCATTCCAGCCAGGGCCAGACCGCCAGCCGGGTACTCATCAATGTGGACAGCGAAAATGCGCACAAGGATCTGCTCAACGAGCGCATGGCGTATGTATCGGTGAGTCGCGCGGCACAGGACGCGAAGATCTTCACCGACAACGCCGAGCGGTTGGGCGTTGTACTGAGCCGCGACGTATCGCATGAGCAGGCGCTGGAGCGTGGCATCAAGGCGCAGCCATTGCGCGAGGTTGTTGAAGAATTTAAAGCGGCGCTCACGCGGCAGAGCGAGGCTTTCAGCAGAGACTTAAGTTCCGAAGCCAAATCGCCGCAGCTAGAAATCGAAGCCCTGGAGCTTACGCAGTCTCAGCAGCCTGCGAAGGAAATCAAAGAGATCCAGAAGGAAATCGATCACGGCATGAGTTTAGGTTTTTAAAACTACCAGGAGACAGGCACCATGGGAATGGAAATTGAACGGATGAACACTGGCCCAGATGAGCGCAACACGAATTCACCGAATCCACCGCCGAATGCGCAGGACAGCAAAACACTTGCAGCCGTGATTACATACGCGCAGGGGTTGCTCACAACAGCCGAGAGCAATCAGCAGGCAATCGAAAGTCTCCTGGACACCCTGAACAAGGCTATGCAACGCCAACAGGCTGCCGAAAATGCGCTGTCGGCGAAATGGAAGACACAGCTTGAGGAGCAGAACAAAGCATTCGCTCGGCAAACTCAAACCATCACGGAGGCCGCGCAGTCCATCTCAGCTTCTGCGGATAGCGGAGCCAGGAACGGCGTGAATCAGGCCATCACTGCGGTCAAGCGCCAGGCTCTTGATGCCTTTGGTCAGGCACTGAAACCTAATCTGTCCGAGTTGAATCAGGCGGTGGAGGATATTGAGGAGGCCAGGAAAGGTTTCAAAAATGCAGCCCAATACCTGACCTTGAAGACCGTTGGAATTTACGTGCTGGTTGCGGTTCTGCCTTTGCTGGCGTTGCTTGGATGGGACAGGCATCTGGTACAGAAGATCGAGAGCGAACAAACCACGGTCAACTCGCTCGATGCGAATGGGGCTAGGACGAAATTGAGCCATTGCGGAGACGATAATCGCCTCTGCGTCCAGGTTGACCTCAAAAGTACCTATTACGGCGAAAAAAAGGATTACCTGATCATCAAAGGATACTGAGGGGCGATATATCCAACTCGGTTTAGAGCACCGGCCTTCTAAGCCGGGGGTTGCAAAATAGGCCGAAATCCTCCGGCGCGGTCGGCCTGGACCAACGCCCTTTTAAGGCGTTGGCCATCAAGCCGCTACAGATTGATAGACGCGAACCTCTGATTCAATGGTTTTACTCAGGGCGAGCTTTGCTTTGCTGAGATCGTGCAGCTGCTGGAGATTCAGCCAGAACTCTGGGCTGTTGCCGAAGAACCTGGCTAACCGGAGCGCGGTGTCCGGAGTGATGCCGCGCTTTCCGCGTACGATGTCCCCAATGCGAGTCGCCGGAACACGGATGTCCATTGCGAGCTGGTTCTGACTGAGGCCCAGCGGCTCAAGGAACTCTTTTGCAAGCATTTCGCCGGGCGAAGTGGTCACATACCGGAAGTTCCAGCCACCCTCCGGGCGAACCAGGGGAATATCGGCATCTGGCTTATCGCTCATCGTGGTAGTCAACGATTTCGACGTCATGGGCTCCATCCTCCTTCCATATAAAGCAGATTCGATACTGCTTGTTGATTCGGATACTGTGTTGTCCCGACCTGTTGCCAACCATCTGCTCCAGTTGATTACCAGGAGGCTGCTTCAGGTCGTCCAGATGAATTGCCGCCACAATCATGTGCAGTTTGCGGCAAGCCACACTTGCTATGTTGGCCCATCGCCGGTTTTTCCCGATCTGCGCCAATTCAGCGGTATCACGATCTTTGAAACTTACGATCACATGTCTAATATACAACGAAAATAGTATAATGTAAAACGTATCACGGTATTCATTGCGACGGATAAGGTTCGCCTTGCCCGGTCCCCACACCAAAACAACCGAGGCGTCGAGGTGCGCTAACACCGCCGACGCCCCTAACCAATCAGCCTGTTAGGAGGCTTCATGGCTACCCGCAATTCTATCGAACCCACTCTTGTCCGCTTCGCCCGCCATCTTCACGCACGGCGCGGCCTGGCCGAGGCCACCGTCCACAACTACGTCTCCGCGATCCGGCGTCTCGCGCCGGTGATCGGCTTGCAGCCCACGCCGAAGGCGGTCGAGCAGCACATCGAGCGGATGCATAAAGCCGGGGCCTCCTACTCCCACATCGTCAACACGTCGATTGCCCTTGAAGCCTATTGCGCCTTTATGGGTCGGCCCATCAAGCTCGGCCGTCCGCAGAAGCCTCATCATCTCGTGCGCGGCACGTTGTCCGAGGCGGAAGTCACGCTGCTGATCGCGGCGGCTCGCAGCTTACGCGAGCGTGCGATGATCGCTACGCTCGCTTATGCCGGTTTGCGCAACCGCGAACTGTGCCGACTGCGGATACGCGACGTGGATCTGGGCGGTCAGACGCTGCATATCCAGGCCACGAAAACACAGAAGGACCGCTATACGCACATTACCGCGTCGTGTGTGTGCCTGTTGGCCGAGTACCTGCGCGAGCGCGACGGGCAGCCAAGCGATCTGGTGTTTGTGTGTCTGCGCAGCGGTGGGCCCTATGCTCCGCAGAACCTGCGTAAATTGATTCGGACGGCTGCAAAGCGAGCGAACCTGAAGAAACGGGTATACCCGCATTTACTTCGACATTCACTGGCGACTTCGCTTCTTCATCGTGGCGCACATCTGCTGGCAATCAAGGAGCAACTCGGGCACGCGTTTGTGGAGACGACCATGATCTACGTTCATTCGAGCCCGGCGCACACACAGCTTCAGTACCGGATGTACGCCCCGTCCTACCTGTGATCTTTGGCGGGCCGAAGAGGACTTCGGCCCGCCAAAGATATTTGCAAAGTAATAACTATGTCCTCTGATTTCAATATCCTATGGTAGACAAGGCAGGGCGGGTCTGCAATACTTCCGTCAAATACAATCACGCACATCTCTGTGCTTGAAATGGGCTCGCCATGATGTGGCGGCGCACACGGCTTTGCGCGTTCCACGGCGCAAGAGGCACCAAGTGTGTGCAGAGGGTCTGGCGCAGTTGGCCAATGAGTGTTTCGCAGATGCAGATCGACTACGAGAGGTGAGACAAGACAATGCACAACAAGATGGCGGCAGTTGCAATCTGCATCGCGGTGTTTGCGATGAGCGCGGCGGCGCAGGTGACAGGATCGGGCACCTCGGGCACGGTCCCGGTGTTCACTTCGACGGGTACTCCTTCGACGGTTGGCAACTCGCCGATCACGGTATCGGGCGGTAACGTCGGGATTAGAACGACGGTCCCTAGCCAAGCGCTGGAAGTGAACGGAAACACAATGGTGGATGGGATCTACTGTACTGATGGCTTCCTCCACTCTGGGCCATGCCATGAAGGGTACGGACCGCACGCAGATGCTTGGCGCGGTCATCGGCAAAGCCATGGGCTCGCTTGATTCCGGCACTGGTGTCATCGAGGTGCCGATCACTCTGCAGTAAATCGCACGCGTAAGGAAAGCAGGCAAGATGAGCAAGCAAATGATTTTAGTATGGCTAGGCTTGGCGATGATGGCCGTGACCGCGCCTGCGCAGACAACAAATACGTTTCCGCTCAACGGCAGCGTCGGGATCGGGACAACAGCACCGCAGGCTCTTTTGGATATTCAGCCTTCTACTGATGGTGTTCCGAGTCTGTTGCTGTCTCAACAGAACTGCGTGGGATGCGGTTGGAGCATGTCTGCTCAAGACGATGGTGCATTCAGGTTGTTTAGAAGCGATAATCCTTCCTCTATCCTGTCGATGCTGTATAACAACGGCAATGTAGGTATTGGTACAACGAGTCCTTCTTATCGTTTAGATGTTGCAAGTCCATCAATTCGCTTTGGAAATTACACAAACGACGCCGAAAACAACATAACAAGCTCTGTTTCAAATGTTCTTTTGATCTCTCGTTCTTCTGCGGGCGACTCCGGTACGTCGATCGGCGCTGGTTATGTAAACAAAGCCATGATTACGACTCAGGATTCTGGTCAGTTCGGCCCGGATATTGGGTCAATGATCATGTTGAGGGGCATTTACACGAGTATTGGAAATCAGGGTGGAACTGAGTCACTGCACGCCGGAGATAATGTAGAGTTCTACTTCAGAAGACCAGGTGTCACGGGCGGGGCACCGTTTACAACACCAACGACTTTTTACGATGATACGACTTCACTCGCTCCTTTTAATCGCTTCAAGCCGGAGCTGGGGATGATCTTGAACAGCGCGGGCAACGTTGGCATCGGTACGACGGCTCCTGGACAAAAGCTTGAGGTGTCCGGAAATGCGATGGTCGATGGCGCGTTGATCGTTGGCAATGGGGGCATCTATTTCCCCGGAAACTCAACTCCACAGGCACAGCCGTATACGGGTGTCACCTGTGGAGATTACGCCGAGTCGGTGGACGTGGCCGGAGATCGGAAGAGCTACGAGCCAGGCGACGTGTTGGTGATCGGAGCGGAGAGCGGGTCTGATGTTCTCAAGTCAGCTGAGCCTTACTCGACCCTCGTTGGCGGAATTTATTCCACCAAGCCAGGTACAGTGGGCAGACGACAGACTACGGACTACAAGTCCAGTAAGACCGAGGTTCCAATGGCCATGGTGGGCATTGTTCCGACCAAGGTAAGCGCCGAGAACGGCCCAATCAAGCGCGGTGATCTGATGGTCACCTCATCCACACCTGGATACGCCATGAAGGGGACAGACCGCAGCAGGATGCTCGGAGCCGTAGTCGGCAAGGCGCTTGGGTCACTCAATTCCGGAACCGGCGTGATTGAAGTGCTTGTCACGTTGCAGTAGCGAGGATGCCATGCCATCGAATCGAGAACAAATGAAAAATCGAGTTGCCCAATTCGCACAGCGGAAGGCCATCGTGCAGAGTTCCATAGGGGCAGTTATTCTCTGGAGTGTTCTGCTGCTGATGCCCATCTCCGCTCTCACCCAGGAGCAAAGCTTTCCTTTGCCGTCGACCACGGGAGCCGTTGGTAAAAAAGACCCTGGAGCTCTTACTGAAATCAAGGCCCACCTTCTTACCGTTTCAGCAGCGGGATGGCAGGATCTCCAGGCAACGGGTACTTTGACCTATCCCGATGGAAACCCGCACCCTGCGACACTCTTTCTAATGGGGTCGAGGTACTCGCGGTTGGACATTGAGATGGGCTCAGGCGTGCGAAGTCTCCGTCTTAGCGGATTTGTGGGAAGCTATCAGCACGAAAAAGGAAACCAGGGGACTCTGCCATCTGCGGCCTCAAGTTCGGGAATCGTGGCATTTCCCCGTGTGTGGACTGATGCCGAAGCCTCCTCGCATGTTTCGTTGTACGACCAAAGCAGCTATTCCGTCGCTGGGCAAAATCTCCACCGCGTCACCATGGAGTATGCCATCGAAAGCGCAACAGGCGTGGGGTTGCGGAATCGAACCGCGGCAACGGATCTCTATTTCGATCCCAATTCTCATCTCCTCCTACACAGCGTGGATGCGGTGACACTCAACGGGCCAATGCATCAGACCTTTATCCGGGTCAACACATATGGAGACTACGAACAGTTCAGCGGGGTAAAGATCCCCACGAGTATCAAGCAGTATTTGAACGGTCAACTTCAATGGACCCTGCAGCTCAGCCAAATCACGATCAATACTGCTCCACCGGCACACACATTTTCGTTCTGAGGAAAGATTCCATGCGACGGGTACTTCGAGTCGGAATGCAACTTACGCTACTTGTGGCTTTCGCAAATCTGCCCGCAGTGGCGCAGAACTACCTTTACGGGACCGGAAACCCGGTGTGGGGTATCAATATCCCCATCGAGAACGGCTTCATCAATGTCGCCAACGGCAACGTACACATGGAGATTCCGATTGGGAATCAGCCGCAGCGGGGAAGTCTTCCACTAAACGAAACGGTGGTCTATGACAGCCGGATCTGGCAGATTGTCAACAGTGGAACTTCGTACAGCTTCCAGCCTGTCTCAGGAGGAGGCTGGACGCTTGGCGGATCGGCTTACACTTCCGGGAGCCTGCAGGCAAACGATCCCGTCAATGAGACGGTTCCATGTTCCGGTTCAAGCGGAAGCCAGGGGTATATGGAAACCACGTATACCTGGGCAGATTCATCCGGAACCGCGCATATGTTCGCGCCAGGAATCTATTCCCTGTATGCGCCGAATTGCCCCAACGGCAATACGGGAGGCATTAACAACACGAGCACTGGCTCGGCATATGCCGTGGACGGAAGCGGATATTACCTGAGCGTCGTTCCATACACCGTCAACGGATATACCACATCTGCTGCGATTGTCTACGACCAAAACGGCAACTCTCCCACTCTACTTGAGGACCGAAACGGAAATTATATTGATCTGGCCTACACATCCTCTTCCAATGCATGGACGTGGACAGACACGCTTGGCCGCAAAGCTTTCGTTGAGACAATAGCGAATAGCAGCACCGTCAATTTAGGCGTAATAACGGTTGGTGGCGCAACAAAGCCATACACGTTGAACTACGAGACGATCAATGTCAGCGTTCCTGACAACTGGCAATCTGGAGTTAGCTCGTACTCAGGTCCATTGACCGTTGCCAAGAGCCTGAATCTGCCGGATGGAACGTCCTATACCTTCCATTACGACGTTGAACAAGGTCTCGGGAACTATGGAGAGGTAACCGAAATAGATCTCCCCACGGGTGGAGCAATCCATCTTACCTATCAGGATTACTCTGATTCCTACAGAAACCAAAATCGATGGTTGAAGACCTATTCAGGTGGTAATGGCTCCTACACCTTGGCTCCGCAGGTCTATCAGAACAACTACTGCTCCGACTCCAGCTCGGTTGGGTGTCAGGAGCAAATGACGGTCACCGACGGCAACTCCAACCAAGTTGTTTATCTGCTCACCCTGAACAACGGCGCCTGGAACTCGCAAACGGACTATTACAACTACAACAGCGTCACCAACTCGCTTGCTCATGTCCTGTCGACCACAACAAATTACAACTTTCGGAATAGCTGCCCGAAGAGCATCTGCCCAGGCGGCGACCAGTGGATCACGGCATCGTCAACCACGACCACTCTGAGCGATACCGCGCAGGCAACCAGGACGCAATATGTTTATAACCATCCACAATATGGCAAGCCCGACAAGGTGCAGGTGTGGGACTACACGACACCCACGGGCTGCGCAGGCGGCAATACCCCCACGAAAGAAACCGATTATACCTACGGCTATTTCGTAAATGGTGCGGCCTACGTCACGGAAGCGGATCAGATCGACTGCAATGGAAATCTGACCCCGGTTGGAAAAACTATTTACAACTATGACTGTACCTCTTCCACTACTGCCCAATCATGCAGCCTTCTGGCAACCTCCGCACTCCCAAACCATTCCACGAACTTTGTCCTTACCGATGAATTGGGAACGGACATCACCAATCTGGGAGCGATCGGGAATCGAGGCAATCTCACAAGTGTAGTGAAGGGAACTGGGCCGACCGCGACCGTGTCATCGAACTACGACGACGCCGGAATCAAGCAAAGCGATACCGACGCCAATAACAATCAGACGACCTATTCCACGATGTGCTCGGACGCGTACCTGCAGACCGTCACCTATCCCCTCATTGTCGGCGGAAAGAGTCTTCAAACAAGCTCAACCTATGACTGCCCATCGGGATTGATCACCGCGACACAGGACATGAATAAACAGTCAACCAGCTATTCGTACTACACGAGTGGCGCGAATCTGGGACGGCTATGGACTGTGACTCGAGCGGATGGAGGAACCACAACCTACACCTATCCGTCGAGTGTTGAAACGGACCAGGCGGTCACCCAATCTTCCTCAGTGAGTGTGACTCACGAATCCATCCTGGATACGTACGGGCGGAGCTATCAATCCGTGACAGTGGCTCCCGAGGGCAACATCAGCTCGGAGATTACCTACGACGCGACCGGCAGGCCCTTTAGTGTCACAACTCCTCATCTGCAAGGGGCCAGTTCATCGACAGATGGTGCGGCCAACACCTATTACGATGTTTTGGGACGAACAACCAAGGTGACTGCGCCCGGCAGCAGCACCAGTGCCAGCTACAGCGGCAATGCACAGACCGTAACAGATGCTTTTTCCCGCAGCACGAAATACACATACGATGCATTTCATCGGCTGGCCAGCGTTCTCGAACCAAACTCCAACGGGACTCCCACGTATGAGACAGATTATCAATACAACGCTTTCGACAAGCTTATTCAGGTGGACCAGTGGGGCGGCGCGAACGGCGCTGCCTCCCCCGGAGACCGGCAAAGACTGTTCGGATACGATGGCCTGGGCCGTCTCAATTCCGTAACAACCCCTGAGGGCGGGACTACAACATACAGCTATGTGGTTAATAAAGCGCTCTGCGCTGGCGACGTGTCTTTACCCTGCAGCAAGACGGACGCGCGCGGTGTGGTAACGCAATATGCCTACGACGCGCTGAACCGGTTAACCTCGAAAAGTTATTCCAACGATCCGAGCACAACACAGACGTCCTGTTTTCAGTACGACACGTCTGCACTTGCTGGTGCAGGGGGATATCCTCTGGGACGGCTGACGAACCAATGGACGCAGAAAGCCTCTGCGGGGAGTTGCTCAGCATCGATTCTGACGAGCGGTGGCTATTCGACATTGAGAGCCACACTCGTATACGACAAGATGGGGCATCCGACGAACCAGCAACAGTGCACCCCGTCGAACTGCGCCAGCACGCCCTACGCTCTGAGTTATGGCTATGACCTGGCGGGCAATCTGACGTCGTATTCGAATGGGTTGGCTACAACACCTGGGGCTGGCGCCAATCCGTTGACCTTTTATCAGTCATTGGACAGCGCCGGCAGGTTGCAGGCGGTGACCAGCACATGGAGCGACGGCCAGCATCCATCAAATCTGTTTTCCGCGCAGACAAGCCAGACAGTTCATTCCTACGCTCCGTTCGGCGCGGTAACGAATGCCATTTATGGAAACCAAATCAAAGTAAACCGAATATTCAACAGCCAATTGCTCCCAACCTCCGAAAGCGATACAACGAGCGGCGCCGCAACAGCAGGTTCTGCCACGGTTGGTATTACTGGGGCGGAGCAGTACAAATGAACATCTCCTGCGCGTTGAATATTCGACGAACCGTCGGACGGAAACAGAAAACATATCAGTGCGCGCAATATACGGAGTTTTGCTCGGTGCTGACAGAAACGCTTTTCAACAGGAGATTTACGCGGTTCAACGAGGAAAGAGATATGACATGCGCTGAAAGACCACAAGACGGGGGAACGCTGCACCTGATGAAGGGGATTTCGGCCTTCTGTCTTGCTTTGTGTGCGGCCATAGCGTCGGGAAGCGCGTACGCTCAAGTTGTCATACCCCCGATAGGTACTATTTCGACTATTGCGGGCAATGGAGCTTCTGGCTACGGAGGGGACGGGAGTGCCGCCATCAGCGCCATCCTGAGCTCTCCCGATGGTGTAGCCGTTGATAGTCTTGGAAATATCTACATCTCCGATCAAAACAACCATCGGATCCGCAAGGTCACAGCAGCTACAGGCATCATCACTACGGTCGCTGGAAACGGTATTTCTGGTTATAGCGGAGATGGAGGAGCGGCAACCAGCGCGGAGATGACAACTCCGGGAGGGATTGCTGTCGATGGCTCTGGCAATCTGTACTTTGCCGATAGCTTAAGTGACTGCATTCGTAAAGTCACGGCTTCTACTGGCATCATCACAACTGTTGCCGGGATTTGCGATAACGATGGTTATTCGGGTATGGGAGGCTATAGCGGGGATGGCGGACAAGCAACAAGTGCGAAGCTGTTTTTTCCGCAGAGCGTGACAGTTGACGGCTCTGGCAACCTCTACATTGCGGATAGTTCGAATCAAGTTATCCGCAAAGTCACTACTTCCACCGGCATCATTACTACGTTTGCTGGAGTTTGCGCCAATCTCGTCAATAATTTTTGTTGGGCAGGTGGATACGCCGGAGATGGAGGGGCCGCAACCAGTGCGAAGATGAGCTATCCAACCGGCGTTGCCATGGACAACGCCGGCAACGTCTATATCAGCGATTCCAACAACCATCGCGTCAGGAAGGTTGCGGCAGGCACAGGCATCATCAGCACGGTTGCTGGAACCGGAACTGCTGGCTACAGCGGTGACGGAGGTGCTGCAACCAGCGCTGTACTATCAAAGCCTTGGGACATTGCGGTCGACAGCTCCGGAAACGTCTATGTCACTGATACGGTCAACCAGCGTGTTCGAAAGATCACGGTTTCTACTGGCACCATCGCTACTATTGCCGGGAATGGTACTGCCGGCTACAGCGGGGATGGCGGAGCTGCAGCCAATGCGGCCATAAACAATCCTGAAGGTGTGAAAGTCGATCTGTCCGGCAATGTTTATATTGCCGATACCAATAACGGCCTCATTCGTGTTGTTGGCACTGCCCCACTCTACAAAACGGCCACAATTACGGTGAACGGTAGCGAACAGGCAGGTGAGTCAGGCACTATCACGGTTTCGTTTAACGGGTTTGTCGAGAGCGTGACTTATGGACCATATTCGACGCCGGCCTCGATTGCTTCTGCTCTCGCGGCAAAGTTTTCAAACGATTATGTGAAAGTCGGTCTTTGCGCACACGCATCTGGGGCGACAATTACTTTCAACCTGAAAGGTGCATCCTATGGGGCACTGGATGTGGACGGTTCGCTCGGCTCGTTTCAATTATCTGAATCTGGCTTTGCCACGCAGGTGACGCAGACTCTCGACACGGGCACAGTAACGCTGACAGTTAACGGTGCAGTTGCGGCTACCGCCAATTACGGCGATGGGTCAACGCCGAGCACCGTTGCTCAGGGGCTTGCCGCGGGCGTCACGTCCGGCTCGCCGGTGAATGTCAGTGCGGCGGGCAACTCCCTATCGCTTCAGTCGAAACAGGCAGGCGCTGCGACCAACTACAGCTATACGCTTCAGACAACAAGCTGGGATTCTGCGGACTTTTCCAATCCCTCGTTCGCCTATCCGGCGGTTAACGGTAGTCTGAGCGGCGGAGTCGATGCCGGTTCCGGTAGCCCGCAGACGATCTACAGCTACAGCATCCCGAGCTACGTTTCCAACTCCACGCCGACAGGCTACGATGCGGTCGGCAATATTGTGGGCTACACGGACTCTGTGATGGGCACATGGAGCATGGCAAGCGGTTACGACCAGCTCAACCGTCTGACTGCGGCGAGCGCTACGTCGGGAACCTATGCGGGACTCAACATCACCTGGGGCTATGACGCATTCGGCAACCGGACCAGCGAGACATTCAGCGGCAGCACGGGCCTGTCATTACCGACCAGCAGCACGACATCCTACAACGTCAGCAACAGTAATCGGATTGATTCCACTAGTCTGGGAACAGTCACCTACGACGCGTCCGGGGATGTAACGCGGGATAACCAGAATCAATACTTGCTCGATGGGGATGGTCGGGTTTGTGCGGTGAAAAATACAATGTTCGGCACTATGACCGGCTACGTCTACGGAGCCGATGGTACGCGGGTTTCGACGGGCACAATACTGAATATGAATACCTGCGATCCGTCTCCTGCTAATCAAGGTGGCAACGGCTTCCAGGCAGCGAAAGATTCGATCCAGGGTCCGTCCGGCGGCCAACTCACCGAGACGTCTGTGGACGCCAACGGCAACGTGACCTGGGCGCACACTAACGTGTGGGCCGGAGGACAACTGATCGCGACCTACGATCCGAACGGCCTGCACTTCTATCTGAACGACTGGACAGGTTCGCGTCGCGTGCAGACCGACTACCAAGGTGTGGTGGAGAAAACTTGTACCAACCTTCCTTATGGCGATGGCCCGAGTTGCGATCCGAGCCCTGCGGAAGACCTTTACGCAGGCTTGGAGCGGGACTCGGAGTCGGGACTGGATCATGCCATGTTCCGGCAATACTCCTCTACCTTCGGTCGCTGGACAACACCCGATCCCTACGGCGGAAGCTACGACTTGTCGAACCCACAGAGTATGAATCGCTATGCCTATGTGGGCGGGTCACCGTTCGGTGCAGTCGATCCGAGTGGGCTGGACGATAGCAGTTGTTTTATGCCTGCATACTCTACCGCTATTTCTTGTCCGCTATCAGTTGGCGCACAGGTTGGCAATTTCTTTGGATTGAGCTCAACCGCACTGGATTCTCCAATTTTCGATGCGGTGGGGCCAGTTGGGATGCTGGTTGACGCCGGGGAACTCTTCTACGACTTTGGCCAGTCGTTTGGATGGTGGGGCGGCGGATCGTCCTTCCATGGAAATGCCGCTGCTTCTCAATCCGGCAAGAGGGTAACAAGTGCTCCATCCTCGACGGATGGGATGGCCGATAATCCAATGGCACAAGCTCTCTTCCATGGAGCGGGAAAATCATATTGGCAATCGGCGAATTCGATCGCCACTCCCCAGGGTGTCGGAGAATTCTATGGTGCTAGTCTTGCTGGTGCTGGCGCTGTGCTTGCTGTGCCGACTGTAGCTGCTGCTGCTACCAATACAATTGGCTATGGAGTTGGATACATGCAGGGGGCTTTAGCTAGTGGCTCTGGAGTACTTCTTGGAAAGTACATCAGTGAAAACGACAATTATATGTTGGATGCTGAATCTATGGGATTTGGTTATTTCAATATTGGAAATACGGGATGGCGAATAATGAATACTCTTGGCAATCCTTTAAGTGCTAATCAAGGGTTTCTGGATGCTGTAATCCAACGAGGTATACCAATCTATTTAAACAACCAGCCTCTCAGCGTAGGATCGTACGCGTGGGAATTGCAATATCTTTTCTCTCAAGGTATTGCAAATAGACAGTTGGTGCCAATATGGTAGCCGCAAAATCAAATTCGATAATGAAGGCTGTTCTAAGCCTCATATGGCCACTCTTCGTGTTGCCCTATTTCCTTGTGAAGTATCTATATAAGGGCTTATTGGGATGGTGGCTTGACCCTTGGTTACTTGAAAAAGATCAAAAACAGCTACTGAGGGACGTACTCGATTGCATGCCTTTCCTGGCTTCGAATGGAATCGCTGTGAAAGGAAAACCCTTTCCAAGAAGATTTGATTACAGCAGCGTTTTGCTTGACTTGGAAAATATTCGCGTACGTGTCGCAAGAGGACGCGGCGAATTAGCTGTTAGCCTGTCGCCACAATCTTCTTTGCTCGATTGGTATGACCTAGGTATAGTGCTTGAAGCGCTCGGCTCTGGGCTATATGAGCACGAAATACCTTTGGACATGAGAGAGTTCGATAAAGCACTTGAGATTAATTGGAAAACGATACAGACGGAGTTTTCTGAAAGTCGTTACTCCGAGTTTAAAGATGTCCTGTCACAAATTAGGCGTGATCAACAGAGAGCTACGCGTGAGGCTGAATGGCAACTAGCAAAGCATCTTGGACACTTACGAAGATAAATTGAGGAGGTCCCGGTTATTCGGGCATTTGTTGTTGTTTCTTAAGTGGAAGTGGGGCACAAAGGGTAAGTTTTGACCCGCGACTGCCGCCATCTGAAATCGGGGGCTTGCGCGTCTCAGAAGTCCGTCTCACAATAGAGGCATGGAAATCAGGCAAGACCCCAAGGCGTGGCAAGCGGGATATGAGGCCGGACAGCGGGCGGGGGAAACGCCGCCGCTTCCTCCTGGTCTTGATGGTCTGGCGTTCTACTCGGGCGTAATCGAAGGCCAGGCAGTACGCGGCAAGAACATATCGCAAAGAGAGTCTTTCGGCCAGGTGCTTCCCTTCCCCGGCGCGAATACCCCCCGATGAAATAGGCCAAGGCCCGCGCAGTCTAGCCCCAACTGGGTATATCTATCGACAAAATGGTTCATTTTGTCGATACTCGGAAAAGGCCATGCCCTGTTTATGCGGGTTTGAGGGCCACTTGATCATGAAAACTCTCGACAAAACGATGAACGGGCGCAAAAGCGGAAAAACGGGCGGGGACGACGGCGACCGGAAGCACCTCACCGGGCGTGAGGTCGAGCGGCTGATCGAGGCGACCAGGGGAAGCCGGAACGAGGCCCGCGACCGCTGCCTGTTGCTGCTGATGTTCCGGCATGGCTTGCGCGTCTCGGAGGCCTGCGGCTTGAAACTCGACCAGGTGGACACGGAAAGCCGCGTCCTGCACGTTGCCCGGTTGAAGGGCGGCCTATCGACGACCCAGCCCCTGCGCGGCGAGGAGCTGCGAGCCATCCGCGCATGGCTGAAAGAACGCGCCCGGATGAAGCCGAAGGGCAAGGCGTTTTTTGTGAGCGAGCAGCGGAAGCTGTTGCACCGATCCACGGTGAACCTGGCTCTGCGAAAGTACAGCGCCGCCGCTTCCCTGCCCCTGCTTGCCCACCCGCACATGCTGCGCCACGCCTGCGGCTTCGCCCTGGCCGACCAGGGCGCGGACACGAGGCTCATACAGGACTATCTCGGGCACCGGAACATCCAGCACACCGTCAGGTACACTGCGACCAACCCGGCACGCTTTGAGAAGCTGTGGCGGTGAGGTGCGGCAGTAAAGAGGTCACCGTTTCCAAAGTCGGGCGGAAGACCTTATACCGGGCGCTTGCGGCGTGAGATAGCCTTGGGCTTGCTGATGCCCTCGTCTTCTTCGCGGGCATCTTGGAGATAAAATTCCTGGAGCTTTGCCTGGAGCAGTTTTTTGTCCGGCAATTTGGTCTGGTATTCAGCGATCAGAGCTGGAGAGAGACTGCGGCTGAGCGCGTATTCGACTATCTCGTCGTTTTTGCTGGCGCATAGTAAAACGCCTATAGAGGGCTGCTCATGCTCTTTGCGTACATCGCGGTCCAGCGCCTCCAGGTAGAAATTTAATTTGCCAAGATACTCCGGCTCAAACTCATTTACCTTGAGTTCAAAGGCGACAAGAGCGTTAAGGCCGCGATGGAAGAAAAGCAAATCAAGTGCAAAATCCCGCCCCCCAACCTGCACGGGAAATTCAGAGCCGACATAGCAAAAGTCACGGCCCAGCTCCAGTAAAAAATCCTTCATGCGGCTGAGCAAGGCATGGTGAAGATCGTTTTCGGAATGCTCTTGCGGTAAGCCAAGAAATTCGAGGGCGTAGGCATCCTTGAAAACGTTCTGGGCGTCTGGGTGGGATTGCGGTAGTGCCGGTGACATCTTGGGCGGGCTGAGAACAACCCGCTCGAAGAGTGCCGCCTTGAACTGGCGCTCCAGATCACGCTTGGTCCACCGTTCCCTGACTGCCATGCGCAGGTAGAATTCGCGCTCTTCGGGGCGTTTGCTCTGCCCAAGGATGATGAGATTGTGCGTCCATGGCAATTGTCGCGCCAGTGGTGCGACAATTGCTTCGCTGCGGTA
>Ga0302281_10001546_pt1 | contig 16549 bp, 16 predicted proteins | sample III_Fen_E1_2_FD_198762 | JGI IMG/M metagenome (GOLD analysis project Ga0302281, IMG submission 198762) | Peat permafrost microbial communities from Stordalen Mire near Abisko, Sweden - III_Fen_E1_2 | ecosystem: Environmental > Terrestrial > Soil > Wetlands > Permafrost | place: Sweden: Abisko...
ATTGGTTGTACTCACTATCCATGAACACATACATCGGGTCGGCAAAGTATGAATAGGTGCATTCCTTGCGATCCAGGATGACCTGATCGAACTTGTCGTCGGCGCTATAAATAGCTTCGCTGGGTGCGTCAGTGAGCAGGTTCTTGAACTTGAACTTCACCACCGAACCACTGCGACCGGAGCGGCTGTATTCTGCCTTTTGCACAACCAAAGGTTGATCGTTAACCATCACGACGTTACCGGCGCGGAGTTCTTGAGCGATTTTCATAATTATGTTCCTGCCTAAGCTAGATTTTTGGGGTCGCGCATTCTATCAAGGACACCTCTAAAAATCCAATTTTCGTTGCCATACTGCGTTGTTCACAAAAAATTACCCCTCACATATAACTATATGTGTCGTCGCAATTTTTTGTTCACGCCTTGCCTAGCTTATAACCAATGACTTGCTGCGTTTTTTGCAGCTTAGTCAGATGGCTAGTAGTTTCATCAGAAACTTGAATTTTTAGAGGTATCCTCAATACTGCGGGAAAAATCCAGCAGATTCAATGCGAGGCTATTAAAGGAAAGTTCTTGTGCCCAATCATGGGCATATTGCCGCAACATAGACTCATGCTCCCGAAAATCGTTCCACACCTGCCCTGCGCTGCCCAAGGTATCGAAGGACGAAGGATTCCACGCTTCCCACAGCCCATGCAGCGCCTGCACCGCATCCGGCGGCAGCCCGGCACAATACAGCTCCATGAAGGCACGCAGTTTTTGCAGGTGCACGCCGTCATGCTGCGGATAGATATGCCAGACGAAGGACTTGCCCGCCCACTGCGCCCGCACGCAAGAGTCCTCGCCACGCACAAAATTGATGTCACACGCCCACAGCAGCTTGTCGTAGCCCTCTTGCTCCACGAACGGCAATACGCGCACCTCCAGATTGCCGCGCCTGAACACATCACCCGGTACGGCCAGACCTGAGCCTCCTGATGTATCAAAGGACGATGTAGTTTCCGCCTGCCGGAAGAACGCTGCCACCTGCGACAGGACGCGGCCTTCCGGCACGAGGCAAGTTATCGGCGTGGCGGACTGCTCCCAAACGCGCAGTAATTCTGGCAGCGCGGGATTTTCATAGCAGAATAGCGACACGCGCGTTTCATCCCCTTGTGGCACGGGGATGCCCAGTGATTTCCAGTAAACGGCGATGGCCTGCGGATCGTGCTGGAAGGCATCACGCCGTGCCAGCAGGTCATGCTCTAACAGCAGCCCACCAGTTTTCGGCGTGAATCCAGGGAAGAAGAAAAATTTTACCAGCGGTAGCGATGGGTGCGGCGAAGGCAATTTGTGGCAACCCTCGACCCAGTCTTCGGCGCTCAGATATTCAAGATTGATCCACACCGGCTTGTGTTCCTGTGCTGCCATCGCCGCCACATAGCACTGCGGCAGCTTGCAAGCAAATGCTTCGATCACAAGCTGCGCGGGCTCCACCTCCGGAAATAATGCGGCCCAATGCCTGACCTCCACGCCACGGCAATGCTGCTGCGCACGTTGAGCATCCACCTCCGGGCACAGCCGGCGGAAACTCGCCAAATCGTCTACCCACAGCCGCACCGCAATGCCGTGCTCGTTCGTCAGTTGCCGCGCGAGTCGCCAGCACACGCCGATGTCGCCGTAGTTATCCACCACGGCGCAGAATATGTCACAAGAGATCGGTTGCGTAAGCATTTCAGACTTCATTTTCACCTCGCGTCAGGCAACCAGCATAGTGGACGCGCGAATATTGTCACGCTACGACACCAAGGCTTATTTCCAGTAAAATACATACGGGCTAATCGGACAACCATTTTTTAAGGACATTAAAATGATGAAGCTCTACTATACCCCAGGCGCGTGCTCTCTTTCTCCACACATAGCACTGCATGAGGCGGGCCTGCATTTTGAGATAGAAAAAGTAAATTTAGGCACCAAAAAAACAGACGCGGGGGTCGACTACAATACCATCAACTCTAAGGGATATGTTCCCGCATTGGAGATAAACAACGGTCAACTGCTTACCGAAGGAACCTCCATCGTCCAATACATTGCCGACCTGGCGCCGGAAAAGAAACTGGCGCCTCTGGCAGGTACATTAGAGCGTTACCGACTGCAAGAATGGCTCAACTATATCGCGACTGAAATTCACAAGGGATTCAGCCCGCTCTTCAACCCCAAAATGCCAGAAGATTCGAAGATTTCCGCAAAGAAACGCCTCGCGAAAAGAATCGATTTCGTTGCAGAAAATCTCGTCGGAAAAGACTATCTGCTCGGCGAAAATTTTACTGTCGCCGATGCTTATCTTTTCACCGTACTTGGATGGTCAGGCTCGCTCCACTTCGACCTTTCGCCATGGCCTATACTAAAAACTTATCTGGAGCGCGTGGCGGCACGTCCCGCAGTAAAAGCCGCAATGAAAGCGGAAGGGCTAACCGGAGATTGATATTTCAAATATGCAACTCGCGTATCGCACGAATGCTTGCATATTCCGAAAAATCAATTAGTATACCGTTCACATTAGAGAAGACTCCTCCCGCTCATGTTATTAAAGGGATAAACATGGCGACACAAGAAGTTCATGGGTACCCCGTCCTGATTATTGGCGCCGGACGCGGAGGTTCTGCCCTGCTTGAGATGTTCATGGAAGACAAGCTGGTTAAGGTTATCGCCGTAGTCGATTCGAATCCCGCTGCGCCTGGAATAAGAATGGCGCAAAGTCACGGAATTCCAACCTATACCGATGCCAGCGTAGCACTCCAAGCCTGCAAGGATTATCCGGATTGTATTGTGTATAACTTATCCCACGATGAGGAAATTACCGCAAAGGTGACCAATGTCTTTGGCGCTCATAAGAGGGTAGCAAGCGGCCTTGAAGTCAATTTATTCTGGCAGATGGTAACGAACCTGAAACAGACTAAAAGCGAACTTGAGAAAAGCCAAAGTCAGTTGCAAGCCATTATCCGTAACGCCATGGATGGCATTATCATGATCAATGAGGCCGGAGAGATTTTGGGATTCAACCCCGCAGCCGAACACATCTTTGGTTATACACAGGAAGAAGTCTTAGGCAGAAACTTGAAAATGCTGATGCCCGAACCTTTTCGAAGTGAGCATAATTCCTACGTCAATCACTATCTCCAGACCGGCGAGACCAAGATTCTTGGCATATGCGGGCGTGAGGTGGTAGCCGTCAGGAAAAATAGAGAGCAATTCCCCATGGATTTGTCCGCATCCGTCATGGTGCTGGATGAGCAGCGTTACTTCATCGGTATCGTCCGGGATATTACAGAACGCAAACTGGCCGAAGAAAAAATAGCGCGTTTAGCCCACTACGATTATTTAACAGGCCTCCCGAACAGAGCGTTATTTCTGGACAGCCTCGAACATGCCATTTCCCTAGCAAAACGTAATCATTACAAAGTGGCCGTGTTGTTCCTCGATCTTGATGGCTTCAAGAAGATCAACGATACGCTGGGGCACGACGCCGGCGACTTGTTGTTACGGGAAACCGCCCAGAGACTGAAAGATACCATCAGGGCATCGGATACGGTCGCGCGAGTGGGCGGTGACGAATTCATCTTTGTGTTAAACGAAATTGGATCAGATGAAAACGCCGCACTCATGGCAAATAAAATAATTGTCACGCTGTCAGAACCATTCGAATTAAAAGGTCAACAATGCCACGTAGGGGGCAGCATCGGAATTTCCATATTCCCGGATGGCTCTAATACCCCTAATACGCTCCTCAAGCAAGCCGATGATGCAATGTATCTGGCAAAGCAAAGCGGGAAAAACACGCATAAATTCTATCGGGATGTTTTACTGGGAAGTCACGGAGAATAAAAGCGACTCAGCTGATATCCCCATCTACATAGAACCATCGTCCAGCCTCGCGCACAAAATGGCTGACTTCATACAGCCGATGCGCGCGACCATTCACTTTATAGCGCGCTACGAATTCCACCACCGCTTGGCTAGGTTGTTGTTCATGCCGCTTCACCTCCAGCCCAAGCCATTTAGTGACACCATCATCCAGAAAATCCAGGGCAACAGGACGCATGGAGGAATGCCATGTCGCCAGCAGATAATCCTCGCGCAGCAAGGTGTAAGCAACATAGCGTGAGCGCATCAATGCTTCAGCAGTGGGGGCAGCCTCACTACCGTCCAGATAGTGTCCGCAACAGTCGGCGTATTTTTTGGTGCTACCGCAAGGACATACTTTCGAGTTCATCACCATAAATCTTGATTATCCAAAACTACGCCTGCCACAACGGAGGCTCCTGCATCAGCGCGATCTGCTCGCGCAGTTCGAGGATACGATCCTGCCAATAGCGTTGGGTATTGAACCATGGAAAGGCTTGCTTGAAGGCGGGATCATCCCAGCGCTGTGCCAACCACGCCGAGTAGTGGATCAGGCGCAGGGTGCGCAGTGCTTCAACCAGATGCAATTCGCGCTCATCGAATTCGTAGAAATCTTCGTAGCCCGCCAGCACGTCGCCCATCTGCCGCACCATGTCGGCACGCTCGCCCGACAGCAACATCCACAAATCCTGTACCGCAGGCCCCATGCGGCTGTCGTCGAAATCCACGAAATGCGGGCCATCGTCCGTCCACAACACGTTGCCCGCATGGCAGTCGCCGTGCAGGCGCAACGTCTTCACAGTGCCCGCACGATCAAAGCAGTGGCGCACGCCGTCCAAAGCCTGATCTACCACGCTGCTGTAGGCCGCAAGCAAATCACCCGGAATAAAATCATGCGCCAGCAAATAGTCGCGCGGCGCCACACCAAATGAAGCGATGTTCAATTCGGGGCGGTGCTGAAACGGCTTGAGTGCACCGATGGCGTGGATGCGCCCGAGAAATCGTCCCATCCATTCCAGCGTATCGCGGTTTTCGAGTTCGGGTGCACGCCCGCCATGTTTGGAAAAAACAGAGAAGCGGAATCCTTCGAAACTGTGCAACGTCTTTCCATTGATAACCAGCGCCGGAACCACCGGAATTTCACGTTCGACCAGTTCCTGCACAAAGGCGTGTTCTTCGAGTATGGCAGCATCCGTCCAACGCTCGGGGCGATAGAATTTCGCCACCAGCGGAGCGCCCTCTTCCATGCCGACCTGATACACACGATTCTCATAGCTGTTGAGCGCCAGCAAACGTCCATCGCTGCGGAAGCCCACGCTTTCCAGCGCGTTCATCACGCAGTCTGGAGTAAGTGCGGAGAAGTTTTGGGTCACCATAGCTTAACGCCTCGCGCTTTATTTCTTGTCCGTCTGCACGGCAGCCAGCCCCAATTTGTTCCAGCCTTCGTGCCCAAGGCGACGCATGGTCTCGATGTTTTTATCGAAAATCTGCGCGGCATCGGGAAACGCGGCCACGGCTTGCTCAATACTGGCTTCGCGCAACAAATGCAGGGTTGGATAAGGCGAGCGGTTGGTGTAGTTCGTTATATCATCCGGCTCGGTATCGGCGAATTGATATTGCGGATGCATGCTGGCTATTTGCAGTTCGCCATCCAGATCAACTTCCACCAACGCCGCATCCACCACTTCCAGAAAATCGTTATAGTCGAGAAAGTCGGTTAGAACGTGGGGATGAATCAACAGTGTGGTATCAATCGCTGCGGGGTTCGCCTCTGCCAAAACTTCCAGCTCGACCAGCAAATCGCGCAGCAACTCCTCGGGGGTTTGCGCCGCACTTACCACGTAACGGATCTGGTTCTTGACTTGCACCCCCTTGGCGAACGGGCACAGGTTGAGGCCGATCACCGCGCGCTCCAGCCACAGCTTGGTCGCGGTGATAGCCTCTTCGTTGGATACAGCTGTACTCATCAGCGGCCACGTCCACCGGAACGGTGTAGCACGGGTGCTGCACCACGGCCCGCACCATGCCCACCGGCAGGCTTGCCAGCCGCTCCACTACGCGGCTGCCCACCTCCGGCGCGTGGCGCTGACTGAGTACGGCTCTGGCCTTGCCCGCGACCTTGGCCTTGTCCGCGCCCGCCACCTTGGCCGCGATTTTGCCCATTTAGAATCGGCTCGGCCTTGATGCGTGGATCGGGTTCAAAACCCGGTATCTGCACCACAGGAATTTCGCGCTTGATCAGACGCTCGATGTCCTTCAGCAATTTATGTTCATCGATACACACCAACGAACTTGCCTCGCCTTCACTACCAGCGCGTCCGGTACGCCCGATGCGGTGGACGTAATCCTCCGCCACATTGGGTAATTCGAAGTTGACCACGTGCGGCAATTCGCTGATGTCAATGCCACGCGCGGCGATGTCGGTCGCACACAGCACTTGCAGTTTGCCGGTCTTGAATTCCGCCAGCGCACGCGTACGTGCGGCCTGGCTCTTGTTGCCGTGGATCGCCATGGCGGTGATGCCATCCTTGTTCAAGTGTTCCGCCAGATTGTTCGCGCCATGCTTGGTGCGAGTAAACACCAACACTTGGAACCAGTTGTGCTCCTTGATCAATTGGGTAAGTAGGGCGCGCTTACGTTCACGATCCACCGGATAAATTTTCTGCGGGCCACCTCGACCAGCGCGGGATTGTTCAGCAGGCCGTCGGCCAACGCCTTGATCTCGTCGGAGAAGGTGGCGGAGAACAGCAAGTTCTGCCGTTGCTTGGGCAACAGCGCGAGTATTTTTTTAATGTCGCGAATGAAACCCATGTCCAGCATGCGGTCGGCTTCGTCCAACACCAGAATCTCCACATGCGACAGATCAACTGTCCTCTGCTGCACGTGATCGAGCAAACGTCCGGGAGTAGCGACCAGAATATCCACGCGGGTTTTCAGACGCTGGATTTGCGGGTTGATATTGACCCCGCCGATCATCGTCATCGAATTCAGCTTCAAGTATTTGCCGTAGTCGCGTACGCTCTCCTCCACCTGCGCGGCGAGTTCGCGCGTGGGGATGAGCACCAGCACGCGTATCGGCGCTTTGCCGGTAGTGGGCTTCGCGGAAGTCGAAAGAAGTTGCAGGATAGGCAAAGTGAAACCGGCAGTCTTGCCGGTGCCGGTCTGCGCACCGCCCATCAGGTCGCGGCCAGACAACACGACAGGAATGGCCTGTGCCTGAATCGGCGTGGGTTCGGTGTAACCGCGCTCGGAAACGGCGCGGAGAATTTCTTCGGACAAGCCGAGATTTGCAAATGACATATAAACCTTTATGAATTACATCGGCCTGTCGCCATGAATAGCGCCAGTCTTAGGCAGACGGAGGAAAACCAAACCGGAATCGGTAGCGGGCAATCAAGACTGAAACGATTGCCGCGCGGCGCATTGTAACAGAGGCAGAACGAAGGTGCCGGAAATCCGAAGTGCACTTTTCTTAATTCAGGTCATTAACCCAGACTTGATCTGACAGACTGGCAAGCAAACTTCCACTTTTAAGAAGTTGCACCTTTTTGTCTTAGGAGCGGGAATAGAACTTGACGAATGCCCGTTTTAAAGTGGCCAGTGGATAAGAGACATAGGATGATTAGTCCATGAATGGTCGCCCATCGACCCACTTGAAACACTCGGGAATGTGTCTGTAATAAATATTGCTTTGGTTAAAAATTTTATTCTTCTCGTTTCTTTAACTCTAGTCTCGTTCAGCTAAAACATCGCTTTCGGTTTTGCCTGTTCTATTCCGCCGTTTACATTTTCCATTCGATGTAAGAATAGATGTAGTTCGATCCGCCGTTGACATTGCCGAGTAGCTGCGAGGTGCCGAAGATACCCGATCGATGTGAAACACCAACGCCGAAGTAGGTTTCGCGTAGGGTACGAACCCCGAATATATCTCCAACGCTTACATCGATGCTCGGATCGAGGTAGTTCAAGAGTTTCGATGAGTTGCGTCCCCGTAATGCTTGGTCTCGTTGCTCTACGAACGGCACCTTCTGAGCATATGACACGCCAGCGCCAAAACCGACACGGGTCCGAACGTGATCACTCCAGGGAAAGCCGTAGTAAAACGCTTTCATATACGTATCAATCTGCCAAAAATCTTGTTGGAGGCCGCGCTCGTTATGATGCAGTAACCCCAGATAACCAACGAAGTCAAGTGGCCACCCATTAAGGCGCTCGATGAATGGACGACCGACTTCAATCGCGCTCACTCTCGTTTGGTCTGCCGTTCTCGTCGACGCGCACGAAAGTTCCATTATGGGTAACAAATTGCAATCGGTGGACTTACCGTACATAACTTTCATGATCAGCGGTTTGTTGTCCGGCCATATAGCATGCTCAGGTGAAAAGTCGTACATGAGGCCGAGTGCTCCGGAAATCTGAACGCGGCCATCAACGATAGGGCTGTCGCGCACGCCCTTCGCCCACCGAGTGGCATCAACCCCTGCAAGGAGTCGCCATCGCTCGGTCAGACTGTACGCACCATATAGACCGACCTGCCCATTCACGCCACTCCCCGGCTGATACGCGGGCCGAGTTGCGGTGGCCTCGCCGGGTTGTACTCCATAGTAGTAATCGTTCAGTCTTGCGTCGCGCGCAGCGAGCATAAGGTGAGGGCGGAGCCGCCAGCGCCCATTCTTCCATTCGTAATTGTAGCCAAGACGCAACTCGTTGCCCACCGATGCGCCGGAGATGTCATGCAAATACTCTGTGTAGACAGCGCCCCACGGCCCACTGCGCTGATAGCTCACACCGAAGTCCGCTCCGGGGCCTCGCTCCGTCATCCCGACCAAGCTCGATGGGATCCTATCATATGGAAAACCTTCGAACCGATGCGCAAGGAATACGTCGAAGCGGTTGTCGTCATCATTATATAGTTTCAGCCCGGCACGGTATGCGTGCAGGTAGACATGCTTGCCTTCGTAGAGATACAACGGAACAAGATCGTAAGTTGTTCCACCATTACGATAGAGTGAGCTCTCCATGCGAGTCGCGACGCCCAAGCCGGCCCCCCCTGGCACGGAAAGTATGCTAGTGAATGGGTCACTCGTTGCGGCAGCGAACTGACTGCCGAAAGAAATGAGCGAGGCAAGGGCAGTCGCAGCAAGAATCCTCAGTTTGTTGCTAAATTGCCTACCTCGTAGCTCAGACCCTCGCAATTTCCACATTACTGAATGGATCCTGTTTTTTTATTCTGTCACGACTGCTACTTGCAGTAGCAACATCTGCCAATACTTTACTTGAATTTGGAATGAGCGTCCGCTACATCCGCTTTAAGATCTTCCCATATTTTGTCGGCTGTTTCTTTGACCCGCTCCCATGTTTCGCCACTGGATCTCTCCAGTTCCAGCATTTTTTCAGCTGCAGCCTGCTCTTTTGCGCGCAACTCATGCAACGCCTCAACACGCTTGATGCGCATGTCAGCCCCCGCGTTTTCTACTTTGGCTTCCAATAAATTAATCTGGGCGCCCCATTCTTTCAGTTGCGCTGCCATTTTCTGTTTATATGCATCTTGAATTTCCATGATCTACTCCTTAAAAATACCGTCTGTGCGGTGCATACATAATACCAAGGGGTTATGTGCAACAGGGATTAGTTGCAGACTGCGTCATCGGTTAATAACTTTCAGCAAGACAACCACAATAGCGATTACCAGCAGAATGTGAATGAACCCGCCCATGGTGTAAGACGTAATCAGCCCCAGTAGCCACAAGATGATCATAACGACGGCAATGGTATAAAGCATGATTGCACCTTTCTAAACAAAATGAGAAACAGAAAACCGTGGTCGCGCCGCTCCATTGCATGTAAAAGGTTGTTCCAACGCCAAGTCTTCACTTGCAAGCAGCCAATAATTTTTCTTTGTTCGCCCTGCGCCTATCCTCGAAGCACGAATGCGGGATATCACGGTACAGAAAAACAAAACTGGCGAGCTACGCCTCAAACTGAGCAATGAGTACCCACATGCCAACAGATAGTAAGGACACTTCATTAGATCATTTTTTAATACGAGAAATCTTGGTGCCTTCGATGCTGAGGCTTGCCATGAGTCCCTGCTGATCAAAAATGAAAGCATAGGCATCGTCTTTTAATGTCGACGAGGACAGATTCTTTGCGGCTCCCGCATCCACAACGACCACAGTTGGTCCTACACCGATTTCCCATCCCTCCGACTTGTCCAGATATTTCACTGCGTTGTCGCTCATGAGAAATACGACGTAGCTGTATGACTCGGCACCCGCCTGCCAGCCCCAAGATGCGGAAACTGAATTGTAGTAGCCGGCGAAATGCGATTCCTTAGTTAGCACACCTTCGCCATAACTTCCTCCGAATACAAGTCCGGCTTTAATGACCTTAGGGAAAACCAGTACCGCCCTTGCCTTCTTGGAAATACTTTCCGCGACAGGATTGGCTTTGTATAAGGTTTGCAGTGTTTGAGCGGCATCTCGGTTAAGGTTTTCTGTGGTTGCAGCGTTCGCATGATTGCTGATTGCACCCAACGAAAATGTGGCTGCCGCCACTAGAAAGAGGTTCTGTATAGTGCGACGCATATTAGTCATTTTATTCTCCTTATTAAGTGGTTTTGATATGTGAATCGGAGTACATAGGCTCAACAAACGCTGGAAGTTGGATCGGAGAGGCCATAATCAGTGCTGCACCGCGCAATCCCCAGAAGCGCGGCGAGTAGGCCTTGCCAAAAGAAATGTCGGGCTCGATTAGGCTGCATGCTTCGCGGCCTAATCTTAAGTAGTACGCTTGAGTAAATTAGGATTGAACTGCGCTGCGGACACATCGATATCTCCACGTTGTTGTCCTTGCTAAAAGTACGTACAAACCATCTGTTTGATCACCCATTTCTATTTTGTTCTATTTGATGATCCGGATCGCGACTATGACCATTACATAAAGACTTTCATGAGGATAAAGATTTATCTCCCACGAGCTTCCAGAATACGCTCACTATCTCTGCTTGTTCTATCACAATTTATGTGCAAGTTTTGGCTCTCTATCTATGAAACAGGAATTACTTTTGGCTCGTTGCTGATCCACTTGTCCCGGACACTGTTACCTCCGTACGGCGATCAGGTTGCAGGCAGGCAATGGCTCCTGCGCTCGTCATACCCCTGCAATCGGTTGGCTTGGTGACAGGTTCCGTCTTGCCCTTCCCTTCCACTTTGATGCGATCAGCCGGGATACCTTTCTTTACCAAATAGTCCTTGACCTCATTCGCGCGGCGCAGCGAAAGTTCCATGTTATATTTAGCGCTACCTATGCGATCTGTATGACCGGTCACATAGACAATCTCATACGTTGCTTCGTCAAGTTCGTGCACAAGTTCATCCAGCTTTAGCTTGCCGTCTGGTTTCAACACGGATTTGTCAAAATCAAAAAGCGATGCTTCCGAAAAATTAATTTTTTGGGGGGCAGTTTTTTCTGGCATCGGTGGAAGTGGTAACATTGCGGTCATCTTGGGTAAGGGCTTAGGCTCATCCTTGGCGGCGACAGGATCACATCCTGCCACCGCTAATGTGGGCGTCCAAAAAATGGTATGCCAGCATCCTCCGGTACCAGTCTTAACGATGTCTCCCGCCGAATCCACCCAATAGCCATCATTCACAGATGTTGCCGCAGATGCCATACCGGGCAATGCCGCAGTAATCATAACGACCAAGATTAGTGTTTTTGTGGTTTTCATAATTTTCACTCCAAATTTATCTCACTGGATGGCACGGGTACTGACAATATCTTCCCCTTATGCCAAGAGCTCCGTGCGGTAGCACACATTCCCCAATGGGGCGCATATAGACTGTCAGTAAAACTCAATGGCTGCTTGTCAGCGAACAGCGAACGTTGGATGATTCACAATCTAACGGGCAAAGAGCGACCAGAAGTCAGTCAGCGGTGCGAAATCAGCACACCGAGAGCGAGTCCGAGTGCCGCTGCGACACCCATGGATTGCCAAGGATTTTCATGAACATATTCGTCGGTAGTCTTGACTGCCACTTTGACCTTTCCAACTGCTGATGCATGAGCCTCGTCCAAACGCGCCTTGGCGACCTGCAACGACTCACTGGCCTTGGCGCGTGCCATCACGATCCGCTCTCCAGTCTGGCTAGCCGTGGCCTTCAATAGCTCATCTACATCAGCCACGACCATCCTCACGTCTTCCAGCAACTTCTCCTTGGAACCCAGCTCCGCTGCCATTCCGCTTGCTACTCTTGGTGCGTTCATATCGAACTCCTCCTCGTTGATACTCTGATTATAAAATGACCATTTAGGCAGTTTTCAAATCAGAAACTGCACAGTTACTCATCTCTTGTGTGAAGAGTTTTGTACCTTGCCTGCAACTCTTGAGTTTTTGGAGATGTTGGACGGAAAGGTGAACCAAAATGCAAAGTGCTAAGTGGACAATTCGCAGTGTCGCCATCAGTGGAATAAACTTCGGAAACTGAATTGACAGGTAACATGACCATTCTTTCTTTAATCTCTCAGGGAAGAATCCCAAGCCGCTTGCAGCGGAAAATTCATTTCTAAATCACAAGGTTTAAATCACCATTGCGTCATCCCACGTTTAATGAAGATTACAGTAGTTTTGTGGCCAAAAGAATACGTGTGAATACATACGTAGAAATACGTATGGCACTGTTAACTTAGCCACTCCCTTTCCATTCAGAGTAGTATTCGACGGAAAGAGGATACGTTGCGTCCTTCATGTCATAGGGAAGGAAAAGCCATCTGCTCTGTTAATTGAGGCTCTATGTACAAGATGCGAAGAAAACCGGATACGCTATGCACCAAAGCCGAGGCACGACTCGATCATGCGCCGTCGACAGCAGTGCCGATACGCTCTGCCGAGGAACTTATGCATGAACTCCATGTGTATCAAATCGAGCTGGAAATGCAGAATAATAAGTTGCGGAAAGCCCAAATCGCTATAGAAGAATCGCGGGACCGCTACCTAGATTTTTATGACTTCGCCCCTGTCGGCTATATCACCCTTAACCACGAGGGGACGATCGACGAAATCAACCTCACTGGTGCAGCGATGCTCGGGGTAGAGCGCAGCAAGCTACCGCATCACAGCTTTGCAGCTTTCGTTGCCCCGGCAGACCGCGACCGCTGGCATCGCCATTTTCTGGAAGTGCTAAAACACGTCGACCCACTGACTTGTGAACTGTCACTTCGGCACGATGCCAGAGTACGCATTTGCGTCCGACTGGATTGCCTGCGTCAAAGTAAAGTCTGTCAAGAAACCATGGTGCGCATCGTTATGACCGACATCTCCGAGCAAAAGCGGGCTCAGGATGAGTTGCTCGAACAGGAAGAATTTTTTCGCATGATCACCGAAAATGTCGACGATTTTATCGCGGTGCTTGATCTGAAAGGACGACGCCTCTACAACAGCCCCTCATACGCACGACTTTTTGGTGATACTGAGGCTATAAAGGGAACAGATTCCTTTGCCGAAATACATCCGGATGATAGAGAGCGTATCAAGCAGTTATTTCAGAATACCGTAGAAACCGGCATCGGCCATCGGACGGAATTTAGATTCGTGCTGGCGAATGGCGCCATCCGCCACCTGGAATCCTGTGGTGGGCTAATGAAAAACAGCCAAGGCGAGGCGAGGAGTGTGGTCGTCGTATCTCACGATATTACCGCACGTAAACAGACGGAGGATGAAATCTACAAGCTGGCATTCTTCGACCCGCTCACCGAGTTGCCCAACCGCCGCCTGTTAAACGACCGACTGGGTCAAACGATGGCTGCCAGCAAGCGCAGTGGTCGTTATGGTGCACTGATGTTTCTGGATTTGGATAACTTCAAACCGCTTAATGATACGTATGGCCATAACGTGGGCGACATGCTATTGATCGAAGTTGCGCGCCGCATTAGTTGTTGCGTGCGCGAGGCTGATACGGTCGCGCGTTTTGGTGGCGATGAGTTCGTGGTGATACTCAGCGAACTGGATGAAGATAAAGCCGACTCCACTGCGCAAGCAAGCATCGTTGCGGAAAAAATCCGCGTCACCTTGGCAGAGCCATACCTGCTGACTATTCAGAAAACTGGCAAAGCACAATGCAGCATCGAGCATCATTGCACTTCGAGTATCGGGGTGGTGTTGTTCATCAATCACGAAGCCAGTACGGATGACATCATCAAATGGGCAGATATGGTGATGTATCAAGCCAAAGAGGCAGGGCGTAATCTGGTTCGATTTTATGAAGAACAAGTCTGAGCGACTGCGTTCAGGAATCTCCTATGGCTGCTGTGGGTCACTTAAAATACAGTCAAGCGCCCTCGCATTTGATAATTGCCAGAGGATTTTTTTAGGCGTCAGCTACCTAATGGCGGCCTCAAACAAAACTCCCGCACGCGGCGGGAGTCTGAATTTTGCAGCGTTGCATTAATGCCTTAATGTAGCAGCAGCGACTGCTGCACGGATACCGCACACACCGACATCAAGTTGCCCGGCAGGATACCTAGCAACAATACGGCCAAGCCGTTAAACGAGATCAGGATGCTGCTGTCCGGCGGCACGGAGATCGGCACATGGCTTTCCGGGGCGTCGAAGTACATCAGTTTGACGATGCGCAGATAGTAGAACGCGCCGATCAGCGAGAACAGCACGGCCATCACGACCAGCGGAATGTGCCCTGTGTTGACCGCCGCGCTGAGCACCGCGAACTTGGCGTAGAAGCCTACCGTAGGCGGCACACCTGCCATGGAGAACATCAGCAGCAGCATGATGAAGGCGAGCCATGGGCTGCGCTGGTTGAGCCCCTTGAAGTCGTCGAGCTTGTCTGCTTCGAAGCCTTCGCGCGACAGGAGCATGATCATGCCGAAGCCACCCAGGCTCATCAGCACATAGACCACGGTATAGAACATGGCAGCGCTGTAGCCGTCAATATCGCCGCTCAGCACGCCGAGCAGCATAAAGCCCATGTGCGCGATGCTGGAGTAAGCCAGCATGCGCTTTAAATTAGTCTGTGCGATGGCGCTGATGTTACCGAGTGCCATGGACAACACGGCGAGGATCACCAGCATCCCCGACCAGTGCACCATCAATGGCTGCAAAGCTTCCACCAGAATACGCATGGCAAAAGCGAAAGCGGCCAGCTTGGGCGCGGTGCCGATCAGCATGGTCATCGCGGTGGGCGCGCCGTGGTACACATCGGGCACCCACATATGGAACGGCACTGCACCCAACTTGAATGCCAGCCCGGCTACGACAAATACCAGTCCGAACGTCAACAATTGCTTGTTAGGCACACCATGGCGAATGGCATCCGACACCGCGTTCACATCCAGTGTGCCGGTCGCGCCGTACAGCATGGACATGCCGTACAGTAGCAGCCCGGAAGCCAATGCGCCAAGAATGAAGTATTTCATCGCTGCCTCAGTGGCGGTGGCGGAATCGCGTTGCAGCGCAACCATCGCGTACAGGCTGAGCGACAACAACTCCAGCCCCATATACAGCGTGATGAAATTACTGGCAGAGATCATCACCATCATGCCGAGCAGAGAGAACAGCGTCAGCGCCATGAATTCGCCGGTAAACAGACCACGCGCCAGCATGTAGCTGCGCGAATACACCAGCATCATGGACACGGCCAGATAGCTCAACAGCTTGAGCACATCGGACATCAGGTCATCCACAAACATATTGTGAAACAGATGCTCTACACCCGACTGGTGGGTGGAAACAGTAATCAGTGAGCAGCCGAGCAGAGCCAACTGTACCAGCAGGTAAGTCGCCGTCTTGTTCGGATCGGTGACAAACAGATCCACGATCAGGATCGCGCTCACCATTACCAGCAGGAAAATCTCTGCGTAGGCGGGCAGCAGGGTAGAAAAGAAATTCATAGCTTCCTCAATTGACGACAGCTCATAGTTTGGAACGCGCGAGATGCACCAGCAGGTCGCTCACCGACACATGCATGATCTCGACGAACGGCAGCGGATACAGGCCCATGCCCAGCACGGTCAGCGCCAGGATGGCGAACACCAGCTTTTCACGCGCGGTGATGTCGGTCAGTTCGGCGACATGGTGATTGGCCACCGCGCCGAAGATCACCCGCTTATACATCCACAGGGTATAGGCCGCACCAAAAACCAAGGTCGAGGCCGCCAAGAAGGCGTACCAGAAATTGGCCTTGACCGCGCCCATGATAACCATGAATTCGCCGACGAAACCACTGGTGCCGGGCAAGCCGCTGTTGGCCATGGCGAACAACATGAAGAAAGCCGCGAACACCGGCATGGTGTTGGCCACACCGCCATAATCGGCAATGTTGCGTGAATGCACACGGTCATACAGCACACCGATACACAGGAACAATGCACCGGAGATGAAGCCGTGCGAGATCATCTGCATCAGTGCACCTTCCACGCCGTAGGTGTTAAAAATAAAGAAGCCGAGCGTGACAAAACCCATGTGCGAAATCGAGGAATACGCTACCAATTTTTTCATATCGGTCTGGGTCAAAGCCACCAGTCCGATATACACAACCGCAATCAACGACAGCGCGATCATCACCCCCGCCAATTTGTGACTGGCATCGGGCGCAATCGGCATGGAGAAACGGATGAAGCCATACGCGCCAACCTTCAGCATGATTGCAGCCAGTAT
>Ga0302281_10001560_pt1 | contig 16498 bp, 13 predicted proteins | sample III_Fen_E1_2_FD_198762 | JGI IMG/M metagenome (GOLD analysis project Ga0302281, IMG submission 198762) | Peat permafrost microbial communities from Stordalen Mire near Abisko, Sweden - III_Fen_E1_2 | ecosystem: Environmental > Terrestrial > Soil > Wetlands > Permafrost | place: Sweden: Abisko...
TAGATGCGAGGCAAGCAGATCCTTGAATGTGGAATCGAGCTGGCCATCCCAGCATGGGGAATCCGCCCTTTCGCCCAAAAACTGCAGGTGCTCCCGCATTTGCGCCAAAGATTCCTGCACGTGTCCCATTCTTTGCCGCATTACATCCTGGAATTGAATATGCCCCAATGCTTCCGAAAGACGGGTGACATTTTCCGAATAGCTTGTATCTACCCCAGCGATTACCTCGAGAAGCAGTTCGCTGTTTCTTGAGAAATGCTGCTGCATTTCACCGATCTCGCCAATAAGATGGCTCATTGCGCCGTTTGACTCGTGCTTGTGAAGTGCGTTCTGAGCATTGGTCATTTCCTCGTTAACTTTCTTGTAAACCGAGGTGATCTTCTTGTAAATATCGGCAGCAGCCTGGTCGCTAAGTAAGGCCAAATCTTTGACTTCATTGGCGACCACCGCAAATCCGCGCCCGGCATCGCCCGCACGCGCTGCTTCAATTCTTGCGTTCAACGCTAGGAGCTTGGTCTGGCGGGCAATCGCGGTGATTACCTCGATGAGAGGCGTTAATGCCGAGATCTCGCTGGCCAAACCCTGTATACGAGCAAGGTTGGACCGCACTTCGCTGGTCTGCTCCTGCAACTGCCCTTCAATCCTGCCAACGGTCTTTCTGTTTTTTTCTACCCTTGCGCGAGTACCTTCCGTCAGTTCCTTCCCGCTTTTCACGGAAAGGGCGATGTTCTTCCTCTGCTGAGCGGAATTTGTAATTAGGCACCCGATTTGCTCGATGGCTGACACGACCTCGCGCTCAGACTCCACCAGCGAATCACCAATTTGCCCATCCATTACGTCGATGTATGAACCGGAATCGGTGAGTTCCCTTCTCATCGCTGCGCGGCCGGTGAGTGCTCGCGCCAGCTGCGAGTTGATTGTCTCTCGAACATCTCCAGATTCATCTCCATTGCCTTGAGTCTTGTTGGACCGAATCATAGCCTATGCTCCCGGTAGTACTTGCTTGATCACCTTGATAAGGTCGTTGCCAGTAATCGGTTTGACCAGCCATCCAGTTGCCCCGAGACGTTTTCCTTCGCTGCGTTTGGAAGTTTCGCTCTCCGTAGTTAACGTCAAGATCGGAATGAAGCGAAAACCGGGAAGCGAGCGCACATTGCCTATCAGTTCCAAGCCCCCCATCACCGGCATATTGATGTCCGTAAGGATAAGATTGGGTTTGATGCCGGCCTTCAGTTTGTCCAGAGCCAGTTTGCCATTATTCGCCGTCTCCACTTGATAACCGTTCATGGTCAGTGTGGTCTCCAGGCTCATCAGCATGGTGACCGAATCATCGACTACGAGAATTGTCATTGACATCCAGAATCTCCCCTATAGCTGGTTCCAATGCCGCTTCCAGCCAGCCACGAAATTCGTTGTCTTCCGGCCAATTGCTGATTACCGGTCGTGCCGCCATCAACACCTGGAGGTTGGCGGTGTGGAGGTGAGTGCATGCGGCTAGATCGACCGTTGCATTGGAGGTCTTCTGCAACCATTCGAGAAGCGCTTCCGCCTCTTCCACACTTGCTACATCTCGAAAGATGACTTTGTCCGGCATGAACTCTATCGGCATTCGACAAGCTCCTTGATATTGAGAATCATAAGAACCGAACCATCCCCCATGAGGGCGGAGCCGGTGTAAGCGGACAGTCCAGACAGAAAACCGCTCAGCGGCTTCTGAATTACATCTATTGTCTCGCGGAAGCTGTCCACGACCAGTCCCAGAACTCCGCCTCCCACTTGAACCAGCAACACAGCAAATTCGTCATCGGCATTTGTCTTGGCGTTAGCGGAGATTCCCAGCAGTCCGTTGATTGACTTTAATGGGACAACGCGCCCTCGCAAAACTGCCGTCATGCTCTGCTTAATGAATCGGATCGCAGTTTTGGCAACCCGGACGGTTTCGATCACATGGTCAAGCGGGATGCCAAATAACTGCAGATCACTTTCAACAATCATTACTTGCGTGACCGCCATCGAAAGCGGCAACGAAATCCGAATGTTTGTGCCTTTGCCCAGCTCGCTATGGACAACCACAGTACCGTTCATCTTCTCCACCGCGCTGCGGACTACATCCATCCCGACCCCGCGGCCCGACAGGTCTGAAATTACCGCCGCTGTCGACAAACCAGCGGCAAAGATCAAATTGACGGCTTCCTGATCGTCGATTCGCTCAAGCGAACCCTCGTCAATCAGCCCTTTCTCATATGCCTTTCGCTTAATGACCGTCGGATCGATTCCCTTGCCATCGTCAATGATTTCAATTGCCACCCGGTCGCCTTCTTGCGATGCCCGAATGGTCAGTGTGCCAGTTTCCGGCTTGCCTGATGCGCGCCGCACTTCGGGAATCTCCAACCCGTGGTCCAAACTGTTGCGGACGATATGAATCAGCGGATCCGCCAAAGACTCGATGATGTTCTTATCGGCCTCCGTCTGCTCGCCTTCCAACACCAAATGCACATCTTTGCCAAGTTTCCGGGAAATATCCCGAACGAGCCGCGGAAATCGCTGAAAAACAGCTGATACGGCCATCATCCTCACTTGCATGATGGCATCCTGCATTTCGTCGGCAATGCGGTTTATGACCGAATACTGCGCCTTGATTTCCCGTGAAAGCTCACGCACGCCGTACTGCGATTCCGCTCGCAAAGCAAGATAGGGCAATGCATTCTTCTCGACCACCAATTCACCGATAAGGTTCATTAGCCGGTCGATCTTGGCCTGGTCGACCTTCACGCTTCTCTGACTGCTGACGGCGTCTTCGGCTCGCCGGCCCATCTTAATAGGCTCGTCGTCAGTCGCTCTGGCTGCGGAGCGTTCCACAGTTGCAACGGTTACGACTGGCCCAGTCGAAAAGTCTTCTTCGTTCGCGGGGGCAGCACCGTGTTGCGGGACGTGGCCTGCAAGCCATTCCTTGTTCTGTGCGAGCCATTTGAGCAGCGGGGCGCTCTCGTGCGCAGCAAGCGAAGCAGACATCGCCGCATCAATCTCGCTTGAGGCCTGACCGTTGCCCACCGACGCCGATATGTTCCTAAACACAGCCGCAACCGCCCGTATCCGCCCTGGTTCCCAAGCAGGATGATCGACCAACTCGAGAATTTGGCCCTGCGCCCTTAGAATCATGTCTCGCGCCAAGGCTTCCTCTTTCAAATCCTCAGAAAGAGAATTGTTGCGCACCTGATTTTCTCCTAGCTTCGATTCGTCTCCGCCTTCCATTTTCGATGCGAGCTCCGCCGCGCTGACCTTTGCTGGGCCGTTGTCGAAGCGGTGAAAAACCGTCCAATCCGGCGCGATCGCGCGATCGCAAGACTCAATCAAGAGGCGCATCTCAGCCCGCTGAAGCGGAATGCACTCAAGCAACACAAGTAGCCATCGCAATGCTGACGCACGCCACGAACCCACAACCATTTTCTTTAGCGACTTCGTTGTGTCGCTTTGCAATCCGTTAAGACTGTCTTTCTCAATGTCCGCGAGCGCTCTTGCAGTGAAAGCAGGATCGATCGATTCATCCTTCATGCTTCCGCCAGGGATCACCAGCCAAATCGGATCCACTTGAACGATGTTCACCTGGTCGGCTACATAACGGAATTGCTCTGTCAGTTCCTCCGGCAACGCTGTCGTCAGCAGGCGGAACTCAAGAACACAACTGTAAGTGTCAAATCCTGCCAGGGGAGGCAACGGTTTCAAAGGCTTAGGACTACCCCAAAGAGTGCCCGGGACCTGACGCACCAGGAAGAACGGATCGTCGCCCTGAAAAAAGCACTCTGGCACAGGTGTGTAGTCGATCCAATAAACCGTCTCGCCGCTCACGCTCCGACGAAAGGCCTCCATCCGTGTGGCTTCTGGAATCTCTGCAAGCGGCGGCACCTTCGTTTGTGCCAGTGCGGCTGCGGTGGATGGCGTTTCGGAGACAGCCCCTTGAACCACCCCACCAAAGCTGGTCAAATCTGGTGCGGCGGGCAGCAGTGCCCGGAGGGACTTGACCATTTGCGCGGAATCCTGCGCCCGAGAAACATCGATCTCTCCTGTTGACTCGATATCCCCGCACATCACCATGGTGAGGTCGATTCCGTCGAGGAGACAGTCGGCCAGTTCCCGCGAGTAGGCAATCTGGCCATTCCTCACCATTCCCAGTAGGTCTTCACCAGCATGAAGAACGCGTGTCATTTCCGGAAATGTGAACAGCCCGCTGTTCCCCTTCAAGGTATGCACCAGACGAAACAGTTCGTTGATAATGTTCTGGTCGTCGGGCGTCTCCTCGAGCTGCATCAACTTGTCGCCGATTTCCTGGGAAAAATCGCGTGCTTCGGATAGAAACTGAATCAACAATGGGTTCATTGGATTGCCTCTCCCAGCAGAAGCCGAGCATAGGTCGATAGCTGGATTGGTCGCAAGGGTTTGATCAGAAAGCCATTGGCGCCCGCTTTAAAGGCCAGCAGTTCATCCCGCGCAGCGGATTCGGTTGACACCATAATCGCTGGCTGTTGGGGAATTTCCTGCTGACGAAGTTCACGCAGAAAACCGTAGCCGTCGAGCTTGGGCATGTTGACGTCCACGACATACAGATCAAACGGTGACTCCAGCGCCTTTTCAAGTGCCTCGATACCGTTCCATGCCTCTTCCACCGTGTAACCTGACGATTCCAGAATGCCGCGATGGTACATGCGCACAGTCGCCGCATCGTCTACAACCAGGATGCGCTTCATTGTGACTCCAGACTTTTCTGATAAATGATCGCTTCGGGAAACTTACGTACCTTGAACAGCGAGGATGTGCGACTCATCGACTCCGAATGGCCCAGGCAGATATACCCGCCGGCCTTTAGTGATTCATAAAACGCATCTGTCGCTGTCTTTCGAGAAACGTCGTCAAAGTAGATCAGAAGATTACGACAGAAGATCACGTCGAAGTTGCGATACTTGATCGTGTCGGCCGCCTCAGAGAGATTGACCCTGGTGAACTCTACAGCCTGGCGCAAATCATCGCATATTTGGTATTCGTCACCGACCCTCTCGAAGTACTTTTTCAGCCAGTTCGCCGGAACCTTATTGATCGAACGCTCCGAAAATCGCCCTGCTCGCGCACGGCGCAGAACGTTGGTATCTATATCAGAAGAGATGATCTCAACATCCCACTGTTTGATTCCGGGCCAGTGCTCCATTAGATACATTGCGATCGAGTAAGGTTCCTCACCTGTCGAGGAAGGAATGCACCAGATGCGGATAGCCTCCGCGTTGACTTTGCGGCGGGTAATCTCGGGAAGGATGGAATCGACCAGGCAGCGGAACTGGTACTCTTCGCGAAGAAAATAGGTTTCATTCACCGTCATCACATTCGTCAGTTGCTGCAACTCGTCGCCGGATGCCTGAAAGCGCAGAAACGTGAAGTAACTGCGGAATGTGCCGGTATCAGTGGCTACGATGCGGGCCACTAAACGCTTGTCTACGAAGTAGCGCTTGGAATTCTCGAAGATGATGCCCGTCCTGCGATAGAAGAATTCCTTGAACTTCAGAAAGTCTTCATCGCTGATGACGGGGCCGCCTTCGGGATTTTGTGTCTGGCTGCTCATGACGGGCTCAGATTCCACGTATCCGCTTGAGCGCCAGATCGGCCGCAAACTGGAGATAGGCTTCAGAAGGAAAACGATTTTTGATCCGAAGGATCGGATCGAGAGCCGCCTCCGTGCCGAGTTCGCATAAAAGATCGATCGCGGTGGCACAGACATTGACGTTTATATCCTGCTCAATCACCCCGATCAGCATGCGCTCCACATTGGGGTCGCATCGTGACTCCAGGATATTGACGGCAAAGATGCGAAGGTCCGGGTCGGGATCCGACAGGAGAGACTTCAGAGCAGGGGAGACATCCGTGGTCAAGTGTTTCAAGGTCTCGATCGCTTCATTGCACAGGGCCGCATCGTCACTGCGTAAGCACTCAACCAACTCGCTCACGACTTCAAAATCATCAATCTGGGCCATGCTGGCCAGAATCGCCTCCCGTGCGGCAACGTCCTTCTCCCGATTGAGCCGGGTGGCAAGGAGGCGGACAGCGCCTGGGCACCGCAGCAATTCCTGCGCTGAGTGCCGCCGGATGGCGGCATCGGGGTCATCGAGGCTCGCCTTCAGTTCTTCGCAGTTAGCACGCTTTGGCTTCCCCGTCGGCGTTGTTGGCTTTCCCTTGACTAATCCCATGATTCTCCCTTATCGGCCGGCCCAGGTGGAAACCTGCGCCGCAATTCTCTCAACGGGTAGGACCATGGTCGCGCCACCCTTGGCGACCAGTTCCGCCGGCATTCCATAGACCACCGCCGAGTCTTCCGATTCGGCGATCGTGCGTCCCCCCCGTCTCTTGATCTCCGCGAACGCATCCGATCCGTCGCTCCCCATGCCGGTCAACAACACTGCGGTTACGCGCTTTGAATCGCAGTGCTCCAAGACTGAGCGCCCCATCAACTCGACTGAAGGGTGCCAAAGAAACTTCGAATTCTCCGGAGCCGGCATCACCATGAGTCTGTCGGCACGCTTGACCACGATCATGTCCGCGCCACCCCGTGCGATATAAATCTTGCCGACTTCTAACGGCAGCGCACTTGCCGCCTCCGTAACCGTAAGAGCACAACACTGGTTCAGTCGGCCGGCAAAAGACTTTGTAAACGCCGCTGGCATATGCTGTGCCACTATGACCGGCCAGGGAAAGTTTGCTGGCAAGGCGGCCAGTACGATCTCCAATGCGCGAGGTCCGCCCGTTGATGCACCAATGACGAGAAGTCCACTTGTACTGGCCTCCGATGCCTGTCCCCCGGACGACACGGACTGGGCAGACACGTCTGCCGCGCTTTTGCGCCCCGCCTGTAAACGCCGCGTGAGTGCGGCCCTTGTCGTAGCTTTCCCACGCGGCAGCGCCAGAGCGGCGCCACGCACCTTTTGTACTAGCTCTTTTGTGATCTTATCGATCGATAGAGAGATGGTACCGCCCGGTTTGGCCACGTAGTCGACCGCGCCCAGATTCAGTGCCTCAAATGTCGCCAGCGCCCCCTCATCGGTGAGCGAGGAGACCATGATTACTGCGACTGGACGCTCGGCCATTATGAGGGAAAGCGCGGTAAGCCCATCCATCTCCGGCATGTTGATGTCCAGGGTGACAACGTCCGGCACAAACTCCCTGTTTTCCTTCACAGCCTCGGCACCGTTTCTGGCCTGGTGGATCTCGAAGTCCCCTTCGGCCTGAAACAGTGTCACCAACTGCCGTCGCATCAAAGCGGAGTCGTCAACTATCAGCAGCTTGATCACGACATCAGCCTCCCACGGAGGCCAATGCCGCCAACTCCGACTGCGCCATCAAGTACGGGGGATCCAGCAACTGAACCATACGCTTCTGCTTTTGAAGGTTCGCCATGCGACTTAGCAACAGACTCTGCTCGGTGGAAAGTTGCGGCGCGGGCTCAATGGCCGATTTGGGAATTCTCAGCACTTCGGCCACCTGATCGACGATAAAGCCGGTGCGCACTCCGGAGATAAGGAACACCATGATTCGCTGCCTGTCGCTGCGTTCCACCTGGCTTAGACCTAGTCGCCGGCGAAGGTCGATCACTGGCAGAACCGTTCCCCGCAGGTTGATTACACCTTCGACAAAGGATGGGGCTTGCGGTACTCGAATCAGGTTCTCCGGGACTCGCACGATCTCCTGAACGCTGGCGATCGGCGCGCCAAACTCTTCCTTATCCAGGCGGAATATCACCACTTGCTCGTCGTCGTCCAGTTGATCGTCGACCTCGACAGCTGTTTGTCGATTCACTTCCTGCTCGTTTTCCGTCACGGCGTTCAGCGCCTCCTTGATTGCGGAATTGTCGAAGAGACTACGAGCGGTCATGATCGACACCATCCGCTTCCCGTTGTCCAGCCGGCAGATTGAAGTGATCTCGGCCAAGTTGCCCTCGCGTGCAAGCAACGTCGGCAATGGGTCAACACCCGACTTTGACACCCGCAGCACTTCGCTGACTGAATCGACAACAACGCCCACAGATACACCGCCCTGGGCCAGCACGACGATGCGACTCTTTTCATCCAGTTCGCGCGGGGGCAGCCCAAACATACTGAGCAGACTGACGAGCGGCAACAGTCGGCTCCGAAGCGTCATGACACCCAGAACATGCGAATCCGAGTGGGGCACGCGAATCACCTTCTCAGGAACCTGAACGATCTCTTGCACATCCTCGATGGCGATGCCATACTCCTGCCCGTCCACGTCGAAGCTCACCAGTTGTAACTCATCGCTCGATTCTTCCTCCTCGATCTGTGTGCTGGCTTGCTCGGCACCGGCTATGCCGGTCTTTCTGACGATGGACGCAATCTGCCCAAACTCCCGTTCGATCAGCTTGGCGAAGTCCAAGACCATGATCGTGGGGTGGCCGCCCACATCCTTGATGAGGCTCGACAATGCATCGGTGTTCACGGTAGTGCTAAGTTGTCCAACTGCTTCAATTTGGCTGGAATCGACACCGACGACGCTCGCAACCTTGTCCACCACAAAACCTAATGGCTGGCCAACGTCAATCACCAATGCGCGAGTCGAATCGTTGTCCGGCACCTCCGCGAAGCCACACAGCCGCCGCAAAGAGATGATCGGAAGTACCTTGCCGCGCAAATTCGCCAGCCCTTCCAGGGCGGGCGGTGCAAGCGGAACTCGCACCACTATTGGAACGCGAATGATTTCTTTCACTGGAGAAATGTCGACTGCGAAGACCTCATCTCCAGAAAAGAATGTGACAAACTGCTGCGTGGTTGTTGCCCGCTCGCTGACTTCGTCCTCTTCGATGCCTGGCTCATCCTGTTTTACTTCTGGGTCAGGCTGAAGTGGTATTTTCTCTTCGGCGCTTGCCGTATTCGTGCGGCGCTTGATTGATTTTGAATTCATGGTAGCCTCCTTACGCTGCGCTCTGAAGTTCATCTGCCAACGATGAGATCTCTTCGATGGCGGCGGAAAGATCCTCGGCAACTTTGGACTGTTGCTGCGCTGCGCCAGCTGCTTCGGTGGCAGCTTTGTCGGCTTCTTGGGCGGCGGAAGAAATCTGCTCGATGCCCTTCTTGACCTCGAGAATGGCGGTGGCAATCTCCCCAGCCGCGGCGAGAATTTCTCGCGCGCCCTGTTCCACAATCTGTATGTCGTTCACAATGCTCGTCAGGTCGGCATTCGTTGCCTTGGCCTTCTCAACCTCGGCAATCGCTGTCGTCACAATCTCGGTAAGGTCGCGGCCTACCACGCCAATCTGATCCTGCACTGCCTTGACCAGGTCCTTGATCTGGTCGGCATTCTCCGACGAGTCATGCGCCAGGTTGCGGATATCGGTCGCCACCACCACGAATCCCTTGCCAAACTCTCCGGCACGCGCGGCTTCAATGGCTCCGTTCACGGCCAGCATATTGGTTTGGATCGACACCGTACTGATTGCTTCGACGATCTTGTCGATCCGTCTGGACACCAGTTCCAGGTCATTCATTTGCTTGATACTGGTCCGGGATGCTTCCGCGGAGGTCGAAAGACCTGTAACCAGCGCATCGACAGCAGCCTTGTTTTCGCCCAGCAGTTGTTTGATCCCTAACGCCTTTTCAGCGTTGAAGGTCGCGCGCCTCAGCGCAATCTCGGTGCCCTTCTCAATCTGGTTTGCGGCGGAAGAGGATTCTTCGGTTGCTGCCGACTGGATTTCCGCGCCCTTGCGAATCTGGTCCAGCGCCGTCATAATCTGAGCGCTCGACCGATTGATTTCCTGCACTGCCGAAGAGAGTTGCTCGGCCGACGATGCCACCTGCTCGGCACTCTTGGCCACGTCGGTCGAGTTCTTCAACTCCTCGGCCAACTCCGACAATCCCTGTGCAGTCTGCTCACATTCTCCCAATGCCTTGGTTTGCTCGGCCACCGTCTTGGCCGACTCTTCGGATGCGGCCGATTGTTCTTCGGCTGCGGCCGCAATGTCCTGCGAGCCCTTCAGTGCCTGTAGCGAAGCCACGTTGGACTGGTTTGCATTGGTCGCGATCTCCTGGATGCCCTTCACGATTTCTATCGCATCCACGCGAATCTGCTCAAGTTGGGAGGTAATGATCTTTCCCTTCTCCACCTCGGTTTCGATCGTCCTGGCCGAAGTGTTGATACCCTGTGCAATGGTCTTCACTTCCTGCTGGATCTGTCCAACCAGATCCTGAATCTGTTTTGCACTCTTCTCCGAGGTTTCAGCCAGCGTCCGAACTTCATCGGCCACCACGGCGAAGCCCTTACCGTGTTTGCCGGCGCGCGCAGCCTCAATGGCCGCATTCAAAGCCAGCAAGTTGGTCTGGTCGGCTATACGCGCCACCGCCTTGACGATGTCGCCGATAGTCGCAGCCTGCTTCTCCAACTCGGAAACCATTTGCACCGAAGCCAACTGCCTCTGAGCAGCTACTTTGACATTCGCAATCAGGCTCGCCACGTCAGCACTTGTCCGAGCGATCAATGACTGACAAGCTTCGCCCTTCGAACTGCTTGCATCGGCATTCTGTAATTGCCGAGTAATCGAAACACCGACCTGTTGAAATGCCGCCAGAGACTCCTGCGCCGCGGTTGACGCTTCTTCAGCGCCGGCAGCGATCTGGTCGCTGGCGCGCTTCAATTCCTCGGCCGCCGACGACGCTTCAGCAATACCCGAAGCCAACTGACCTGTGGCGGCTGCAACTCGTTCCGCAGCCTGCTGCTGTTTGGCAAGGGTCCTTGCCTTCTTCCGTTGCGCCTCGGCTTCACGGGCAACAACCGCCGAACTCTTGCCCTCAGTTGAAACGGCCGTCTGGACGGCAAACTTCTTGATAAGTGCCATTGGAACTTCCTCTCGGTTGAGCAAGTACAGGAATCCACCATTCTTCCCGTGAGGGATTCCGTTGAACGATTCGATGTGCGGGAGACTAGCCTGAGATAGGTTCGTTCGAGGAGTCTCTTCGAGACTCTGTTATAACGCTGGACCCTTTCATGCGAAATAGCAAGATGAATCTTAGCTATCTCGGTATCTTGCAGACTCGCAATGCTAGTAAAACAATAATCTCAGGTATCGTAAGTTGATGTCGCCTATTGATCAGCTACATTTGAATCCGATCAAAGTTAGGGTGCACAAGTCATGGATATGTATTTAGTTAGCTGGTGCCGAGGATAGCTACCCCAGCTTGCCATGATTCGATTCTTACACCTTAAATTGTCAGGGGCGGAGTAAGTATAGACCAGTGCGGTGGAGAAAAAGGGGAACCAGTACCAGGCAAGAGTAAAGCACGGTCGTTTGGAGGGAAGTGCTCAGGAGCACAGTGGAAGCGCCCGTTCTCCCCAATTAGGCAGAGTTATGATGAATCCCTGATGGCCGGAAAGGATACTCTTCGGCCATCGCCGGGGAGTTTCCTGAAATGCCTGTAAAACAAGGGTCCGGCATCGGGAAATCCGGGAAGGTTTTTGGCCATGGGCAAAAGAACGCCGGAATGGTTCGCGCCGGTCTCTATGCCCACGTCTCGACTGAAGATCAGAAGATTTTCGGTGACCGTAGTATCCAGAAAATCCGATAAGGGCAGACTGGTGATCTTAGCTCGATGGTCGGACCTACACTACTTATGGAACTTACAGGTGCAGCTCGACATCCGCTCGATCCCTTTCCGTAAAACGGCTTCCAGCAGCGCGGGCTTTGATGGCTTCATGTAGCTCGGGGTCGAAGAAACAGAAGTTGTTGCGTCCCTTCGCCTTGGCCTGGTACATGGCGATGTCGCCCTGTTTAAGCAGGTCTTCGATCCCCTTCCGATGCACCCCGAGCAGCGCTGCGCCAATGCTTGCCGTGCTGCGATATTCGTGCGCACCGAGGGTGTAAGGGCGACTGAGTGAAGCAAGAATATCTTCGCCGACTGCTTTCACCTGAGCGGTCGCATCGCCAGGCTCTTTGCTGAGGTTGTTGAGAACGATGACGAATTCATCGCCCCCCAGACGGGCCACGGTATCGACTTCGCGCACGCAGGCAGTAAGGCGTTGCGCCACTGTTTGCAAGAGCAGGTCTCCGATATCATGGCCGAGAGTGTCGTTCAGCCCCTTGAAATTATCCAGATCGATGAACAGCAATGCACCTTCCTGTTGATTCCGTGCGCTGGCCGCTTGTGCCTGCTGCAACCGGTCATACAGCAGCCGCCGGTTGGGCAGGCCGGTCAACGAGTCGTAGAAAGCAAGGTGCTCAAACTTCTCGGCCACCTTTCGCTCAGTGATATCAATCAAGGTTTCAACATAGTGGGATACCTCTCCAGAAGGATCCCGCACTGCGGCAAGGGTGAGCCAAACAGGAAATATCTCGCCGTTCTTGCGCCGATGCCAAATCTCTCCCTGCCAAACGCCTTTGTTGCAGAGTTCCTCCATCAATCCGTCGTCAAAGGCTGGGGCGTGGGGATCCGAGCGGAGCATGGTGCTATTTGCTCCAACCACCTCTTCGGCGGTATAGCCGGTGATCGCGGCGAAGGCCTTGTTGATCTGGAGAATCATATGGTCGGCATTTGTGATCGCCATGCCCTCCTGGCACTCAAATGCGGTTGCCGCGATCCGTAGATAGGACTCTGTGCTTCGACGGCGGTCGACCTCCCGCTGAAGCTCGGCGGTGCGCTCCGCCACCCTCCGGTCCAACTCCAGGTTGAGATCGCGAAGCAAGTTCTTCTCCCGCAAAAGTCTCCGGTTGCGTTGCCCAATACGGAGCAACTGCATGGAATAGGCACAAACTGCCAAGGCCAGCAACGCGACCAGCGCGCGAAACCACCAGGTACTCCACCAGGGCGGCAGAATGGCGATGCGGATAGCGACGCCCGTCTCGTTCCACAAACCGCGGTTGTTGCTGCCCTGCACGCGAAACAGATACTGCCCCGGCCGCAGGGTGGTGTAGGTCACGAAGCGCCGATCGCTGCTTGTCTCGTTCCACTGGGTTTCCAATCCCTCAAGCCTATACCTGTAGTGGTTCCGCGCCGGGCTGATGTAGCTGAGCGCCGCAAACTCGAAAGCGAAGATGCTTTGCGCGTAGGTCAGGGTGAGCGCATCGGTCACCGAGATCGACCGGCTCAGTGGCGAATTTCCCCCAATCGGCACCGGCTTTCCGAGGATCTGAAATGCAGTAAGCACCACCGGAGGGATGTAGGGATTGTCGACCACGCGCTCGGGGAAGAATGCCGTCAGGCCACCGTGGGACCCGAAGAACATCTCTCCGCGCGGGCTTTTCCACGGAGTGTTATACCCATAGAACTCGTTTCCGAGCAATCCGTCGGAGATGGAATAGTTCTTGAAGCTGCGCTCGCTCGGATCGAAGCGTGACAGGCCATTGTTGGTGCTCAGCCAAAGGTCTCCGCGCCGATCTTCCAGGATGCCTGTCAAGTTGCTGTTAGGCAGACCGTCGTGCTCGGTGAAATGGGTAAAGTTTCCGCTCTCTCGATCCATGCGGTCCAGTCCACTGTGCGTGCCCGCCCATACAGTTCCGCTGCGATCGACGCAGACGGCATCCACCTCGTCGCTGCTCAGGCTGCTCGCTGCCGCCGAATGCCGGTATACGGTAAACCTCTTCGTGGCCGGATCGAAGTGTTGCAGGCCTGCGTCCCAAGTGGCGAGCCACAGGGTTCCGTCTTTGTCTTCCGCGATGTCACGATAGCGATTCTGCTCCGTCGCGCTTGCCTTGAACACGCGGAAGCGATCTGTCTTGGGGTCGAATGCATTGAGACCGTCCTCGGTGCCGGCCCATAGTGTGCCTTTGTGGTCAACGAAGAGGTTCAGCACGGTATCGTGGCTCAAACTGTGCGGATTGGCCGGATCATGACGGTACGCCTTGAAGCGCCCGGTATGCCGGTCGAAACGATCGAGGCCCGCTCCGCCGGTGCCGAACCAAAGAGTTCCCGCTCGCTCCTCGGCGATGGAAATCACGAGACTGCTGGAGAGGCTACCGGGGCTGCCCGATTGACGATAGAAGCTGTACCTTCCCGTCTTGCGGTCAATGCGATTCAGGGCGTTGCGGGTTCCCACCCAGAGAATTCCCTGGCTGTCTTCGAAGACGGAGGAGACGGAATTCGTGTCTAGACTGTTTGGGTTGCCAGCGTCATGCCGGAACTGCTGAAAGGGGGAAGGTTGGCCATTGATACGGTCCACGCCGCTGCCATGGGTACCAATCCAGAAATTTCCCTCCTTGTCCTGGAACAGCGCAAGCACCTCATCCATGCTCAAGCTCTCGGGATCGCTGGGATGGTTGTGAAAGCGGACCAACCTCTTGCGGTCGTGGTCGAGTTTCAGCAATCCGCGGCCATTCGTCCCCAGCCACAAGACTCCATCCCGGCCCTCATTGATCGCTACAACGCCGGCATCCAGCGCGCCGGCGGCATCGTCCGCACCGCCGGGTACCGCCTCGCCCCGATAGGAGATGAGCCGGCCGGCCGGCCGGTCGACGACGGCCAAGCCGACGCCCGATGAGAAGGCCACCCAGACAACCCCCGCGTGGTCCTCGAAAAGACGGATCATCGGTTCAGGACCGCGGACACCGGTCCGGCTGCCCCCCGCGCGCAGGGGAAAACGCCGGACGACCTTGCCCGTCCGGCGGTCGAAAAGGTCGATACTCTTGGAGTTGGCTACCCAAAAACTTCCGTCTCTTCCTTCCAGCGTGGAGCGCACCAGGTTGCTGCTCAGGCTGGAGGGATCGAGCGCCGATTGCATGTAATGGACGGTCCTGCCGCTTGCCGGATCAAGGCCGTAGAGCCCCTGGGAAGTGGAGAGCCAGATCGTCCCGGCGCTGTCCTGACCGATGTGTCCGACTTGGCTGTTCAACCACCCGGCTCCATAGCGGGCAAAAGTTTCCGTGGCCGGGTTGTAGCGGTCCAGAAAGCTGTCCGAAGCGATCCAGAGCATGCCCGCGCGGTCTTTGAGGAGCGCATTGACATAGCTGCCGCTGAGACTTTTGGGATTCTCTGCATCGTGGCGGAACTCGCGAAGGTGATAGCCGTCGTAGCTCTTCAGGCCATCCTGGGTACCGAACCACAGAAGTCCCAAATCGTCTTGCACGATGCAGCCGATGCGGTCGTTCGAGGGCCCTTCTCCGAAAGACAAATGCGTAAAACGCCATCCAAGGCCCTCCGCCACAGGAAGCCGGTAAGCGTTGCCGGGCGGGGCGGACTTCGCCCAACCGGAGCCAATCAGTAGACACACCGCAAGCCACGCCGCACCCCTAAGCAACGATTCGACTGTGGAGGCGGGCATTTTGGGAGCCGTAGAACGAGCGCCGTTACCTTGCGACTCGAACGCTGCTCTTAACGAGTTTGACTGTCCGTTGTTCGTAGAGCATAACCCCTTTCCGGCGCCGCCACGGGCGCGGAGGCGAAGCGCCTGCCGGGAAGTTCAGGCTAGCCTCCTGGCTCACGTCTAAATGCCAGGATGCTTTTGCCGGCAATCACCTCGAAATTCACTTGCCTGCGGTGGTCGCGCACTCCCTGGCGGTATACATGAACATCACTTCCCCTCGAGCAAAATGGAGGGTTGTCAAACGCACCATTTCATCGAGCGTTTCCCCGAGGAACCCCATGCCGGGCTGAGCGCCAATATCAGCCTACGGTTTGTTGGCACTCCCACAGAAGGCTTCGTGGTCGCCATCGATGTAATTTGACGCTCACACTAAGCTTGTCATTTCAGATCGTGGGCGCTACCAATTTGGGACCTTTGGATATCCTGTGACACCTAACACTCTATATCGGCAGTTGGTGGGATGCGCTGCAGTGGGATGCGCTGCAATGTCGGTAGCAAGTAGAAATGTCCGGTTTTGAGAACAAATGAAGTGTCCAGTTTATAAAAACTCATCTCCCAACGATTCAGCATATAGGAGATCGCCTGGCCGGCAGCGGACTTCGGGAGGATAGATCCTGACTGCTGCATCTCCAGCAACATCTTGACGGGTAGTATCTATTTTGGTACATTCAATATGACGGACATGCTGAAACGATTGCCCGCCCGGTTCTATCGCACGGACAGCGGGCGTGAACCAGTTCGCGAATGGTTACGAGGGCTCGATGCTGCCGACCGCAAGGTCATCGGCGAAGACATTAAAGATGTTGAGTTTTCGTGGCCGACCGGTGTGCCGCTAGTGCGATCATTGGGGCGCGGCATTTGGGAAGTTAGGAGCAGTCTGGCGGGTGGACGTATTGCCCGTGTACTGTTTTGCGTCGAGCCGGATTGCATGGTGCTCCTACACGGATTTATGAAGAAGACGCAAAAAACTCCTCAGCAAGATATCGATCTGGCAATTAAACGAGTGAAAGGGGAACGCTCATGAGGAAAAAGAATATCGGCTCTACGTTCGATAGCTGGCTTCGGGAAGAAGGCATCTCCGAAGAAGTGAGTGCGAACGCCATCAAGCGTGTGATTGCTCGCCAGATTGCATCCGCGATGTCTCAAAAAGGCATTACAAAGGCCGAAA
>Ga0302281_10001567_pt1 | contig 16473 bp, 14 predicted proteins | sample III_Fen_E1_2_FD_198762 | JGI IMG/M metagenome (GOLD analysis project Ga0302281, IMG submission 198762) | Peat permafrost microbial communities from Stordalen Mire near Abisko, Sweden - III_Fen_E1_2 | ecosystem: Environmental > Terrestrial > Soil > Wetlands > Permafrost | place: Sweden: Abisko...
ATTGGCAGACACGCTACTTTGAGGTGGTAGTGCCGCAAGGCGTAGAGGTTCAAGTCCTCTTATGCGCACCACTTTTCTTTTCGCTAATGTTTTCAATGTATTTGTGAGATTTCTTGATTTGTTTCCATGCTAAAACTACCCCTGTTGAATGACACAGAATACCCCGATTTCAAGTGAAAAATGGCTTTCGGGTTAGAACGGCGGTTAGAATGGAAAGCAGAGATGTTTCCTCGGACGCCGCGATTCTGATCCGCACCCCTTGCCTGATTGCTTCTGTGGCGCAATCTGCAAGGCCACGACAAAAATGGGGATATAGCAGTTGACGGCATGTGTCTTCTGCATGTATTGCTCCTTCATGACAATCAACGAGTCTAAGGAAATCGCGTTGCGTTGGGGTGGAAAGCCTTGCAATCACCCAATGCTTGAAATGGAACGCGACGACATCGGAACGTCAACCGGAGACTATGTATGCACGCAATGTGGTGAGGCGCGGTGGGGAAGCCGTTGGAACGAATCAGAACCTCAAAACATAAAACCTTCTAAACAATGAATCGTTTTATCCTGAAACTATTTCCGTTACGACCGCCAGCAGTCGCCTTCGTCGGCTTGGGCGTTCTGGTTATTGCGGAGGACCTCTGGCCTACTGTGACTTTGATGTTATCAAGTCACGTCATGGCGATAGACGCCCGGACCTCATTTTTCATCGGCGGTTAGCACAGAATAATGCCGGTTCTGCTGACCAGTGTGTGAGACTCCCCGTTAACATCCCCCATCGCGCCAGTCAGGCGAAAATCTACGCCCCACCGGGAACTTCAATTACTACCGCGTCGCCTTCACAAAGGCGGGCGAACGCCGGATGCAGACCTTTTCCTGCCCCATTTTACCCACCCCACGCGGCCACACTGGTCAGGGTGTGATCTGTATGATCACATTGGTGGGACTTTTCCGGATGACTAAATCGTTATTCTCACACAAAGCGGCAATGGCCTGTGGCGCCGTGACATTCGTCCAGCAAACCCACACCTTCGGGCAGGTTGGCGGCGGACTTTCAAACCAACTGGAATGCGACGCGGATGGCCCCACTTGAACCGTAAGGTTCAAACCGGCCTTGCGTGCCAGGTCCTTGAGGACAATGTCCAGCGGCACCTCGTCAAACTTGATCAGGGATTGGATTCCATTGGTATCTGGGCCCAACAGCATGGTGTCCACGGCATGGAGCCGTTGGCCTTCCCTCGTGATGACGAAAATGGATGTGGCCGGGTTCTCGACGGCGATTAAATCGTACATATTCAGCAACCGATCAAAGCTTTCCCTGCCCGTGAGGTTTTCCCAGTGCAGCGTGACTTCCGGGTCCCGAACCGCCCATTTTCCTTTTATAATAAATACCAAATCCGGACGCAGGATGCAATTGATGCCGGCCGCTTTGGCCAGCTGTTGAATGCTTATGCTGAGGGGGACGCGTGAAAAACTGATTATCGGCAGGATCCCGTTTGACTCCGTGTCCGAGGGGTTGCTGTTTGTTGGCACCGCTTCAGCCCCCGGTCCGTTTGTGGCGAAGCTTAGTAAATAGAAATGGTTGGTGAATTCCGCCGGTGGGACCTGGGCATTCAATTTCATGCCTCCGGTCAGGAACACCCCGGCCAGGATCGCATGGCGGATTCGGACGAACTTCATTCTTGTTTGGCAGTTCTGATTTTTCTTAATTTTAACCGGAACGGTCGGTGGAATGAATGATAAAATGGGGCGCAATTTGGAATGGCGGGAATCGCGTCGCGTTTCAATTCGCTTTGATATATCTGCCCCGGCGATTCGTGATCGTCAGGTCCGGCAAATTTTTATGAAACCAGTATTCGCCAACAAATCCACCGTTGATGAAATCCGCCTTCGCTTCGATCAGGAAGTCGAGAGATTCAGCAACCTTCAGACCGGCCAGCAAGCCACCATCGACGCTCCGCTGGCCATGAGCTTGATTGCGGAAGCCGCGGCGCGCGTCAACCCGCGCGCCCAATCCTTGCTGGATATCGGCTGCGGCGCGGGGAACTACTCTCTCAAAACGCTGGCGCGCTGCCCGAACATGGCTGTCACCCTGACCGATTTAAGCGGGGCAATGTTGGAACGCGCGGTGGCGCGGGTGAGCCAGGCAACTGCCGGAAAGGTGACAGCCGTTCAGGGCGATATCCGGGAACTGGAACTGGGCACGGAGCAATTCGATGTGGTCTGTGCTGCCGCCGTGCTCCATCATCTCCGGGGCGCCGAGGAATGGCGCAGCGTTTTCGGCAAAATCTACGCCGCCCTAAAACCGGGGGGTTCGTTTTGGATCTCCGATTTGATTGAGCACTCGGACGCCCGGATTCAGGCTTTGATGTGGGAGCGCTATGGTGATTATTTGCAACAGCTCAAAGATGCATCCTACCGCGACGAAGTGTTTGCCTACATCAACCAGGAGGACACGCCCCGGCCATTGATGTTCCAATTGGAACTGTTGCGGACCGTCGGATTTGCCGAGGTCGAAATCTTGCACAAGAACAGCTGTTTTGCGGCGTTTGGGGCCATCAAGGAAAACGATGCCATTCCCAAAAGCGATGCTCCTGCCGGCATAAACAACGCCGACGATCAGCCGACCGACCGCTGACGAACTCCACTTACGGCGTCGATTTTGCCGTTGCCAGGGCTTTAACCACTTGCTGAAGTCCAGCCAGCGTGCTGGCCGAAATAAACCTCACTTTCAGGGCGCAATCGGCGGAATGGATCGTGTAACCAAACGTGCCCGGCATCGTGTCGTTTACCTGGACGTTCGAAACCTTAAAGGCGACGGGCTGGAGGATGATGTGCTGTCCGGATTTGGCCACATAGTAAAAATCGCCAACGACCATTTTGCGCGGGCCGGTATAAGCATGCGAAAACCATCCTTTTCTAGGCAGTTTGATGTTTCCCGGCCGGGGCATGAATGGCCCCAAATCCACAATATGTTCGCCAACCAGGGAGAAGTTTGCCGCCGTGGCTCCCGGAACCGTGAAACCAGCCAACAAAATAAGCTCGCCAGAATTGTCCTGCACCGGTTCTCCCAAAGCGATGGAATAAGACGTCAGGCCGGAACCCCGCGCATACCCTTTAAAAAGAAGGTGGCCATCCGGGTCGGTGTCTAAAACCTTGTCCGTGGCGTCCCCGGCCGCGTCATCGAATGTTCCCGACAAATCAAAAGTCCGCCAATTCGCGCCCTCGGCGGAAAAAACTGTCAGCCCCAAAGCGGTCAATAATCCAATCAATAGCCTGAACGCCGAATTTAGAGCCTGTCTGAAAATTATTTTCAAATCGTTAATTCAAAATGTGTTTCGGATGTTCATGCCAATGTTTCCAGGCACAAATTAGCGGTTGATGGCACGCCCGCAAAGGATTTATCGAGGATTTTGCCTTGACCCACTCAAAAGCAGAATTATGGCAATAAACTACGCGGACAGTCAGCCGACCGCCCGCGCTTGCGGTGTTTCGCAATGGCTTCAGGAATCCCGCAGGGCTCAATACGTCGGCCAGCCGGATTTCCAGTAGAGGTCGTTGATAAACAAAACCGGAGCATAGTTGTTCTGGCTGTCCAGCTCATGCCGGGCGCATATCCAACTACCGCCATTGTTGAAGATGCTTTCCCCACCGGGAGCGATAAACCGGCTGCTGCCCGCATCCAGAGTCGTCCCGCCGCCGTTGAGCATAGTGTCACCATTTTTGTCGAGATAGGGGCCCGTCATGCTCGTCGACCGGCCATACACAATGTGGTATGTGCTGGCTGCCCCGCTGCAGCAGGTCCCCACCGAGACAAACAGATAATAATAACCACCGTTATAGACGATCTGCGAATTCTCAATGCCCGCGCGGTTGTAAGCGATATGGGTGGGGCTGCCAGTCGGCTTGAAAGTGGTGGCGCTTAATTTGGTCACATAGATGCCATTCCACCACGAACCGTACGAAAGCCAGGGCGCGCCGGCCGAGTCCGTGGCAAAGCACGGATCCAGCGCGTTAAATGCGCCGCCCGATGCCGACGTAATAACGGCGCCTTGATCACTCCAGTTCCCGGTGGCGATGGAGGCGGCGGTGGCCAGACCGATGGCGGAATGTTGCGAGCCATACGTGGAAACCGCGTAGTAACACAGCGCGTGACCGTTATAATCCACCATCGAGGGCGCCCAGGTCCAGGCTGTCTTACCATTATAGGCATCCCACCAGGAGAGGCCGCCCGAAAAAATCGGCGTCCCGGTGTTCCACGCATGTCCATCCAACGACCAATCGATCCCAATCCCGGCCGCCCAGGTGCGTCCGATCCACCACGTGCTCCCCTCCTTGTAGACGCACGGGTCGTGACAGTTAAGATCTCCCGAAAGCGACCAAACAGCGCCACTCGCGGTTTGGGACAGGATAAGGAGGGGGACGATCCGGCCAAGACAGGCGATGGCCAGGCACTTCGGAATTGCGCTTATTTTCACGTTCGAGGTTTCGTTTGGGTTTTCAGTCCGGCGGAATTGCCGGACAGAAATTGGGACTTCGCAGAAAACCGGCCGCTTGCTTCAGCCGGTATAAACCAGGGGGTTGGCCGCTTTCAAAAAACCAGCACCTCGCAGCCAGTCACCCACGGCCTCCGCCGTGAGTGGGCACGCCGAAGGTCGGAAAATGATCTTGGTGGTCATTTGGCAATGCGCCCTTTGCCCGCGAAACCCGACAAACTATTTTGGGAAAAGGGGGAAATGGGCAAAAAGTGAGCCGAAAGCAGCGCCTCGGAGTTTTCAGACCGGCCGCTCACCCGACCCTCGACAGGTTGGGCTTGGCGCAGTATGGGTTAATCCTTTTCTTGTTTATTGCCTGCCTGCGGTCTGGTGGGCTTGGCGATGGACCGTGATCCGGTTTATTTGTCCGGCCGACTTTAAAATTGACAAAGTTTACTAGTTAGCCCACTGTATCACCCAGTGAATAGCCCCAATCCTGACCAAATTTGCCACCGAATTATGAACGTTTCGGGGTCGTGGTGCAGTCGCAGACAGGCCCTCGGATCGGCAGTTCGCCGTCCGGTTGCCATTTCGCAGGGCGCTCGGCCCGGTAAAACCCGGTCAAACCAGGTAAAACCAATCTGACGCATTAACCCGCTGGGTCAAACCCATCCCAAGCCGGGGTTCGGCTAAAACCAAAAAATGAACCATTGGCACCACCAACGCACTTATTGTAGGCAAGGTCTCCTGACCCGGCGTACCCACTGGACCCAACTCGTGGTCAAACCAGGTAAAACCAAAAATGACCCCATCCACCCCTCCCGGCACCGTCAGTCCCACAATCGCTTAAGATTTGTGCGCCAAACAACCAGATTAGCCCCAGCCGGCCGGCATCTTCCGTCCAGCTGCTCGGTGACATCGCGTCCCATGGAGCTCGGTTCATTTACATCGATGTTACTTCAAACTCGCCAACCCCATGAACCGCCCTTTGCCATCTCGCCCCCGGTCAAACCAGGTAAAACCAAATTCTGAACCCGCCCCTAACAAATCTAACTTTCATCCTCGCCCCGTTGATAATCGTGACCTCAATCCAAGGTAAATAAACCAAACCAACGAACCGGCGGTCTGCCCTCAAGGCGGAGCGATAATTCCCGATTCTCATTCGCTGCTTCCTCAGGTAGGCTGTGAAGAAAATACTGTTATGCCCGTAAAACTTGCCCCTCCGCCCCCCATCGCCCCTGAAACGATGCGGGCGCTGTTGACTGTCACCACCGAATTTGCCGCCACCAAACCTTGGCTGGACATGGCGGACAGTGATGTGGTGGGCTTGATCGATGCGGTTACGGGCGAGGCCCGTTTGGCCTGCATTTTGGGTAATGCCCGTGAGGTCTTTGGTGTCGCCATCTACCGGCGACAGACCGGCGTGCGCTGGCTCGTCAACGCATTGAATGGCGACGCTGATTGCTTGAACCTGGACAATGCAGCCCTGGTGGATGCACTGAAGATTGAGTTGGTGGCGAAGCGGGAAATGCACCAGGAAGAGTTGTCGAGGTTGAAAGCGTTGGCGTTTAAGCCGGTGGGGAAGGGCTTGGTCTGGCCGCAATTTCAGTCAGTGCAACCCGGCTGGCTGCCCTGGTTCATTGACCAGGCTGAGGCGGAACAATTGCTGGCGGATACCCCGCGTCTGACCAGTTTCGCCACCTTGTTTCGCCTCCATCCGGATCTTTTTGACCACCACCCGCCCGGCGAGTTTCCGTTCCTGCCCAACCCCATGCCTGACCGCCCATTGCGGCTCGCAGACTTGGATTGGCGACCGATCATTCCCCAACCCGAGGTGTTTGATTCATTTAAGGCCGCCGATGAGCAATTGAACCAGCTTCACGCACTGAAACGCGATGCCAGGGCAGCCTATGAATACGGAACTCGGGTGGTCAGTGGCAGCTCAGTCTTGGTTGGGGGGCGGCGCTCCTATAGCCGCATCAGCCTTTTGGTGGAAAATCGACGGGGACTGGTCCTGGGTTTTGACCTCTCACTGGCCAGCAACCCTTTTGAGACGACTGTGGGAGCAGGTCTCGTGAAAACCCTCCTTGCCAGCGGTACACTGCCCAAAACCTTGTTCATCGACGATATAAAACTGGAACCGATTTTGGCGCAGCTTTGCCAGCAATTGAATATCGAACTGCTGCTCTCAAAAGAGTTGCCGGGACTGGCCGATGCGCAGGCTTCCTTGTGTAGCTATATGCAGTCCGGCGCATTTTGAGATTTACAAAGTGCACTATTAGGGCTATGATGCCACCAAGTGAACAACCGCAATCCCGGTTGGCAGTGCCGCCAAATAATCAACGGTTCGGAGTCATTCGCAGCTGCCAGCGGGTCTCCAGATTGGCCGATGGCCTTCCACTTGCCCTCTGTTGGGGCTTGGACGGAACCGCTCAAGCTTTGCCAGGCCGGGGCCCGGCCCGGTCAAATCCAGTCAACCAGGTAAAACCAAAATATGCACCTTTCGCAGCTCCAACCCGCTGATTGTAGTCCAAGTCCCCTGACCCGGTACCCCCGCTTAAGCTGCCAGGCCAGGGTTCGGCCGGTAAAACCAGGTAAAACCAAATTCGCTGAATTTCGCTCCGGGTCAAACCAGGTAAAGCCAAAAACTGAACCTTCCGCGCCTCTGGTCCAATTCACCATTGGTTTCTTACCCCCGTCGCGAGGGATGCCTTTGCTTCATGGGGAGCGACGAGGACACGGGCGGAATTCACCCCCGACGGGCGGCGCGTCCCCCGATCGCCGCTAATGTTATCTTGGCTTTTTTTCAAGAGTCTTATGTTGATGCGCCTAATAATAGCACTTTTTTTGTTAAGGAATTGCCAATTTTTGCAAAGCCGCCTTACCCAGGGGCGGGCAAATTAATGCTGTAACGATGGCTACGAACCAACATCCTTATTTCGTTTTGCTGCTCCTGATCGTGGTGGCGGTGGCCTTTGCCATCGGCCCGCTGGCGGCGGCGTGGGCCTGGGCCAGGTTCTTTTCACCCAACAAGCCGGGCAAGGACAAAAACTCCACTTACGAATGCGGCTTGGAGTCCAAGGGTGATGCCTGGATCCAGTTCCGATCCGAATACTATCTTTACGCCATCATCTTCCTCGTGTTTGATGTGGAAACGATTTTCCTGCTGCCCTTCGCCGTTTCGTTTACCCAGCTGTCCGTGGGGGCGTTTGCCGCCATGATTGTCTTCCTCCTGTTGTTGGTGGAAGGCCTGGTCTGGGCATGGCGCAAGGGCTTTTTAACCTGGAAATGAACTCATTGCCATGATTGACGAAGTGCTCAAAAGCGATTTGCAGAAGCAAGGCATCCATGTGCTGTGCCTGGAGACCGCTTATAATTGGGGCCGCGCGAATTCCGTCTGGCCGTTGACCTTTGGCCTGGCTTGCTGCGCCATCGAAATGATGGCCGCCTCCATGGCCCGGTTCGATCTGGCTCGCTTCGGCGCGGAAGTCTTTCGCCCGTCCCCACGGCAGGCGGATTTAATGATCGTCGCCGGCACCGTGACCAAGAAAATGGCCCCGCTGGTCGTGCGCCTCTATAACCAGATGCCCGAGCCCAAATATCTGATCGCCATGGGCGCCTGCGCGATTTCCGGCGGACCATTCAAACAGGGGTACAATGTGCTCAAGGGCATCGACCGATATCTGCCCGTGGATGTCTCCATTCCCGGCTGTCCGCCGCGGCCGGAGGCCCTCATCCACGCCATCATGATGTTGCAGGAGAAAATCCTGGCGCAAAAACTCACCGGTCCGGATCGTCCCCGCCATTTGAACGCCGCCGTCCCCAGCGAGTTCCCGGTGCCCGTTTATGGCGCCAGCGATCTGGAACCCCCGAATAATCCCGCGGTCTGGCACCCGCCCCTCATTAAACGTTGAATTGTGGAAACGCTCGAACAGATCAAGGCGCGGCTCGAGAAAATCCTGCCCCTGACCCGGCTCGACCTCCTGCCGAATGAATGTCCGGCAGGCGAACACTCGCTGCTCGTGGATGCCGCCAGCGGCTTTGCCGTCGCCCAATTTCTCCGCGATGACCCGCAGTTGCTGCTCGATTACTGCTCCAACGTCACCGGCATCGACTGGCCCCAGGCCACCATCAAAACCAAGGTCAAAAAGCAGGTCCTCGTCGAGGGCGTGGCAAAGGAAATCGAGGAAACCATCGAAACCCTGCGGTCCGGCCATCTGGAAGTGGTCTATCACCTCTATTCCATGGCCTTAAAACAGGGTCCCGTGGTGCTGCGGTTGCGCACCGAAAACCGCACCGATAATACCCGGCTGCCTTCGCTAACCCCCCTCTGGCGCGGCGCGGAACTCCAGGAACGCGAAATTTATGATCTGTATGGCGTTATTTTCGAGGGACACCCCGATTTGCGCCGCATCCTCATGTGGGACGATTTTGTGGGCTTCCCCATGCGCCGCAATTATGTGGCCCCGGACGATTTCGAATACGAACCCACACCGCACGACGAGGTGTTGCAGGCGGCCAAAAAACATTATCCGGCGGAGGTAAAACCGTGAACTCCATCGCCGAACTGCCCCCCCGAAGTTTTGCCGTGAAGCCCAAGCTCGACGGTCACGGCGAACCCATGGGCGAACTGCTCGAAATCTCCATGGGCCCGCACCATCCCTCCACCCACGGTGTCTTCCGCATGGACGTGGTGCTGGACGGTGAAGAGGTCGTGAAGCTCAAGCCCGTGTTTGGTTACCTGCACCGGAACCACGAGAAAATCGGGGAGGCCGTTTCTTATCTGTCCACCATGCCGTACACCGACCGGCTGGATTATTTCTGTTCCATGACGAACAACTGGGCTTACGCGCTAACCATTGAGCGGCTCGCGGGCCTGGCGGTGCCGGAACGCGCCGAATACATCCGCGTGATCATGGCGGAATTGACGCGCCTGCAAAATCACACCTGCCTCATCGGCTTTTTTGTGCAGGACATGGGAGCCCTCGGCACCCCCATGATGTATGCCTTCCGCGAACGCGAAAAAATCCTCGACCTGTTCGAGTCCGCCAGCGGCGCGCGCATGATGTGCAATTACATGCGCTTCGGCGGCGTCCGCGTGGATGTTGACGACGCTTGGCTCGCCCAGGCAAAGCAGGTCACCAATGATTACGGCAAATTCCTGGATGAATTTGAAGCCTTCCTCACCCAAAACGAAATTCTCCTCGCGCGCACCCAGCATGTGGGCGTCCTGCCCCGGGCCCTCGCCATTAACGCCTCCATCACCGGCCCCATGCTCCGCGCCGCCGGCGTCAATTACGACCTGCGCAAGGTGGACAAATACGGCATCTACAGCCGGTTCGATTTCAAGGTCCCCGTCGGCGAGCATGGCGACATTTACGACCGCTACATGGTGCGGGTCCTGGAAATGCGCGAGAGCATCAAAATCCTGCAGGCGGCCCTGCGGGACATCCCCGCCGGCCCCTTCATGGACCCGAAGGCCAAACTGCGCGGTTTCCGTCCCAAACCCGGCGAAGTCTACGGCCGCATCGAGGGGCCCAAGGGCGAACTCGGCTTTTATGTCATTAGCGATGGCTCGCCGAATCCTTACCGCTACCGCGTGCGCCCGCCCAGCTTCATCAACCTGACCATTCTCGAGGACATGTGCCTCGGCCACAAAATTTCCGACGCCGTGGTCATTCTCGGCAGCGTGGACATCGTGCTCGGCGAGGTGGACCGATGAACCCCCGCGTCACTGCCAAATCCGTCCGCCACGAACGAAAGGCCGGGCCCTCCCCAAGCAGCGTTCGTGGGCCGGGCGGCCTTGCTGCCTCACCCTTTACCCCGGATCCTTCCCTATGTTAGGCGAGCAAATCATGCGCGGCATGGCGGTCACCGCCAAAAATTTCTTCGGGAGCTATGTCTCGAAGAACCGCCTTACCACCGTGCAATATCCCGAGGAGCGCCTGTCGCAAAAGGCCAATACCCGGCAATTCCCCATGCTCGTATTCGACGGCGACCCGGATAAAGGCCTCCGCTGCGTCGCCTGTACCATTTGCGAGAAGGAATGCCCGCCGCAATGCATCTACATCGTCAAGAGCAAGGACAAGAAGCCCGATTACAAGGGCCAGCCGCAGCTCTATCCGGCCGTGTTCGACATTGATGTTTCCGTGTGCATGAGCTGTTCCATCTGCGTGGAGGTCTGCCCGTTTGAATCCATCAAGATGAACACCGAGTTTGAATTGAGCACGGACGATCGCTTTGAGGGCTTGCTCTTCCACAAGGACAAACTCTCCAAGTCCAACGAGTATTATCACCAGCTGCATCCCGCCGATGCCAGGGATTCGGATGCCGTCCTGGCCGCCGAAAAAGCCAGGGCCGAAGCCAAGGCAAAGGCCGCCGCGGCCGCCGCAACTGCGCCTGCGTCCACGCCCACCACGGTGCCTGCCACCGCGACGACACCACCGCCCGCGCCGACTCCCGCCGCCGCTGCGCCACCGCCGCCCACACCCGCAACGCCGCCGCCGCCGGCCGCAAAATGACCATGGCGTATCCAGCCAACCAGGATTGCCAGCCTCCTTTTTGAAAAATGTTTGAACAACTCAACAGATTTTTCGCTCCCGTGGACCAAATCTTCGTGACCACCTTGCACTGGCTCGTAGGTTTTCTGCCCGCTGCCTGGCGGCCGGTGGCCAGTTCAATGCTTTGCATCGCTTTCATCCTCATGGTGTTTCCCGCCCTGTTCTCCATCGTCACCATCTTCGAGCGCAAAGGCATCGGCCGCATCCAGAATCGCTACGGCCCCAACCGCGTCGGCATCCCCGGCACCAAAATCCGGCTCGCTGGCTTCGGCCAGTTCCTGCCCGATGGCCTGAAAATGCTCACCAAGGAAGACATCGTCCCACGCGCCGCCGACAAGCTGGTCCATTTCCTCGCGCCGGTCGTCCTCCTCATCCCCGTGCTCCTCACCTACGCCGTCCTGCCCTTTGGCCGGAACATGGCCCTGGCCGATTACGATGCCGGCCTGCTGTTTTTCTTCGCCGTGGGCGGCGCCGTGGAGGTCTCCGTGTTCATGGCCGGATGGTCGAGCCGCAACAAATATTCCCTGCTCGGCGCCATGCGCGCCATCGCCCAGATGCTCAGCTACGAGATCCCGCTCATCCTGAGTTCGGTGACCGTGGTCATGATCGTCGGCTCGCTCAATCTGACGAGGATCGTCGAGGCCCAGGCGGGTCACACCTTCGGCCTTGCTAACTGGTTTGTGTTCACCCCCTGGGGCTTGTTGGGCTATCTCATCTTCTTCATCGCCTCCCTCGCGGAATCCAACCGCTCGCCCTTCGATTTGCCCGAAGCCGAGTCGGAAATCATCGCCGGCTATTTTACCGAATATTCCGGCTTCAAGTTCGCCTTGTTTTTTCTGGGTGAATATCTGGGCATGTTCGCCATCATCAGCCTGGGCATCACGCTGTTCCTGGGCGGCTGGACCGCTCCCTTCGCGTGCCTCGACTTCATCCCCTCCTACCTTTGGTTCCTCACCAAAATGCTCGGGATCGTGTTCATCTTCATCTGGATTCGCGCCACCCTGCCACGCTTGCGCATGGATCAATTGATGAACTTCGCCTGGAAATTCATGCTGCCGCTCGCGCTCCTCAACGTCCTCGTCGCTGGCCTCTGGCATTACCTCGCCATCGGCCCGCTGCGTTGGATCGCGTGCGCAACCATTATCATTGTCGCCTACGTCGCCCTCGGCCGGGGCCTCATGCGCCATCAAAAACTCGGCCAACGCACCTATCGCTACGCGGATTAACCATGTCAACCCTTCTCATCATCACCGCCGTGGTGACGCTGTTCGCGGCGGTGGCCGCCATGAGCCTGCGGAACCTCGTCCATTGCGCGCTCATGCTCGCCGTCTCCTTTTCCGGGGTTGCGGCCTTGTATTTGCAGTTGAACGCCGAATTCGTGGCCTTCACCGAGATTCTCGTCTATGTCGGCGCCGTGGCCATCCTCATTGTCATGGCCATCTTGCTGACCCGTAGCGGCGAATCACCCGAAAAAAGCGTGCTCACTGCCGGCTGGTATGCGGGCGTCGCGGTTACCGCGATGGTTTTTACCACGCTCGGCTGGGCCATCCTGAGCAGCTCCGCGCTGCCCCAGACGGTCGCCCCGGCGCCGGTTGTCTCCGTCAAAAACATCGGCGATACCCTGATGGGGCGCTATGTGTTGCCGCTTGAAATCGTCGGGCTGGTGCTGACCGCCGCCATGATCGGCGCGGTCCTCATTGCCTTCAAAGCGGAACCCCGCGACAAAAACCAGAAATCATGAACCCGTTAACAATCTGCCTGCTGATCTCAGCCCTGCTTTTCGCCACCGGCTTTGCCGGGGCGGTCACGCGCCGTCATGCCATCCTGGTGCTGGTGGGAATTGAATTGATGCTGAACGCCGCCAATCTAAACCTGATTGCCTTCTGGCGGTTTGGCCCGCACCCCGAAGCCCTGACCGGTTTCATTTTCGTCCTCTTTTCCATGGCCCTCGCCGCCGCGGAAGCCGCCGTGGGCCTCTCGCTGGTCATCGCCATTTATCGCCACCAGCAAACCTCAAACCTCGATGAAGTCAGGGAGTTGAAGGGTTGAAATGAATGGAATCGTTCAATTTCTCTGGCTGATCCCCGTGCTGCCATTGCTGGCGGCCGGCATCATCGCCGTCAATAAACAACCGCAGCGCAGGCTCGCCGCAACTCTCGCGATCGGCTCGATGGCCCTGGGCTTCCTCCTCTCCCTCGGCGCGTTCAGCGCCACGCTCGCCCCCCATGAAGGCGCCGGCCCGTTCCGCGCGGTCGATGGCTTCAATTGGATCCAATTCGGCGGCCCGGATCACTGGCTGCAGCTAGGCTGGGTGCTCGATCCGCTCACCGCCATCATGCTCGTCATGGTGACCTTTGTCGGCCTGTTGATTTTCATCTTCAGCGTGGGCTACATGGCGCAGGATCAGAATTTCATGCGCTTCTTCTGCTTTCTGGCCTTGTTCGCGGCGGGCATGCTCGGCGTGGTCATCGCCAATAATTTGTTCCTGTTTTTCGTCTCCTGGGAAATCGTCGGCCTCACCAGTTATTTGCTCATCGGGTTCTGGTTCCACAAACCCAGCGCGGCGGCGGCGGCGAAAAAGGCCTTCATCACCACGCGCATCGGCGACCTCGGCCTGCTGCTCGGCATGGTCTGGCTCTACGCGCAAACCGGCACGCTGAATTTCTATGACCACGGCAAAGGTTGCCTGGAAGCCGGCGCCTGTATGCAAATGGCCACGCAAGTGACCCTGGGCGGCCTCGCGGTTTCCACGATGATCGGCCTGTTGATCTTTCTCGGCGCCGTCGGCAAATCCGGCCAGGTGCCACTGCATGTGTGGCTGCCCGATGCCATGGAAGGCCCCACCCCCGTCAGCGCGCTCATCCACGCCGCCACCATGGTGGCGGCGGGCGTGTTCCTCGTGGCACGCGTCTATCCGCTCATGGCCGCCGGCGCCCCGCCGCTGGAAACTGGCGTGCCCGTTACCACGGCCTTGACGGTCGTGACCTGGGTGGGCGCCATCACCGCCATTTTTGCGGCCAGTATTGCCGTGGCGCAATACGACATCAAACGCATCCTCGCCTACTCCACCGTTTCCCAACTCGGCTTCATGATGATCGGCATCGGCGTGGGCGGCGTGGCGGTAGGCATGTTCCACCTGATCACTCACGCGTTTTTCAAGGCCCTGCTTTTCCTCGGCTCGGGCTCGGTTATCCACGGCTGTCATGAGGAGCAGGATGTCCGTAAAATGGGCGGTCTCAGGAAATACATGCCCGTCACCTTCGTCGTTTATGCCATCGGCATGCTCGCCCTGGCGGGCTTCCCGCTCTTCTTCTCCGGCTTCTGGAGCAAGGACGAAATCCTGCATCACGCGCATAACTGGTCCGGGTCGCCGATCCCATTTTATCTCGGCTGCGCCGCCGCGCTGCTCACCGCGTTTTACATGACCCGGCAGGTGGCGCTGGTGTTCTACGGAAAATACCGGGGCGGCGCCGGGGATCACGCCCCTGCCCATGCCCATGCGGAAGCCCCTGCCCATGGCCGGCAACCGAGCGCCCACGACCATGATCTTGATCCTGATCATAATCATGGCCACGGTCACGGCACCCCGCACGAAAGCCCGGCCGTCATGACGGTCCCGCTCATGATCCTCGCGGCGTTTGCCATTTTATTGGGTTTCATCGGTACCCCGGCCTGGCCGTGGTTCGACGGTTACCTGACCGGCGAGGCTGCCTCTTTCGACCTGGGCAAATTATTTACCAGCGGCACGGTCTTTGTCCTGCTGCTTTCCTCAGTAATTGCTTTCACCGGCCTCACCCTCGGCTGGATTCTTTACGGCCAGCGCCAGCGCCAGAACGCCGGGGAAAAAGACGTGCTGGAAGCCGCCCAACCCACGCTCTTCAAGCTGCTGCACAATAAGTATTACATCGACGAAATTTACGAGCTCACCGTCATCCGTTTCAACGCCTTCGCCGCCTGGCTGTGCGATTTCCTCGACCAGTGGATCTTCGGCGGCGCCGTCCTGCTGGTTTCCTATGCCGCCATCGGCGGTGCGTGGGTCTGCCGACGCACGGATGAATATTTGATCAACGGCGGGTTCGACGCCGCCTGCGCTTTGCTGCGCGAACTCGGCGGCGGCTCCTCCAAACTGCACACAGGCCGCGTGCAAACGTATCTGCGCGTCATCGGCGTGGCGCTGGTGCTGCTCATTTTGTTCCTGATCTGGGGACGCAAGGCATGAATCATCCTCTGTCCATACTGACTCTGGTTCCACTGTTTGGCGGCATCGTTGTCGCCGGCCTCGGCGCGGAACGAAAAAATCTCGCGCGCGGGCTGTCCCTGTTTTTCAGCCTCGTGGCGCTGACGGGTGCGTTGTGCCTGTGGACCCATTTTGATCGCGCCTCCGGCAGCCTGCAGTTCGTGGAAAAATTTGACTGGGTCCCAACGCTGGGCGTCCAATACTATCTCGGCATCGATGGCCTCGGCCTCTTGATGGTCATGCTCACGGCCATGGTCGTGCCGCTCTCCATCCTGGTGTCGTGGTCCATGAACGACCGCACACATGTGTATAATGCCCTCATCCTCTGGTTGCAGGCGGGATTGTTCGGCACCTTCACTGCGCTGAATTTTATGCACTGGTTCCTGTTCTGGGAACTGGGCCTGATTCCCGCGTTTTTTCTCGTGAAACTCTGGGGTGGCCCGAACCGCAACGCGGCGGCGATGCAGTTTTTCATTTACACCATGGTCGGCAGCGTAGCGTTATTGCTCAGCTTTCTGGCCATCTGGTATGCCACCAAAACGGCCACCGGTCCCGGTTGCTTTGATTTCATCCAACTGGCGGACTGGGGCCGCAGCGGCGCCCTCGCCGGCAAACTCCAGACCGCCTTCGCCTGGAAAAACATCAGCCTGATCATCTTCTTCGGGGCGTTCCTGGGCTTCGCCATCAAGGTGCCCGTGATCCCATTCCACACCTGGCTGCCCGCCACGTATGCCGAGGCCCCCAGCGCCATCACCATGCTGCTGACCGGCGTCATGTCCAAAATGGGCGTTTATGGGTTCCTGCGGATTTTATTGCCGATTTTCCCCGGTCAAATCCGCCAGGTGTTGACCCTCCTGCTCTGGCTGGCGTTGGCCACCATTGTGCTCTCGGCCTGCGCCGCGTTTGCCCAGCGCGACCTCAAGCGGATGCTGGCCTATTCGTCCGTCAACCATCTGGGTTACTGCCTGCTGGCCATGTTCGCCGCGGTGGGCGGCGTCAACCCGTCGGCTATCCACCAAGCCGCCGCGCTGGATGGCGTGCTCCTCCAGATGTTTAACCACGGGCTGACCGCCTCGGCGTTGTTCCTGTTCCTGGCGCTGATTGAGAAACGCAGCCACGGTTTGCGCGGCCTCGGTGATTTTGGCGGCCTGCGCCAGGTCGTTCCCGTGTTCACGGGCCTCATGGGGATTGCCTTGTTCTCCTCGTT
>Ga0302281_10001578_pt1 | contig 16425 bp, 11 predicted proteins | sample III_Fen_E1_2_FD_198762 | JGI IMG/M metagenome (GOLD analysis project Ga0302281, IMG submission 198762) | Peat permafrost microbial communities from Stordalen Mire near Abisko, Sweden - III_Fen_E1_2 | ecosystem: Environmental > Terrestrial > Soil > Wetlands > Permafrost | place: Sweden: Abisko...
AATACGCGGGTGTTTATGCGCTGAACGCTCACGCCGACGCAGAAGCCGCAGCCAAAGGCTGGCTAGTTCTCAATGTCGATTCGCACGACAAGTTGCCATCTGACCCGTCGGGGAATATTCCCCAGGTCTACAACGCGGTCGGCAACACGGATCGCGAGAAGTCATATTTCCTGAACATGTACCTGCGCGACTCGCGGGTGCTGGATTACCTGGCGACGCGGCCCGATTGGGACGGCAAGACCGTTGTGCTGACTGGCGGCAGCATGGGCGGTCAGCAAAGCATCATGCTGGCCGGACTGCGGCCAGACAAAGTGACTGCGGTTGCCGTTTGCGTGCCGGCCGGCGCGGATACCAACGGCGACCTGCATGGCCGTAAAGCCGGATATCCCTATTGGCCGTCGGACAATCCCGATGCGATGAAAGCCGCTCTCTACTTCGACACGGTCGATTTTGCGTCGCGCATCAAGGCACCGGTGTTCGCGGGCTTTGGACTGATCGATACTGTTTCCCCGCCTGCCGGTGTGTGGACGATGCTCAATCAGATTCCCGGCGCGAAAGAGCCTTTGCCGGTGATTGACTCGGAGCACGACAACTACACGTACATGAAAATGGAACCGTGCCACTCGAGGATGGCTGAGATTCTCGATCTGATCTTGAAGGGCGGCACGTATACTCCCAAGGAATTCAAGCCGTAGATGAAGCGCGGCGGTGGTCTCCTCGATCTCCGCACTTTCAACCGAAGAAGCCGTCCTGCCGGCAATCCGCCGGCGGGGCTGAGCAGTGCTTTTTCGGTTGGATAGGGGTTCCGCACAAAGTTGCTGCCACTACGGACCACAATTCGTGGGCCGGAGCCGAAGTTTCGATGGATGCCCCCTCCCACCTCTAAAGGGAGTAAGTCGATGATTCGGTTGAAGTTGATGGTGGCAAAAGTGCGCAAATCGGGCGCAAAATCGTGATGGCAAAGGGTTTAGATTCTAAATTCCTGCAGGCCAATGAGTTACGGGCGCGGAATTTGCCCCGGACGGGGTGCTTTCCCCGAGGATGCTGTGCTCTGATTTGAGAGTAGATCAAAAGGGGGAAATTAACTGCAAAAGTGAAGAGATTTTTGGGGATGCATTCGCCCCTTAAGAGAGGCGGGCGTATGCCTGCAGGGCTGGAGCCCGGCCCTACAATCTTCGGCGGGTTGTAAGAATCGCGGCTCAGTGTTTCTGGTGCTCGACTGCAGCGTTGGCCGCACCGGCCGATGATGCGGCAACGCTGTCCGCCAGCGGCTCGAGCGATTTGATAATAGTCTTCCCTTCCGCTGTTCCGAACTGCCCATTTTGTTGAACCATGAAGATGAGGATTCTTCCCTTGGTCCGGCTGATTTCCATCGCATTGTTGTAAGCGCCGCCGTGGCCCATGCCGTCAGAAGAGACGCCCCATCCGAATCCGTAATCGCTGCCGCCGAGCCCCCCATTCTGCACGCTGGTCATCTGGCGCAGAGCATTCACCGAAATATACCGGCGGCCATTCAGCATTCCGCCATTCAAAATCATCTGGCAAAACTTCGATACGTCTTCGGCAGTCGAGAAGAGTCCCCCTGCGGGCATGGGATACCTGTGCTGGCGATCGTCCAATGGATACGTCAACTGGTCGATGGGCATCGAAACCAGTTCCTTTGCTTTCTCGTCGAACTTGTAACTCGTCGCCAGGCGCGCGATTTGCTCTTTCGACGGCCAGAACGTTGTGTCGTTCATGCCGAGAGGATCAAAGAGACGCTGCTGCATGAATTGTTCATAGGGCATGCCGCTGACAACTTCAATGATTCGCGCCGCGGTATTCAGGCCTTCATTCGAATAGGAATAATCAGTGAATGGCTGGAACTTTAACGGCTCCGCCGCAAAACTGCGTACGGCGTCCTTAAGAGGCAGTGTATCCAGTGCGCCGGGCTGGGCATTCGACTTGAACGGCAGGCCGCTGGTGTGGCTCAGAATCTCTCGCACCAGGATGGGATGATTCGCCGGCACCAGTGTCGGTTGGCCGACTTTGCCGTCGGGTCCAGGCTTCGCCACGTTGACCATCTGCCCATGAAACTCCGGCAGGTATTTCTCAACCGGGTCATCGAGATTCACTTTGCCTTCGTCCACCAGCATCATGAGCGCCGTAGCGGTCATGGGCTTTGAGGTCGAGGCAATCCAGAACAGGTCGTTCGCCGCCATCGGCGCCTTGCTGGCCAGGTCGCGATAACCCACGGCCTTCACGTAAACCACGCGGTCTTTGGTGGCAACAAGCACAACAGCACCGGCAAAAGTATGATTCGCGGCCAGGGGCTGCAAGTAACTTGCAATGGCATCAGCCTGTGCGGCGTCTGTTGAGTTTTGAGGGGTCTGGGCGCTCATCAATATTGAAGCTCCCATAAAAACCAAAAATAGCGCAAATAACTTCTTCATAAGAGACCCCGCTTTGACGCTTCTTTGCGAACGTCGATTCCTTCGCCAGGTTGGCGGTGTCAATTTTATCCCAATGGTGAGCCCTGCCGTTTTTCGTTCGGCGACGATATGGGCAATCGCATGAGGGTGAAATGCCAGGCGCGGGTGCAAACTCGAGCCGCCCCTACGGGGCTGCGAGGTGTTTTGGGGCTGCTTTCCCAGCGTCGAAACGCTGGGCTAACATACGTTGCGCCTACGGCGCGAAGCGATCCGAGCCGGCGTGATGCGCCTACGGCGTAAAACCATGCGATCCACTGCGATGCGCATACGGCGCACGCGGTCCGATTCACTATCATCAACGACAATTCTTCATGCGATTACCCTGGCGACGATAACTCTCATGCTGTTGCCCGGCATCAGGGGCTGCGTTTTATTGATTCTGATCTGGAACAGAGACGGTAAGGGTCACCAGCAGTTAGACTCATTCGATAAGTTACGAGGACTTTTGAGCCAATGAACCTGTTTCGAGGCTTACGACCGCTGCAACGTGCAACCGCGCTCCGTGACATGCTGGCCGGGGTCGTGCTGGCTGCAATGGATATTCCGCAAGTGCTTGGGTACAGCAAGATCGCCGGCATGCCGGTAGTGACTGGACTGTACTCGCTCCTGCTTCCGCTGGTGGCGTTTGCGGCTTTCGGTTCTTCGCGATACTTGATGGTGGCTGCGGACTCGGCCACCGCCGCAATCTTTGCGGATGGGGCGTCAGGTTTAGCGACACCCGATGAGGCGCGGTATGTGGCTCTGGCGGGCATCGTAGCCATGCTGACGGCGATTATTCTGCTGCTGGCCAGGCTGCTTCGACTGGGGTTTATCGCAGATTTTCTCTCGCGGACAGTGCTGGTGGGTTTTCTTACAGGTGTGGGGCTTCAGGTGGGGCTCTCGGTACTAAGTGAAATGCTGGGCGTGCCCGTGCATTCACGCAAGCCTGTGGTCGAGCTTTGGCAGGTGCTTCAAGGACTGCCTCATGCGCATCTGCCGACGGTTGCAGTGTCTGTATCAGTGGTGTGCTTTGCGCTTGCGCTGCGGCGCTTTTTCCCGAAAGTGCCGGCAGCGCTGATCGCCGTTGTTGCCGCCATTTCAATGAGCGCCACGCTGAATTTTGCGTCACATGGAATCGCAACAATCGGGCCAGTCGCCGCGGGCTTGCCGCACCTGGGATTCATGGGCCTGTTGAGCCTCCGCGAGATGAACTGGAAAGAGATTCAACTACTCCTCACCGTGTCAGCCTCGTGCGCCGTGATGATACTTACGCAAAGCGCGGCTACGGCGCGGATTTTTGCGGCGAAGCATTATGAAGAGGTCAACGAGAATATCGATCTGTTCGGACTTTCGGCTGCGAATGCTGTTGCGGCACTGAGCGGTGGGTTTGTGGTGAATGGCAGCCCCACCCAAACGGCGATGATGGAAGACGCGGGTGGGCAGAGCCAATTGGCGCAGGTCACCACAGCGATTGTGGTCGCTGTGGTGCTGCTGTTTCTTACCGGCCCGCTTCAGTATCTACCCACCTGTGTGCTGGGCGCACTGGTGTTTATGGTTGCGCTTAAGCTGATCGACATAAAGGGCCTGCTGAACATTCGTGCCGAGAGCCCGGGTGAGTTCGGTCTTGCACTAATGACGACGGTGGTGGTGCTGCTGGTAGGGGTTGAACAGGGCATCGTGCTGGCGATGGTGGTGTCACTTCTTCGCGTGGTGCAGCATAGTTATCGCCCGCATAGCGGCGTGCTGGTGCCGGATGCAAGCGGGACATGGAAGCTGGTTCCGGTCGGGCCCAATGTGGTAACTGAGCCTGGGCTGGTGATGTACAGGTTTGGAGCGGCGCTTTTTTATGCCAATGCCGGGCGATTTCTCGAGGAGGTCTCCTCGTTGGTGCATCCCGTACCGTCAACAGTGCGCTGGGTGGTTGTGGACGCTGAGGCCATGACTCACGTGGACTACACAGCCGCGCGGGTGGTATTGGCGCTGAAGAAGAACCTGACAGAAGCGGGCGTCGAATTGGCTTTTGCGCGGGTTCCCTGGGATATGCGATCGGACTTCGATCGGCACCATCTTACGGAGGCGATTGGGGCGGCGCGAATCTTCAACAGGCTGCACGATGCCATCGCCGCATTCGAAAGTACTGAGAAGGTACCGGAGGGGAAGACTGCTTCGACAGAACCTCAATCCAACGGTTGATGCGTTGCCTGCCCACAGCAAGTTAGCTTACCCTGCAAGAGCATTGACCGGCGCTGAACGTCCCTGCCTTCGACATACGCATGTTCACCGTCACTTTCGAGAGGAGATCCCCATGCCACACATCCCCCTTGACCCCGAATTTCCCGGAATCAGAGGTCTGATGGCCTTCAGGCCCGAAACTGCACTGCCCCTCAACGCGCTCGTGGAGGTGTTGTTGCAAGGTCCCAGCACGCTTACGCCGGGCGAACGCGAATTGATTGCCACCTTTGTTTCGAGCCGCAACTGCACGCAGTTCTGTCACAACATCCACGGCGCCATTGCCGCCGCTCACCTGGGCGGCAATGAAGACGTGGTCCGCCAGGTGAAGGTCGACTTTATGCAGGCTGAGATCAGCCCCAAGCTCAAGGCTCTGCTGAAGATTGCCGGCAAGGTTCAACAAGACGGCAAGCTGGTGACGCCGGACGACATTGAAGCCGCCCGGGATGAGGGCGCGACCGACTTGGAGATCCATGACACGGTGCTGATTGCAGCGGCCTTTTGCATGTACAACCGCTATGTTGACGGGCTCGACACCAACCAGCCTGCCGACCCCGCTTTCTATCGCGAGCGCGGAAAACGCGTGGCCCGCGAAGGTTACGTGTCGGTCAGCAAAGAGTACGTGTCGTCGCACTCGAGCGCGGCGACGCGTTAATCTCCGGCGCCCCGCTTCTTTCAACAATGTCCGTTTCACTGTTCCCGAACTTCAGGAGTTGCCCATGCCTAACATCGATCTTCCCGCCGGCTTCCCCGGCATCAGTGCCGGATTCAAATTCCGTCCTGAAACCGCGAAACCCATGCGCGAGTTGGCCCACGTTCTTCTGCACCTGCCGAATTCGCTCACGCCCGGCGAGCGCGAACTGATCGCATCGCACGTTTCCTCGCGCAACAACTGCCACTTCTGTTACGCCAGCCACTCCGCCGCGGCTGCGAGCCATTTGGGAGATGCCTCACTGGTAGCAAAGGTGAAAGCGGATTTTGCGTCGGCGCCGATCTCGGAAAAGCTGAAGGCGTTGCTCGTCATCGCCGGCAAGGTGCAGCAGGACGGCAAACTGGTGACCGAAGACGACGTCGAAGCCGCGCGAAATCAGGGCGCGACCGACATGGAGATTCACGACACCGTGCTGATTGCCGCCGCCTTTTGCATGTATAACCGCTACGTTGACGGACTCGGCACCTGGCAGCCCGACGCCCCTGAAATGTACGCGCAGATGGGGCACCACCTGGCAAAAGAGGGCTATACGGAACCCTCCATTCGCCAGCCGATTAGCGCGGACGCAGTCGTAGCCGATTAATGTCGAAGAGCTTGAAGCTTGCGATCAAGCGGATCGTTTCGGTCAAGCCGAGTGCAGGGGCTGAGTGCAGGACGGTCAGGCTTTATTGAGCTTCTTTAGCCGCGGCGTTGACGTCCTGGTCTCGATAAAAATCGAGCAAATGCTGTGACGGCACGCCGAATGCGTTCACGATGCGGTTAAACGTCGCAAAAAGCGCCGCAATGTGAACGGCCTCTGAGATTTGCGGCTCACTCCAGCCGGCTTCGATCAGTTTCTCAAGATCGCCGCGCTGAATTGCATGGGAAGCGCGAGTGACCTTATCTACAAACGCGAGCAGTGCCTGGTCCTGAGGATTGAATGCCACTGACGTAAGGTCACGGGCCTCAATCGCCGCCAGTTGCTCGGCAGAACCGCCTAACGTGCGAAGGGAGTAGCCGTGGCTGTCGGCGCAGTAGGGGCACGTGTTCTCGGTCGAAACCAGAGTTGCAATCATCTCCTTGTGGCGGCGCGTAAGGAAGCCATCAACAAAAAGCAAGTTCTCGGCCAGGCCCATCATGTTCCGCAGCAATGCAGGATGCGTGGCAAAGCATTTCAGAATGCCGGGAACTTTGGGTCTGCCGAAATGCGAGCGGAAGCGTTCGTACAGTTCCGCAACCTCGCCTGTCGCATCGGCTTCTTCAACGACAGGTAAGTTGGCAGCGGACGAAGGCCGCGCTGCGGCGCGGCCTTCGGTTACGTTTCCGTCGGGTTCGTCTTCCATTTGGCGATTCACAGCGCCAGTCTACTCCTTAGAACTCTACACGCGCGGCGAATTGGAAGGCCCGCGGGCCGCCAGATCCAAAGAATCCGCCCGCTGTGCTGAAGGGCGAATAGAAGTTGGCCTGCACTGCCTGAGCTGGAACCGGAGGAGGGCCTGATTGCGCCGGAACATACGGGCCGATGGAAATGTTGCGGCCTGAGAAGTTGGTGTTTGTCGATCCTCGAATGTTGGTTTCGTTCAAGAGGTTGAAGCCCTCGCCCATCAGGCTGAGCTTGGCGAAATCGCCAAAACGAATGTCCTTCCTCAGGCGCAGATCGAGCGAACTGAAGGGGCTGGCAAAGTTGATGCCTCCGGGCACATTTTGCAATGTACCGCCGGCCAGGCATGGAAACGCCGCAGGACACGCCGGCAGCGCATTCCACCGGTTGATGATGGTGTTCAACTGATCGCTGTTGCGCACTTCGCGCGCCAACGCGTTGCGCGGCAGCAGAGGAAGACGCGAGCCGCTGGCTCCGTTGATTGCGGTGCCCGGTAAGAACGTATCCGCCGGCACTCCTGAGCCGAAAGTGTAAAGTGGAGCCACGGAAAATCCCCACGGCAACGTTGCCGTGCCGTAAAAAGTAATGCGGTGGCGCTCGTCGGTTACGGCGTAGGCTTTCTCCCCGGCAAGATTGTTAATGCCTTCCACCAGGTCCACTTGTTCGTCGGCATTGCTGTTGGTGAGCTGGTCGTCGTCGGAGTAGTCGAATGTCTTTGAGAGCGTATAGGCGACGTTATATTGATAGGTCACACGGCCCAGCTTCACCGGCCTGTGTTCAACACTCAGAATGAGCCCGTCGTACCATGACTTGGCCTGCGATTGAATCAGGGTGATGTTGTCTGAGATGCCGGTCAAGGGATCGGTGATGGTGCAGGGAACGTTATCGCCCGGGCAAGATATATCAGGCGACGTGGAATCGGTGTTGCGCAGCAGGTGCCCCACAAGCTGCCGCGTGGCGAATACGTGCAGGCCGTCGGCGGAGAGCATGAAGTTGTTTCCGATCTGCTGCTCAAGGCCGCCGGAGAACTGCTGGAACATGGGGTGATGAGCATCTGGCCCCATCGCCAGGATTCCTACGCCACCGGTCTGACTTGGTCCGCTGAAAGGATTGGCCAGTGTAGGCGAACCAGGCGCGAAACTCGACATCGGAGCAAAGCACGCACCAAGGCTGGGACCGCCGGGCACATAAGGCGAGCTGCAGGCCGAGCCCGCGTACTCCGTCACAGTTAGCGCGCGATCGTTTTGTACCAATTCCTCGGCGCCGGACTCAAGAATGATGCGGTCGTAGTAGATGCCGTATCCGCCGCGCAGCGCGGTCTTTGCGTTGCCGAACGGATTGAAGACAAATCCGACGCGCGGGCCGAAGTCCTTCTTATCCGGAACCTTTTTGAGATTGATAACGTTGGCCATCCATGTGCATGGCTGGGACTGCGGTTGGGTGAGGCTGGGGCAGGGATCGTGCGCGCTGGAGTTACCGGTCAGGTTTGAGTCGTACTCCCAGCGCAGGCCAAGATTCAGCTCGAGTTTGGAATTGACGCGCCAATCGTCTTGTGCGTAGCCGGCAATATAGCTGTCGAATACGTGGGGAATGGGCACCGGCGTTACCGGCGCGCTGCTTTTGAGCGCCACAGCGATAGGAATATCGAGATCGTTTACCTGTCCATCGCCGTTCAGGTCGGCAAAACCAAAGTCGGTGGTAAGAATTACAGTTCCTGTGCCGAAGACATTGATCTCACCAGAAGCGGCGTAATGCTGGAACTCTCCGCCCAGGTGCAGCGTGTGATTCCCCAGCGTCCATGTGTATTCGTCGCGAAGCTGATATCGATTCAGGTGAGTGATCTGAGGAAGGTTGAAGTTCGCTCCGTCAGCCAGGTCGGGAAAGATGAGTTCGTTGGTCAGATTCAGTTGCGGGTCGGTGGTGGGCGCATTTTGACCGAAGGGCGGAATGTCGTTGTAAAAGTTGTCGTAGTGGAGTATCGCGTTGTTGACCCTTTTGGCGCTGAGCACCGAGGTGAGTCCAGTTACAAAGGAATTGAATCGATTGAGTGAGTTCTGGCGCTCTGCCGCCGTGAATGCGGGCGTAGTCTGCGATGGCGTTGCTTCGCCCGTATCGGTAGATCGATTGAACGAGTAGCGCGCCATGAGGCTGTTGTGTGCACTCAGTTGCGTGTCAAAACGGGTTGACCAAAGCGCATCGCGGAGCGGTGCCGGGGCCGAGGTATTAAGGATTGAGTCGTTGGTAAAATCGCGAGCGCCCGTCTGCAGTGAAGCATTTTGGTCGCGAAATTCAACCGACGAAAACCACCAGGCTTTGTCTCTGCAAAAGGGCCCACCCACCGATCCGCCCATCTGTTCGCGATCGAACGGTGGAGTGGGTAAATTGCGATTAAAGGTGGCAGGCAGCGCCTGCAGATTCCGGTTGCGTTCGAAGAGAAAAGCCGACCCGTGGTAATGATTGGTTCCTGACTTGGTAACGACGTTGATAATGCTGTTGCCCGATCGACCAACCTCCGCAGTAAAGCGGGCTGTCGCAATTTGAAACTCCTGAATTGAATCCTCAGGAAAGTTCGACAGCGTGCCGCCTACTACTTCGTCGTTGTTATCTCCGCCGTCAACGGTGAGGTTACCGCCGCGGCCAAAGCTGCCGGCAGAACTCACCTCGAGCGTATTAGTCTTGGTGGGGTCAAAGTTGGGCGCGGGCCGATTGCCGGGAACAAGATAAGCCAGCTCAAGAAAGTTGCGCCCGTTCAGAGGTATGCTCTCGATGGTCTTCGATGTGATTTGCCCCTGGATCATCGACTGAGTTGTGTCAACTGAAGTCTCCACTGCGTTTACTTCAATGGTGGAGCCTGCTTGCGCAATCAGCAGTTTCACGTCGATGGTTTTGGTGTTGCCCGCTTCGAGCACAATGTCTTTCACTTCGTTAGTGGCGAAACCCTGCAGCGCAATGCGCAAACTGTAAGAACCAACCGGAAGGTCTGAAAATCCGTAGAGACCGCTGCCGTTGGTCGTCGTCTCGCGAGAAACACCTAAAGCAGAGTTGTGCAAAGTCACCTGCGCCCCAACTGCCAGGGCGCCTTTAGGGTCGGTCACAACACCGGTAACGCTGCCTGTTGGAACCTGGGCACGGCCTATTCCAACGCAAATTGCAAACACACAGATCAGTACAAACGTTCGCTTCAAAGCGCACTCCTCCAAAGGACTGAATCGTCAAATCTTGTTTTAAGTTCGAAATTGCGGGGCCGAGTGCGAATAAGGCGCGGGGAATCGCACGAATGAAACTTAATGCCCCAGACCAACAGCTGTCGTCAATCAGGCGATGGGTACTGCACTCGACCTATTGATGGACACATGAGGCAGAGGGGGAGACGATGAGGCCGCGATCAAGACACACTGTCAATACAGCGGCCTATCCATCAAAGGGTTGGTGCGCGCCTCAATTGAATGCTCGATGTGGGCGACATTGCCATTCGGCAATGATCGATTGATAATCGCTCAGTAGATGGTGCGAGTAGATTCAGCTTGCTTCCCTATGCTTTAGGTGTCCGGTGCGCCGGCACTCTCGCTCTCTCGCTCTTCTTTTTTGCCCGCACGGCGCGTTTGAGTTAGTGCCGAGCAGGCTTTTGGCTCCCCACGTTCGCGCGGGAAGCATGCGCACTGCACATGCAATTGAATGAGGTTAACCATGCCTGCAACTAGCCAGACCCACGTGTTTCTGCGCAAAATTGAAGAGAACCCCCAGCCGGGGCCGTATGCCGATGCGATACGCGCGGCAGAGAAAGCCGGCACGGAGTACTGGGGCATCTGGAACATTCTCGCTTTCAGAGAAGATGCAGCCAGCAACCTTTGCGAGTTATCGCACCAGGTGATGTTTGAGGAAGCCCCGATCAGCCAGGCCCTGCGCGAGTTGATTGCGGCCTACACTTCTTCGCTGAATCGCTGCGACTTTTGCAGGAACGCTCACGCCGCCGTTGCATCACATCTCTACGGCAGCGAAGAATTTGTGCGCAGTGTGCTCGACGACCCTGATAAGTCACGCCTCGACGAAAGAGAGAAAGCCCTGCTGCGATTTGTCCGCAAGCTCACGCTCGATTCCGGCGCTGTCACTGAAGGTGACATCGAGATGCTCAAGAGCGGAGGCTGGGACGAAACATCGATCTACTACGCCATCTATGCTTGCGCGCTGTTCAACTTCTACAACCGGTTCGTATCTGGAAACGGCGTCAAGTTGGTTTCTGATGCCGCGTTCCGCCGGCTGAGCGAGCGCATGGCTCGCAACGGATACACACGTCACCGGCCGGCTAGCGCCTGAGGCAGCAGGAGAAATAATGGAGCAGACCGCCGACCAACATTCGGCCGACCGGGGACTCGTTAACGAAAGCTCGATCCACTATGCCGGGTGGGGAGTGGCCGCTGCGGCTTTTGTAGGCGTAATGACGAGCTTTGCGCCCATCATTCCGTACACATTCAGCCTGTTTCTCAATCCGTTGCATCAATCGCTGGGCTGGAAGCGAGAATCGCTTGACGGAGCATTCGGCCTGGCGGCAATCACCGTTGCATTTGTTTCACCGCTCATCGGCATCCTGCTCGACCGCTATCCTCCCCGGCGCATCATCCTTCCTTCCATTCTGATTTTTGCGATTGCGCTTGCATCCCTCAGCAGGCTGGGCCCCAGTATCGGGAGGTTCTATCTCACGTTTTTTGTGTTGGGACTAGTGGCCAACGGCGGTGCGCAATTCGCCTACACACGCACCATGCTCACATGGTTTCAAAAGCATCGCGGCTTCGCGCTTGCCCTCATTCTGACTGGCAGCGGGGTCGGGTCGATTTTGATTCCACCTTTGACCCAATGGACTATCAGCAACCACGGCTGGCGTAGCGCGTATCTTCTGCTGGGCGGAATCGCCCTCATCGGTTTCCCGCTCACTGCGCTACTTGTCCGCAACCGGCCCGCCCCTTTGATTCAAGAAAAGGCCGCAAGGCCGCCCGGCGCGACCGTCGGCACGGCGTTGTCAAGCGCGGCGTTCTGGATTCTCGCCGGCATTACGATTCTGTCGGCATTCAGCGAGAACGGGCTGGTGACGAACCTTGCGGCCATTCTTACGCAGCACGGCATTCCGGCACAGAGCGCGGCGGTTGCGCTTTCAATTCGCGGTGGCGCTGGCATCGTGGGCAGGCTCTTTGTGGGCCTCCTCATTGACCGGCTTTCCCCGCAGCGCATCCAGACCTGCGTGCTGGTTATCGCGGCGACGGGGTCTCTGGTTCTTGCACTTGCCGGTTCGTCAGGCGTGGCACTGGTTGGCGCAGCGTTGCTTGGCATTGGCCTCGGCAGCGAAGCAGACGTTGGCCCCTATTTACTGGCGCGCTACTTCGGGCGCAAACACTTCTCGGTTTTGTACGGCCTGATGTGGACCGCTTACGCAATTGGGGGCGGCACCGGGCCTGTCCTGGTTGGTCACTTCTTCGATCGTGCCGGACTATATCAGCACCAGGTGCTGATTGGCCTGGCTGTCATCGCGTTCGCATCTGCTGCGGTGAGTCTGTTGCTAAAACGCAGCCACGGTCCCGCGGCATACGATGAACTTCACGCCTCGGCCGCAATCTCGCTTGAGGAGTGACGTGGTACCCCGCCAAAATTCGGTCCAGGGAGCGACGTATGCAGAATGAACAAACACTTGAAGCCCTGAATGCGCATTGGCATGCATCCGCAGTTGGCGATGTAAACGCGGAACATGACATTTACGATGACGATGCCGTTTGTGATTATCCCCAGTCGGGCGAGCGAATCCTGGGGCGAAGCAATTTGCAGGCCTTGCGGAGTCATCATCCCGGCAAGCCTTCCGGCTTCGACGTCAAGCGAATTCTCGGGAAAGATGATCTCTGGATCACGGAATACATAATCACCTACCAGGGACGACCAGCATACACGGTGAGCATTATGGAATTCCGCAACGGGAAGGTCGTACACGAGACTCAGTATTTCGCGGATCCCTTCGATGCGCCGTCATGGCGGAGCCAGTGGGTTCAGCAAATCGCGTGAACTCGAATAGCCGCGAGTTCGCCCGGAAAACGGCGAATCTCTAAGGAAGTTTTTCTAACTATCTGAATCACAAATAGATGGCGGAGAGCGAGGGATTCGAACCCCCGATACCCTCTCGGGTACGTCGGTTTTCAAGACCGATGCCATCAACCACTCGGCCAGCTCTCCGCAGGTTGAAACTGCTCTTTTGATTGTAAAGCCAAACCCAGTTATTGACGCGAACCCGCCGATCTAGAGTGGCGGCTGCTTGCCTGAAGTCAAATCGCGAATAATCTCCACCTCGCGTTCGCGATATGGCGTTCCGTCTGGATGAAAAAGATCGTGGAACCAGACGGTCGGCTGGTCAGAAACATAGGGCCGCTTCCAGGAATCCCACGGATAAATTGTCTGGCTCTTGCCTGAGACAAAGCCCCAGTTAATTGCGCCCACCCGGTACTTGTGCGCGATCGGGAGAATTGTGTCGATGGTGCTACCAGCGCTGCGAGCCATGTACTCAGTGCAGATCAACGGCCTGTGAAACTGCTGCAACTCCAGAATTCGCTTCTCAAAGTCTTCAGGCCAGGCGTAGTTGTGAAAGCTGATCACGTCGGACTGCTCGATCTGCATTCGCGCCATGGGCGGCATCGCGTCAAGCGAGCTCCAATCGCCGTCAAATACGCCGCTGGTAAGCGGCTGAGTTGGATGCACGCTACGCGCCCATGCAAAAGCCTGGGGGACCAGTTTGATGACAGCATCCTTCGCGCTTTGCGGCTGTCCGCTTGCATACACGGTCGAGCTTTCCTCTTGTGGCTCGTTCCACACATCCCAAGCCAAAATGCGCGTGTCGGCGGCAAATGCTCCCACCACTCCAACTACGTATTCCTTGAGCTTGGGATATTGTGTTGGATCGGCCAACACAGCAGCGCCCGGCGCTTGCACCCATCCCGAGTTGTGCACCCCGGGAATGGGTGGATGCTGCGGACCGAGCTTTGGGAACGGCTCCCAGCATGAATCGAACAGGACAAAGATTGGCCGGATGTGATGCCGCGCGGCAATCGTCAAAAATATGTCGATGCGCTTCTTAAAGCCTTCCGGATCCTGCTGCCACAACAGATTGTGAAGGAACACGCGCATCGTATTCATTCCGATTCCCTCGGCCCAGCCCAACTCGCGATCGATGGTGGTTGGGTCAAAGGTATCCGCTTGCCACATTTCCAACTCGTTGATAGAGGTTGATGGCAAAAAATCTGAGCCGACTGGCCACGATTGCGCTGTGTACCAGGTATTCGCCTGGGCTTCGGTCCATTTATCCTGAGCGCGCAAAAAAGGCAGCCCAGCGATGAGCAAAGTTGCCAGAATCAGATTCCGCAGAACTCTTCTTTTTACACTTTTCATGGTGAATCCGGACCCTTCTTAGAAATCCCATTTCGAAAACAGTAATTCGGGCGCTTCTTGACGCACCCATAGACCGCACGCGATCATTCCAGCGTGTGGCGAAGTTTCGAGAACGGTGAAACCCTTGGCACGCGTGGATCGGAAGATGGGCTCATCCTTCTCGATGATGAGCACGCGCAAGGCGCGCGCATCACACTGGAATCTGAAATCCGTTTCGGCTCGGCAAGCCCGGCACGAATGTACTATGCCATCACTTGCGGGATCTACGGGCTATTCTTTCATACCCGCTTTTTCACGCGAGAGGACGAAGGACGCGATGCTTTCGCTGAGATGAAACTGGAGCTTGCCCGCATCCTCGCGCTCGCAGCATCTGAAACTGCGAGCGAGGAGGAGGCAAGGCACGTGGTTTTGGCCTCGATATCCGATTTCGTTGAGCGCTTCCCTACTTGAAGCCAACTACTTCTTACCCTCAAGCTCGTCCGCCAGCGGTTCCGCGTTGTAAATCTTCCTGAGCGCCTCAATCATGCCGGCAGTGTGCACTGCCACGGCGCGGTTCTTCGTTCCGTCGTAAACAAAGTCGCCCGCCAGCGATTCAATATCGCCATCAAAGATCAGCCCCACAATCTGGCCCTCGCGATCGATGACCGGCGATCCCGAGTTGCCGCCGATAATGTCGGCGGTGCTCACAAAATCGAGCGGCGTTGTCAGATCCAGCTTGCTCAGCGCAGCGGCTTCTTTCCCGGTTAGGTTGAACGGCGGTTTGTTGCTGAAGCTTGCCGAGCGGTCGAAGAGGCCGTAGAAGGTTGTGAACGGCGGAGCGACAGTTCCATTGTAGGGATAGCCGTCAACCGTGCCGTAGCTCAGCCGCAAAGTGAACGTCGCATCGGGATACGCGTTTTTGCCGTACACCGCGAAGCGCGCCTTGCCCAACTTTTCCTCGGCCGGAACCAGCACGCTTTGTTCGCTGTCCTGAATGTGTTTGTATGTGGCGCGCGAAATTGGATCGATACGCCGCGCCGCCACAATCATTGGGTCAGTAGATGCGGCAATCGCTGCCTCTCCGCCGTCAATCAGCGCCTTGCGCACCTTGGGATCGGCAAGCTTGGTTCCATCCACCATCGCGTCCACAGTCTTGTCGATGTCCGCGCCTTGCGTAATTGCCTGCACAAACTCGTCGTTCGCGCCAAGCTGCTGTGTTGCCAGTTTAAGCGTGGTTTTCATGAACATCTTTTCAACGTCGGGGTAGATCGGCGCAGGAGAAAGCAACTGGTACTTGAGGGACTCAAGACCCGCTTCGTGATACTGGGGCAGGCGCTCGCCGTCGGGCTTTTTCACCTCGGCCACGTATTGCACAAGTTGGACTGCAAGTGACAACGCCTGGCTCCCTGTCCGCCTGAAGAGCTGACGCTTGATCTCGGGTTTTACATTTTCTTCCACCCTCGCAATTGTGTCCCACGCTTCGCCGTATGCAGCCTTCCACTCCGGGTTCGCATCCACCTTCGAACGCAGATCGCTCTCATCGTCCTGCTTCTTTTGCATGACAGACTTGTCTAGCAGTGCCTCATAGCGGCCCAGGTAGGCCTTCAGGCTGTTCTGGTAAAGGAAGATCGTGGTACCCACTTCGCGAGCCTGGTTCGGTCCCTGACCGGCAAAGTTCTGCGCGGCCGAAATGCGGGCCTGAAAAAGCGCAATCGCCGCCGGCTCAATCGTGTCACGCTCCACCAGCAGTTGTGCCATGGTGTCCAAGCGCTGCGTTGAGCCCGGATGCCCCGATACAAAAATCAGATCGCCAGGCGCTGAGCCCTTGCTATTCCACTTCAAGTAGTTGTCGGCGTGGATGGGCTTGCCGTTCTCATACACGCGATAGAGCGCCATGTCGATGTCGTAACGCGGATAAGTAAAGTTGTCAGGATCACCGCCAAAAAATGCTGCCTGCTGCTCGGGCGCAAATACCAGCCGCACGTCGGTATACGCCTTATATTGATACAGCCAGTATTCGCCACCGTTGTAGAACGAGACCACATCCGAGCGAAAACCAGTGGCCTTCTTGCTCTCTTCCTCAATGGCCGCAGTCTCTGCTTCCTGAGCTTTCAGCGCCTGCGTCTTATCCGAAATTCCTTTGGTCGCATTTTGAACGCGCTCGGTCACATCCTTCATGCCCACCAGCACGTTGATTTCAAGGTCGGGCGTTTTCAACTCCTGGTCTTCGCTGGCCGCATAAAACCCGTCGTGAATATAGTCATGCTCAGCCGTCGAGT
>Ga0302281_10001579_pt1 | contig 16408 bp, 10 predicted proteins | sample III_Fen_E1_2_FD_198762 | JGI IMG/M metagenome (GOLD analysis project Ga0302281, IMG submission 198762) | Peat permafrost microbial communities from Stordalen Mire near Abisko, Sweden - III_Fen_E1_2 | ecosystem: Environmental > Terrestrial > Soil > Wetlands > Permafrost | place: Sweden: Abisko...
GGCGGTTTTTATGCCGCGCGGAGCTGCACAAGCGGAGTTGACAGAAGGAGCCGAACGGAGCCTAGAGTTCGCCGGGAAATGAATGTCGAACCGGTGGTCTAGCCGAAGGCTGCACCGCATTGCTTTTCAGGGTCGGCGTTGCGGGCAGGATACAGGCCCGCATGGATGGGAAGCGTAGAACGCCAGCTTCACCGGCGGTCGCAGCGGGGGAAGGGGCAGAGCCGCCTTCCCGCCGGAAACGCACACACACCATTGAGAAGACAATATATGTCGCGAGGTACTTATTGATTTTGAATTGCTTAGGATAGTGAGCTGCGGCTGTAGAGGCAAGATGGATGCGCTACTATTCGGCGTCACCTTTAACAACCGCAAGCCAGTCCTCAAACTCTTCGAGAGTGACCTTGTTCTTAGCGAGATTGCATCCCAGATGCGTGATCTGCGTATTTGTGCGGCCATACTCATTGTTTGTGCTGTCAGTACGATCTGGAGACGATTGTAGTAAATAGTTCTTTGAGTTGGGAATCAGGGGGCCACTGCAAAGGAAGCAACGCCCTTCCTGTTCACTCCATTTTTCTCCCAGCAATAGATGCAAATCTGGTTCGGATATTTTTCGCACGGGATTCGTTCCGGTATGCTCATTTCCACTGGCTGCAACACGAGCAAGGATATTCGCAGCCATCTTCCCAATATCTTGTCTGATCGCAGCATCAAGATTCAGAAATTGCCGCGTTCTGCTGAAATTCTGCGCTTTTACTGGACGCTGAAATGCTATATCGTGCACTGAAAGTTGCAGCACTGCGTCTCTTTCCGAACCGGCAATTTCAACGACTCTGCCGCGATTTGGAATCAAACCCAACTGGGAATAGGTGCTCGGGAGCACGTCGTGGGCGGACGGAAATTCATCGAATTCATAGATCTCAAGAGCAGGCATGGACCACTGCCAGCGTCCTCGAAATTGACTTTGAGCTATTTCCCAACTGGAGTTTGGAACGCACTCTCGTGTTTCCAGAATTTGCATTGGCTCGATGCTGACCGACGACAGCAATCTCTGCCTATGTGCTGGATTCTCTGTCGTTGTTGCGCTACTGGTTCCGATGTAGACAATGAAGTCACGGCCAGGCCGAAATTCCTGCCTCAGATAATCGCCAACGCTGCGCTTGGAGAAGGAAACGGCGGGCCAATCTGAACCGGCTGGCCCCCATTCCGATTTAACCCATAGTCGCGTTCCACTTTCTTTAACCACATCAGCTAAATTCATCACTCCGCCCTGTTATTGTGATCCCGCTTTGTAGAGGAGTTCGTAAATCTCTGTACGCCGCGTCTACACGGCTCGCGAGAATTTCAGGTCGTCAAGAAATTCTGAGGCAGGTTCAACGCAGGTTACGAACAATTGATCGCGGGCGCGAGTGCAGGCCACATAAAGCAGATGCCGCTCAGTGTTGTACACGTCCTCAAGATCGGATTCGTCGGATACTGATTCAATTCGCTCCTGTAACGGGATGACTTCGTCATCGCAAGCCATGATGGCAACTGCTCTAAACTCCAGCCCTTTGGCCAGGTGCATTGTACAAACGGAAATCATGCCTTGTTCGGTCGCCAGCTTTTCATCGAGCACGTTGCAATGTTGCCCGGCATTTGAAATTGCTAGCCTGGGACGATTCAACTGCGAGGTCGTGCGAACAAATACGGCAATCTCATTCGGTTGAATCCCGCCTTCGATCAGTCCCTTGATCCATTGGCCAACGGCATCGATTTCCTGCTTCTGTGACGGTAGAATCTGGATCAAAGGCTGCGGCCCGTTGAAGAGCGACACCGTTCCTTTCCTCTCCTCAGAATTACCGTCTACGTCGGCAATCTCAGGTCCAAGCAGCCGGTCGGATTGCGAACGGATCTGATGTGAAGTACGGTAATTGATCTTGAGCGTAGCGGAACGGCCACGAATATCAACGCCAGCGGCCTTCCAAGAGAACGGCTGCTGAAAGATGCGTTGACCAAGATCGCCGGCAAAGAACAGCGCATTCGGCCTTCTTGCGCCAATTGCAGCCAAGAAATGCAGTTGAGCGATACCGATGTCTTGCGCCTCGTCAACAACTGCGAAGTCAAATGGCGACGCCGCCCCTTTTTGATAATGCTTCGCGAGGGCACCGAACATTCCCGCGACGGTAATCAAAGACTGCGCCTGCAATTCATCTCTGACTGCACTGAAAATCGCCCAAAGCGCCTTTCGCTGCGTTTCCTTCAGCCTAGTCCTGCGGCCAAGCCGGACGACATCGCGGTATGCTTCCCAAGAATCCAACTGCCAGCCATCGACGACTTGCTCCCATTCTGTAATCAAAAAACGATCTGAGAACGAGTGGCCGCCGATCATCGCCGATGCAGCCTGAATCAACTGCTCGATCTGAGACGGAGACGCAATCTGCGGCTTGCCGATGTTCAGTTCGTATAAGTGCCTTGCGATGGCGTCCATCGAGTGAACCTCGATGTGCTCGCCAAGCCGCGGCTCGCTATGCAAGAGCAGCCTCAACTTTGATCGCAATGCATTCGCAAGCGGCTCAGAGAATGTAGTCAGCAGTAGCCTTGACTCCCTGTGCGTGCGCGCCAGATGAGCAGCGCGATGTAGGGCAACAATCGTCTTGCCCGTACCGGCTGAACCGGAAACTCTTGCTGGACCCTTGAAATCCTTCTCGACAAGCGCGCGCTGCGCCGGATGCAGGAAAACAGCCCAACGCTCCCACGGATAATCGAGTGCAAGCGCCAGTTCCTCCACGTTCTTCATCACACGGAAGCGCCGCAGTGCATCTGGATGCTCGAATGGATCGGTCCCGGTCGCCACTGGCTCCGGCAACGGCGGGCGAATCCCGGTAGCCAGATTCAGTAATGCCTCTGCCGCCTCGCCGGGCAAGTGGCCGATGATCTCCAGCAGCGTGTCCTCGGTCGCGTCCATTACTTCAGGAATCCACCCCGGCGGCACGCCATACGACAGGAATGTTCCTTCGGAGATCAGCTTGAATACGCGCGGCATTGCGACTGGTTGCTCAACCTCAACGTACTTCGGAACTGTGATCTCCTGAATACGCTCCCGCATTTCGACCAACTGCGCGGCTCCGGTCTTTGGATGCGTCTCCAGACGCCGCCGTTCGGCCCACTGGTAAGCGTCATCGTGATGCGCCACGTAGCAAAGCAGTAGGCTGGTTCCAGTGCGATGCGCAATAATCCGCAAATCGCGGCTGACGCGAATCGACCAGAAGTTCGGGTCTTTCGATTTCTCCAGCTTGTGAAATTGCAGACTCGGATGCGCAGGGTTCACCTGCAAGTCGAAGGCCGCAGTTTTGGCCAACTTCTGCTCATCGGCGGTCAACCGCACCAGGCTGTCCGTAAATGTGTCTGCAATCCGAAACTCCATCGGTTTTGTTCCTCTTGTATTGACCATGAAAGAACGAGGTTAGAGCGTCTCATCCTCAATCATCGAAATCACCATATCCGAGCTGATCTGAGTGCAATAGGAATGCATATCATCTCCTTTTTCTTCGTCAGCCCAGTCTGATATTGACTTCACCACGATGAATCCACAACGGCCTTGACAAGCAGTCGCTATCCCAACAGCTTCCATTTCAATGCCTTTGATCTTTCGATTTTGATGTCTTAGGTTTTGCGCATGGTCTCCATAAGCAATCACGCTGGCAGTGCAGGCTAGGGTGCAGTCAGAAAATTTCTTTGGGTAAATGGTTGCTTCGTTGTCCTTACGGGGCCACCTTTGAGACCACGCATTGAATCCAGACCATGAAGAGATTGCACGATGAAGGTTATCCGCAACCGGGATAGTCAGCCCAGCTGGTTCCTTTCCTTTAGGCGTAACCTTGCCAAACTCAACATCTACTGTTGCTGTTGGAATGAGAATATCTCCAAGCACAGGGGCATTGTCTTGGCCTGCAGGGTCAGTATTATCTCTCAGACCTGCCGTAATCCCAACCAGAACCGAAAATTCCGGATGATCGAAATAGTCCAGTATTCTTGCAGCGGAAATCCCAGCAGAAACAGATGCAACTCCCGTCTGAACGGCAATCACCAACCGCTGCTTGCCTGATGCTGTCATTACGTGTGAGCGAAAATAGGGTGGGATATTCGCGTGAGTTTTGGTAATGCCATCGCCCAATCTTTTCCGAACTGCCTCAAATTCAGAGTTCAAGGCGCAGAATATTATTATCGGGCGCACACCTACGACCGTCTTTGCGGGATTTCTGTCCGGGATGATGTCGAGCGATCGATACTCTTGTCCAACTTCCCAGCCATTTGCCTTCGACCAGAGCCTTACAGAATCTAGTCTCCCCTGTCTTTCATCGGTATCTAAGTTGATGCGTGTCTCGTTTGCAGAACTGATTGCGACATTTCCATCGAGTAAAAAAGCATCGATATATTCATCGCAGATAAGCTCGCGTAATTTGCTGATTGGTACTTGGCGATTAGAAACAACGAGAAGATCAATATCAGAACCGTAGCTCGAATTCTCAAGGTAACGGCGAGAGCCGAAAATCTTGATTTCATCGATCCATTCCGCAGACGTACCGATTCGAATAACTGCATCGTAGAGATCAAATGGTCTTTGATTGGACATGGCTTATTTCACCCTAAACACTTTCATCACTTCATCGCCGAGGTGATTGATCACCTTCACTGCAATTCTGCCTGAATCTGGCTTGTCGAAGGGGCGCGAGGTGTCGCTGTGCAGCGATTCCCATGCCTCTTCATTGATCTCGGCCTTCAAAGTTGTCTTGAGGGACTTGTAGGGATCGCTTGCGCCAAGGAAGTAGGCGTGCCGGACAAAGAAGCTCTCCTCGTTGTAGTCGGTGTCGATGAACCAGCAGGCAATTTCGTCCGGCCCGTTGCTGCGGACTTCTCCGGTGCTTGGATGGAAGACATCCACGCCGTTGACCTTCACCGTAATCTGACCGCCCGGCGCATCAAGAATCTCAATGTCTGGTTCGCCGAAGATGACGAAGAGATTGCCCTTGCCGGTGTTCTTCAGGTCGGCGGCCATGTGAAGGTCGGCGTTCATGCGAGCCTTGAGCACGTTGATGCGGCCGAGTTTGTTGAAGTCGGCGGAGTGGGCATCGTAGCTGAAGGCGCAGGAAATCAGCACATCGAAGGCGGCGTCGCCGGCCTCTCGGGCGGCGCGCACTAGGTCTTCGCGGGCCACGGTGCCAAACTCGGGGCCAATGAAGATGGCGGCGCGTTGCTCCTTGCCACTCAAATCCTCAAAGCGGCCTTCCGCACATATATAGTCGCCGGGCCACGCGGTTAACGAGGTAAAGGTGATCTTGTCTTCCTTGTGGGCCTGCTGCACGCCGCTGGTCTTCAGGTTGTCGAGGATCAACTGAACGAAGTTCCGGGCGCTGCGCGTCTCATCGTCGCCAGTCGAGCCAGACTCGACAAGTTCTTCATTCTCGTCTACCGCCAGCACACGATGCGGCGAAAGGCTCTCGACGGTGAAGGGACCGGCAACGCGCACCTTCTTCTTGTCGTCGTAGGGCTTGTCGTAGAGGTACTCGAAGTCAGCCTTGGCTGCGATGGAGCCATCGATGGCCTTTTGACGGGCGATGCGCTGCTCCCACCATGCTCCATGGAGTTCCTTGGCTTTCAAAGACCATTTCTCATCGGCCTGGCGCGGCATCTCCCACTCTTCCCACTTCTTGCCGAGTGCGGAATTCAACTGCTGGCGGAGGGGTTCAAGTCGGGTCTGGTAATTCTCCCAGATCACATCAATCTCAGTGTTGTTGGCGATGGACTTGAGAGTAATGTGCGGAACGCGCTCGTAAACAAATCCGTGACGAATGCTGCGGTGCGTAGGCGCACTTGAAGGAACCTTGCCCTGAAGCTCGCCTTCTTTTGCTTGTCCTTCAGGGCTATCGGCTAGCAAATAGTAAGAGTAGCGAGCCCCCATTACGCGAGCACGGGCCAAAGCCAAAGCCACACGGGAAGTATCGATGGTAATCCAGCGGCGTCCCCATTGCTCCGCCACGTATGCCGTTGTTCCAGATCCGCAAGTGGGGTCAAGAGCGAGGTCTCCCGGATCAGTAGTCATCAAAATGCATCGTTCAATCACTTTGGCATTTGTTTGAACCACGTAAAGCTTATCGGATGCAAATCCTGCTGTTACGGTATCATCCCAAGAATTGTTCAATGGATATACCGGAAAGTCATCAATGAATCGCAGGTAGCTCAGCGTGTTTCCGGCCATCCCGATACGGTCAGCTTCGATTAGCCTCTTCATTCCAAGTGTGGTTGTCTTCCATCCACTTTTCCCTACAGGGACAGTTGCCCCTTGGAATTCGACGTCAAAAAACTGCGGTCCACCAGAGCTTTGGCTTGTGAGATTGTCAAAGCGATACAATCGTGAACCCTTAGGGGCTGAAAAGAGCTCCTCATCTGCTGCCTTACGTCTATCATGCTCGGAAAAAAAGTCGAGTTTGTTGTATGCAGACGCACCTCCTCCCAGGTCGCCCTTGATTCTGTAGAATTGCCTATATTTGACATTAACTCGGTCCTTGGCGTACCAAAGCAGGTGATTATTTACAGCCGCTAATGTGTCCGTACCACCGCTTGGAGATCCAGCGCCTCCTGTCGTTTTGAAGCTAATCTGACTGACGAAATTATCATCACCAAAAACCTCATCGAGTAGTGCGCGTACTCGGTGGACATTCTCTTCACCGATTTGTACAAAAACAGAGCCAGACAAGCTAAGTAGATCGCGGACAATGGTTAGACGATCGCGCAGATAAGTTAGATACGAATGAATTCCATCCCGCCATGTATCTCGAAACGCTTTTACCTGTTCCGGCTCGCGGGTAATGTGTTCGATTTTGCCATCTTTGACATCTCTGCTCGTTGTAGACCACTGAAAATTCGAGTTGAATTTAATGCCGTAGGGCGGATCGATATAGATGCACTGCACCTTGCCGCGCAGTCCTTCGCGCTCGGCAAGCGAGGCCATTACCTGCAAGCTGTCACCGAGGATCATACGATTGGACCAGTGCGCATCGTGCTGATAGAACTCGGTCCGTGCCGCCTCACTAGGCAGTCCGTTGAAGTCGGCAAAAAGATCGAACTGCTGTTGTTCCGCCTTGGCCGTCTTCTCCGACTGACGGCGCAAGTCGTCGATCAGCACTTTGGGATGGACTTTCTCCTGGATATAGAGCGGCGGCGCCGGAACAACGAGATCGGACCAGTCCTGCTCGTCCTTGCCGCGCCACACCAATTGAGGATCGAGATCGCGGTTGCGCCGCTCGTAGGCAACGCGCACAGGCGACATCTCGTCGGCGCGCATCACCGACTGGTACTCGGCAGTAGGAATGTTCTTCCGCGAGGCGTCGTCGTGCAGCAGCGTTTCAACAACCTTCTTCGGCTTGTCGTTCGATTTGCTCTTTGCCATCCTGGCTTCCTTATTGCGCAACCGGCGCGCAGCTTTCCATGATCTTGTTGAACTCAGCTTCCACCTTGGCCGCAAACTCCGTCTCCATACCCCAGACCTCGGTGAACTCGGCAAAGGCCCAGCGGCCAAACTTGCCGCTGTTGTTGACGCCGGGAATCCAATAGGCTTTCATCGTCTCAGCCTTGGCTTTGGCGTCTTCGCGGCGGTAGCCCTTGATCTCGACGACAAGGTGCAGCAGGTCATCGTCGCCATGACCATCGTCCACGAGAACAATGAAGTCAGGGCGGTAGATTCTGTTCTCCGAGCCGCAACGGTAGGGAACGTCGAAACCGAGATTGTGATTCTTGACGTAGGCGCGCACACGGGGATGATTCTCCGCAACGCGGCAGAACTCCGCCTCCCAATCGCTGTCAAGAATGACCCAGTTGATTTGGCAGCGGATGGGATTGGCATCGCCGGTCCACCATCGGTCCGTCTTTGAAGTGGTAAAGTTCACATGGCTTGTCGATCCGGTCGGATTGTACGGATCAAGAAGAACCTTGATGGGAGCCTTGTCCACGGTCGCCTGCGTGATGGCTGCGGTAATGCGATTGCACGCTTCATCGGCGATGTTGCGATAGAGCACCTGCGCGGGGTAGGTGTCGCCTTTGCATTTGAGGCAAGTATCGAGCCATTCCTTGGTGATGCGCTTCAATTGGCCGAAGAGATGGAGCTTGGCTTCTTCGCCGGGGTCGCGCCACTTGGTGTAGAGCAGGTGCGTGGTGAGACGGTAAAGAATAGTGGAAGGGCGCGTGTCGCGGAGGTGTGCCACGGTCAGATCGACGCCCTCGCCCACGATGCCCGCATTCTGCGTAATAGATGGGCCGGTCCATTCTGGCGTGAGATCGAAGACGGAATCATCGGTAAACGCGGCGGTGAGCCGCTGGTCCGGGAGTTCCACTCTGTAGCCAGTAACGCGCGGGAAACTGATTCCCAGGGGATCGCGTTCGGGGCGCACGGCTTTGACCTGGATGGTCTGACGCGGCGGCTGAGGTGGTGCGATAACCGGCTTGGCGGCAAAGTCGAATGGGATGCCGAGAACGTCGGCGTATTCAACATTGAAAAGATTCTCTTCGTTGAGATCGTAGGAGAGACGGCGCAGGGCGCGTCCTATGACCTGCTCGCATAGAAGCTGTGTGCCGAAGGCCCGAATGCCGAGAACGTGCGTTACAGTGTTCGCATCCCAGCCTTCGGTGAGCATCGAAACGGAAACAACGCAGCGAATCTGCCCGCCAAGTTTGCCTTCCTTGCCCACGGTGTTCATCACCTCGCGCAGCAAATCCTGATCGGTGATATTGTCCGCTTGCTGACGGTCGCCAGTGCGCTCAAGAATGTCGCGGCGGAAGCGTTCGATCTCGTCCACTGCGAACTCTCGGAACTTAGGGTCAAGTGCGTCGCCAGATTCCAGTTCCTCGCTGTCGATCAATAAGGTTCTGGGCTGCGGGAAGGGATTGCCGTGTTCGTCGAAATTCCGGAAACACTCCAGCCGACCATTTTCGAGTTGGGTTGTGCCGTCCTCGTTGGTGCGAAAGAACCCGGAGATGTAGTCGTAGACGAGCTTCGATGTGGAGGTGTTATTGCAGACAACAATGAAGCAAGGCGGCACTCTGGTGCCTGCCTCCTGCCATATATCGAAAGTCTTTTTGTAGTGACCGTAAAGCGCGTCGAGGGCGGTGCAAAGCTGGGTTGGCAGATTCAGAGGATCGAGGTTAGCCAAATTGCTGTTTCGGCTGCTTCTATCTGGCAAAAAAAGGTTTGATACTTTGAAATTTGTGTTGGCGCCAGTGTTGGAGCAGGCGCGCCGTTTCAGGCGTAACAAGCCAATCGTTGGGGCTGGGGAGCTGCCGCCACTGGTCGATTTGCCTACGAAGGTCGTTAATGATCGGGGTCGGGTCGTAAAGTTGCTTTTGGGTCGAAAGGCCCGCACCCTCATCGAAGATGATCGATTCCTGTGTTTCGGGACTCTTTCTTTTCTTTGGTTTGGGAATGGGGGTAATGAACTCAGCCTTGCGGCGATTCTCGACGATCTGCTGGGTAGGTTGCCCATGCGTATCCAACTCCCAGTGGCGGGCAGGGTACTCATAGGGCGAGTTCAGGATCGGATGCTCAAAGAATTGGTTGTCCATCGTTTGTCTGCGTTCCTCTTGATTTGCCGATTCAGAGACATCCTGCAGGGGCGTTATGAGCCGCCAAAAATGACACTGCCAACTCTATGCAATTCTAGTAGGTTACCGGCAGGACTGGTCACTTTTTCGGATTTGAGCCGTACATCGAGAAGCTCGCCATAGCCCTTGTGAGGGTGAAAGTTGACAAGCCATGCAAAGCTGGCGTCACGATGCTTTCTTGTCGTCGATGGCAATTCAGAGATTTCTTGGGCTAGCAGTCAGTTCCATGAACTTCATACCGCTCAAAATACTTGAGTGGGCATAACGCAGATTTCCGTTTACCAGAGCCTAAACCTGCGGTATCATTCATTTATTGGTGCCCACCGCTCCAACGACGCTCGACCTGGGAATCCGGTTCGAGATTCGGGGGAGTCTTGGTGGAGGCGTCGCTTCGGCGCGATGCGAAGGCGACTGCGATCAGCCTACGGAGATTCTTCGTAATGCTCTCGCAATGCCTGCGAGTCCGCAGAAGGGACATCCACTGCTTGCGAAGAGGGCCGGTCGTCAGAGACAGCCTAATCTCGCAACACCTAATTCCGCTGTCGGGGATTTAAGGAGAGCGATGGCTAGCAAGATGAATCAGGTGGCGGTCGGCGGGCGGAGTTCGAAAGGACTTGACAAAAAACCAATCCGAGTAGAATAGATAATGGGGCGCTTAGGGTACTCAAAGCGGCCCGTACGATCTTATTTCTACTTGTGGCAATCACCACGACGATAACGACGCTCGACCTGGGAATCCGGTTCGAGATTCGGGGGAGTCTTGGTGGAGGCGTCGCTTCGGCGCGATGCGAAGGCGACTGCGATCAGCCTACGGAGATTCTTCGTAATGCTCTCGCAATGCCTGCGATAATGCAGCCTGCATCCGAAATTTCTCCGCAGGCTGCAACACTCAAGCCAGATGAAAAATACTTCCGCAATTTACGAAATATCCTCGACAAGCTCGCTGCGCGAAGCATGGCGCCAGATTTCAAAGAAGAACATGCAATCAAAGGGCATCGATAACGTAACCATCAAATCCTTCAAAAACAACTTAGACAATAATTTAGAAGAAATCAGCAAGGAAATCAGGGCAGGCGAATTCAAATTCAACAAACTTCGTGCTCGCCCGATCAAAAAAGCCGGCTGCTCTAAGCCACGCCCTCTTCAGATTGCCACGGTCAGAGATCGTGTTGTGATGAAGGCACTTGCACTGCATATCGGCCCGACTTTTCAAAAGTTAGACCAAGAATGCAGCTACGCATTCATCAAAGGACGTGGAGTGAACAAAGCGGTGACGAGAATTCAAGAACTTGTGCAGCAGGGCCACAAGTATTACTTCGAAGCCGACATCATAAACTTCTTTGGAGCAGTGGATAGGGAGGTTCTCTGGACTAAGTTTTCAAGACGGGTCCGGCAGAGATCACTGCTACCGCTGCTTAGGCAATCTTTCGACCTGGAACTCGGAAACCTGGAGAGCTTCAAAACCGAGCTTCAGGAGCTCTTTGCAAGCGCGAATTCTGGAATTCCACAAGGCGGAGTTCTCACTCCCCTTACACAAAAGGTAATTTCGACCGTCAGTCCCGCGAGGCGGCAGATTGCCGCCTTGCGTAGGGCTCTGCTGCGGGACTGAAATGCTATGGCGAATCGTGATGGAGTCGTCTCCTATCAAGACGTCTTTTACAACCAGCCTGACGATTCTCTGCCGCTCAGTGATACTCAGCGTATCAGCGGCGCCACGCAGACGGGCAAGGAACGCGGTAAGATTCTCTGCCAGGCGCAGAAAGGCAGCCCGATCATTTGCCTGGTCGGCGATTGCCTGCAACTCCGCACGAAGCGCCTGTTCGCGCTGGCGTAGCCCAGGCATGCGCTCCCGCAACTGCTCGATCGACATGAGTGCCTCCTGGTAGGCGCTGAGAAGGCGCTCGATGCCTTTACCCACATGCACCAATTCTCTTTGCAGACTCTGCTCGCGCTTTTTGGTCGGATCGGACGAGCGCGCTGCTGCCAGCCGTCGATCCAACTCTTGCTGTATGAGCGTGGAGTCTTCCAACAGTTTGATGACCTCTGCCCAAACGATCTGATCGAGCAGGTCCTGCCGGATCATGCGGCTGTTGTCGCAAACAGGGCCACCCAGCTTGCGCCAGCTATCCGAGCCAATGCATTTGTAATAGTGAATCTTGCGGGCGCTTGTCTGCGTCGATGAGCGCGAGAAGGCATAGCCGCACTTCTGGCAACTGACCAGCCCCTGCACGATGCTTGGCTCGATGGTGCGGCGACGTGATCGAACCTTATTTTCCTCGAGAAGCTCCTGGGCACGAGTGAAGCTGTCTTCGCTTACCAGCGCCGGCACGGGGATCTCGATCCACTCGTCACGAGGCCGTTCATGGCCTGCGGTCATGCTGGGTGTAATCACACCCCGTCGACGCTGCGGACGCATAACACGTGTTCGGGAAGAGGCGCGCGTCTTGCCGAAACAAGCAATGCCACGATAGGCAGAGTTGCGCAGCACGGCCCAGACAGTCGTCCGCTCCCACCGCGCGCTCGCTTTGCGAGTGGGGATGCCTTCGGCGTTGAGCCGGCGGGTTATCTCGCCGATGCTCAGGCCCTCCACTGTGTACATCTCATAGATGCGCTCGACCACGCGAGCCTCAGCTTCAAGCACGGCGTAGGCAGCTGGTGCCTCGTTGGTTTTGCGGATATAGCGATAGCCATACGGAGCCCCACTCATCACGCTGACTTCACCGGACTGAGCGCGGTGTCGCTTGCCGCGGCGCGACCGCTCCAGTATCTGTGCCCTTTCATACTCCGATATCATCCCCTGGAATTGCACCAGCAGTTGATCTTCCGCGCTGGCTCCCTGCGGGGCTTTGACAAAAATCGTCTCAACTCCATTACGAGCCAGTTCCTCGATCAGCAGAATCTGGTAGGCATACTTGCGGCTCAAGCGGTCCGGCGAGTACGCCAACACAACCTGGATCTGCCCTTCAGCGGCAAGATCCCGCACACGCTCAAGCCCCGGCCGCTCCAGCGTTGCTCCAGTATAGCCATCATCTTCAAAGACCCACTCATCGGGTACCTCCAGATCGCGCTCGTGGGCGAATTCGATCAGCGCCGAAGTCTGGCTCGCTATCGTGTTCGCCTCCCGCTGCTGGTCGGAAGATACCCGTGCGTAGATTGCTGCCATCCTCATGATCAAGCTCCTTCACACTACCGCCAATGGGACGTTCCCGAATGGGCACAAGAAGACTGTATGCCTGGACGAGTTTTGATTCATGCAGGCGATCAAACAAATACTCAACGTGAACTTGAAGCGGGCCGGGCGTTGGGCGCGGCTTAGCCATGCCTTCTCTGACCACTCAGAAACGCAGCCAATGCGCGTGTAACAATCGCGCCAATCGTCAGCCCGCTGCTTCTCGCATACGCTCGAAGCAGACGTGCTGTTCCTGCTGGAACCTTGAGCGTAATCGGCACCGTAACTTCGGAGACCTCGACCGGACACTTCATGCGCATCGCCTCCGCCAAGTACCGATAGGCTTGACGTTCCGACAGTTCGAAGTCTCGCGAAAGGCGATGCATGGCCTCCGGCAAAGGCATATTGCGCCGGAGCATGACGAAAGCAGCATTCAACTGCCGAGCCTTGTCCGTTTTGGTTGATCGGGCCATTTGCCATTAACGTATTACCCCTTAAGACGCAGGTCAAGCACAGAGTAACTGGTTCGCCAACCCCTCACTACCCTCTCGAATTCGAAATTACCTTTTGTGTAAGGGGAGTGCTATCCCCTATGCTCGCCAATTTCTACCTATATGAATTCGACCGAGCTATGATGAGGAAAGAGTTCAAGCTCGTTCGCTATGCGGACGACTTTGTGGTGATGTGCGAGAGTCTTGAACGCGCCAAACAAGCACATAAAGAAGGCAAGGCGCTCCTGCACTCGGTCGGGCTCTGCATTCACGAATTAGGACCGGACTCGAAAACTAGACTCGGCGAATTTACCAAAGACGGACTTATTTTTCTAGGCATACGCTTCGAAGGGAAGGAAGTGTTCCCAACGAGCAAAGCTGTGGGCAAATTCAAATCTAAAGTCGAGGAAACGCTTATCTCTTCAAGTGGTAACAGCTTGTTCAAGACTCTACAGAAGCTCACCAACCTGATTAACGGATGGGGCAACTGCTACAAAAAAATGAAAGTGGGAAAAACTTATCTTGAATTGGACAGCTTCATAAAGTCAAAGGTGCAACTGTATTTAACGACGATGGGAATTCGCCTTGTAGGGAAGAACAAGAGAAAGCATATGAAGCTGCTCGGAATTCCTTCACTTTCAAGCATGATTGAATGGGGTCCGAAACCTGATCCATCCAAGCAGCGTAAGAACCTGAAGAATGAAGCCATTGTTAACTCCACACAAGGGTAGCAGGCTGCTTAGTCTCCCTCGGCATCAATCAGGCAACGGCCATCTCCTGCTTGTCGGGTTCAATTTCCACCTTCGTGCGCAGTCGCACATTGAGCGCGTCCAGTATACGGATCGTGCGCTCCAGCGTGATGCCGAAGTATTCGTTGCGCTCGTCGCGTGAGACCTGCGACTCATGAACGCCGAGCCGCTTGGCCAGATCGCGCTGCGAGATTCCCTGCGCAATGCGCAGCGAAATCAGCATCTGACCGAGTCCGTGGAGGTTCTCCAACTCGTCAAACTCGCCCCGCTTCAGCCGTTCATAGCTCTCCACTTCCTCTTTCAATTGTAGGTGAAAGGATTCGATGGGATCGATGACGCGCTTAATCTCGTCGTCGGAAAGCCCTGTGGACTTGAGCCGGTCACGATGCTCGGTGAGCCGGCCGCGTTCTTCCTCAAGACGAGTGGTTGCGAGTTGGTATTCAGCTTCGTTGCGAATCATGACTGTCCCCCATATTTGATCTTTACGATGCCTCGTGGCTTGCCGTCCCGGCGCGACTGGCGGAAGGCGGAAGGAAACTCCAGTTCATGGCCGAACTTGTCGCGGATGCCACTGCCGAGGCCAAGTCCGGGCACGTGCGGATACAGTTCGACCCGATAGCGATGCCACATGGGAAGCTGGCGCTTGGGATATCCTCGGTAAGGTCTGCGTGAGGCCGGGTCCCAGGTCCATACCTTGTACGGATCGAGGCGATTGAGCTGTTGCGTCAGCGCGCCCGACGCGAGCGATTTCAGGTCGCACACGAAGTATCCGTCGATGTCGTTGGGATGGTCCTTGTCCTCCACGAACGAACCGTCGGCAAAGATTTCGCGGATGCCAACCTGCCAAAGCTGGCGGGCGAGAATCTCCAGTCCGCCGACAAGTTGCTCACGCCAGACGGCATCCCAAGTCGAATCGCTGTTCTGCTTTCCGCCGCCGCGAACGAGCCTCGATTGGCGCAGTTCATCGAAGGAGAGTTCGTAGTCTCCCGGTAGTAAGAGGCCGTCGCTGTCGAAGGGAGGAATGATTGGCATATAGAAAACCCTTCTCTAGGCAAAATAGCCTAGAATGACAGATATGTCAAGTGTGACAATTGAGTCGCGTCGGGGACGATTCCCTATCCTGCTCAATAGATGATGGTTAATAGACTCCGAATTCTCTCGACAGTGTCGAGAGAATTCGCCAGACGCGTCTGGCGAATTCAGATTTTGCAGACTCCGCCTGCAAAATCAGGTCAAGGCAATTTCTGGGGCTAATAGCGCGCTCTGACCGATCTTGAGCGCAGAGGTTTTGGAAATGTCGGTGCTGAGTTGCGGGGCGAGTTGGGCGAGATTGTTAGTGAAGATTTGCGCATCCTGCGATGCGCGCGAAACAGAAACGTAGGCAAAGCGGGTGTTGATGAGTTCGGGATGGACGTTAGTGTCCATGTTGACCAGAACGCGCTCCGAAGTGAGCCCCTGCGAACTGTGCGAGGTAACGGCGTAGCCGTGATCGAAGTGGCGCATATGAGCCGGATCGAAGGTGACCGTCCGGTCCTTGCCGCCGTCCATGAGGACGGCCATTTTGCCGTTCTCGTCGATCTTCTGCACAGTTCCAAGGTCGCGGTTGGCGACGCCGAGTTCACGGTTCGGCGCGGTGAATTGCAGTCGGTCGCCAACAGCAAAATCACGTTCGATCTCGCGGTATGCAGAGATGCCGTGCAGCCGAGCCGGATCGTAGGTAACCTGCTGGCCATCGGGTTTCTCGACGGTCAGCAGATTCGATTTTGGATCGGTCGAGACCACTCGCGCGTAGCTGCGCTGCTCGATGCCGAGGGTTTTGCTGCCGCGCTGATAGTGGAGCACGTCGCCGACTTCATAGCGTGCGGCCCAGGCCCGGTCAGCGCCGGTCATATCGGAACGCGGCGCAAGCACGCGCATGACGTGGTTTTCGGACTCGACGATGCCGTGCTCCTGCAACTCAGCACGCACAGCTTGATTGATCTCGCGCCGCGAAGCGTTGTCGGGAGAAACAATGATGGTGTTGGCCGGATTGTCGGCATAGTTCCGGGCAATCGAGGCGATGCGTTTTTCGGGATCTGCAATCTCCGTAACACGACCCTGCTGTTCAAGAAGTGCGACGCCCTCCGCTACTTCGCCGCGCGATAGATGCTCGACGGCGCGCAGCAACTCGGGGTCTTTCTGGCGCACAATTTTGTCGAGCGTGGCCGTTTTCATTCCGTTTTCAACCAACTGCTCGAAGGGCTTCCCGGCTTCCACGCCTTGATGCTGGCGCGTGTCGCCGATGAAGAGAACCCGGTCGCCTGGATCGAGTTTGGCGAGGAAATCGCGCACCTGTTTGGTGCTGGCGAGGCTCGATTCATCCACCATAT
>Ga0302281_10001591_pt1 | contig 16354 bp, 24 predicted proteins | sample III_Fen_E1_2_FD_198762 | JGI IMG/M metagenome (GOLD analysis project Ga0302281, IMG submission 198762) | Peat permafrost microbial communities from Stordalen Mire near Abisko, Sweden - III_Fen_E1_2 | ecosystem: Environmental > Terrestrial > Soil > Wetlands > Permafrost | place: Sweden: Abisko...
CCTAGGAAGTCCTGACCTGTCCCAAACAATAAACAAAGGAGTTGTTATGAAAAAAGAAACCGCAATTGATCGCGCCAAGCAAAGGCTAGCTCCAGGAAATATGACCATGTTCACTTCGAACGGATCCATCTATGGAGACCAAGAAGCTGAAGCATTGATCGAAGCAGCGCTAGGTCTTGGGATTAAGGTCCAAATCTCTGGAACAGTCGAGCGTCCCGTACTTGAGTTTGTCTACCCTAAGAAGTCCTAACCCGTCTCGCCCCCGAGAGTACTGAGAAATAATTCTCAGCCCCTCACCCCAAACCCCCCAATCAAGGAGGTAAGTACCATGAGTGGAAACTCACGTGCTGTCCAGTCTTACGAAGAAAGAATCCGGTTCACCGTCGCGGTGTCACTCAGAGCCCTTCTGATGTGGCGCTACGCCTATGACCCGGAATACACGGTCACCTACGATGCCTTGCGTGAAACGCTCGGGATCGATAGGCAGCGACTCGACGATGTCCTGAGTATGGTCATGGAGATGGATGTGGGGATGAAGACATTCCTGCACGGTTCCATGGTCGTGAATGCGGAGACAGGTAAGCCCGGAAAGGGCCACTGGATCCGTCTTCAGGAGATCTCAGAACGAGTCGCTCAAGCTCTCGCGCAGGAGGCCTCATGATGGAGGTCATTGTAGTCGGCTTGATGGTTGTGTTGGCGCTCGCTATCAGAAGGTCTAGACGCAGTCGGGATCAGCTCGACGTGCACCAGGCTTTTGACCGGCACTCCAAGGGCTACTAGCCTCTGGGATGCCGTTTAATCAGCTCAATCAAACAATAAACCAAGGAGTACGTTATGAAGATGTTCAAAATGGTTTCTGTTCTTGCTCTGTCTGGGATTGCGTCTGCTTGCTCGAGTCCAGATACCGCCCAGACTACTTCTCTCATCACGCATGGCGCAGCTGCTTCAATTCCAACCTCGGGGTGCTCAGTCACTCAGTCGGGTGGAACTGCAGTGATTACTTGCGCTGATGGGACGACGGCGTCGATTAACAACGGGAGCGCTGGAGCCGCTGGTTCCAGTGGTGCCGTTGGCAATCCAGGTGCAACTGGGCCCGCTGGTGCAGCTGGCGGAGTCGGAGCACAGGGCGCAGCTGGTGTTACAGGTCCCACGGGAGCTCAAGGCTTAGCGGGAAAGTTCCATGCGGTGTCGAATACAGGCGTAACGATCGGAGATGAGTTCATCCAGCAGTACAACGATGGCTCAAGCATGGGTGCGACACTTGTGCACTATGATCTCGGAGATGTCTACACCTACTACGATGGCGGCAGTCTGGGTGGAGTGGAGTACATGTACTTCGCTGGCACCGGCTGCACAGGCCAGGCTTATGTTGCAGTGACTCCGGGGGCGACTAATGGGATTCCTATTGCTATGGGTAATCTCTACTTCCGTCAGTACACCTCCAACAACATGAGTACTGTCCAGCTCTATAAAACCGTTGTGACGTCCTTTGTAGAACCCTTTGCCTATCAAAGCAAATCGATCTACGGCCCCACTCTGGATTGTATCAATACGGGTACCCTCACGGATACTTTTCTGATGCAGGCGGCAGCGGAGTCTGGCTTCAACGGCAATGCTGCAGTGCTGTGGAGTGCATCGCTCCCCATCAGCCTGAGTATCCAGTAATCAATCATTCTCCCCGGGTGCCGCTGGTGCCCGGGGAGAATTTTTAGCTCCCTCTTGACTTGGTCCTAGCTCAATGAGAATGTGCGCCAATGCCTACCTCACATCCTTCCCTCATCTCTCCCGTCGCTCAGAAGATCCTGGCTCTCCAACCCAAGACAGTCCTTGATCTGGGGGTTGGTTTCGGGAAGTGGGGCGCGATGGCACGAGAGTACACGGACATTTGGAGCTGGCGGTTCTACCCGGCTGAATACCAAACGGTGATCCACGGCGTCGAGGCGCATGAGAAGTATGAAAGCGCCAACTGGGGCCACTACCAGAAGATATTCCTCGGGAAGATTCAAGAAGTACTCCCGACTCTCGGCGGATACGACCTCATCACGTTCCTAGAGGTTCTCGAACATTTCGAGAAGCGAGAGGGGATCGCGGTACTCGAGGAGTGCCTGCGACACACGGATCGACTCCTTGTGAGCTTCACCAACACCCACCAGCACGACGTCAGGGACAACAAGCTCGAGGATCACCTCTCGACCTGGGAGCTCCGAGACTTCACGCGCCTGTCTGTTGAACATGTCGAAGTCCTTCACCAGACGCCTGAAGGCGGCCTTCTTTATCTGTCTCGTACGCTAGCAAAATAGCCATCGAGCAGCCTGGCAAAATAATACACAATAGCGGTATAAGTTCCTTGGCAATGGAAGCAATTTCATTGTGAGTCATCGTAGTGGTAGATGATTCGGGTCAGACCCATAGCCAAGAGGGCCGTGCATCTGAGGCCCAAGAATAATGCAGCCGGGAATCTACGATTGCTTAGGGCGTGAGAAACCTTAAATGACAATCGCGATTTTCAAGGAGAATGTGTGTATGGGTTCTATGCGAGAACAGGGGTTCATGGGGGAAGCGTTGCATCAGATTCGGCACAGTGGTGAGCTGGATGTGATTCATCAGAAAAGCATTAAACAAGTGGAAGCAGCTTATGCACCCGGCATTAGCCAGGTGTCGACGCTGTTCCTGCTACCAGACAATACGATCGTGGATGATCTGGAAACTCTTTGCGAGGTCGAGTGCATCATCAGGACTCACCAAACCAAAGAGCCGGCATGGATCGACGCCCCTCACTGGAGGGGCTATGAGCTCGGCTCGATCAAGGCGCGCTGGAGGGATTACCATCTCCTGAATCGTTCCCGTTATCGTTCCTCGTTCAATACGGACGCGGGCGATGTCAGACCAGACGAGCTCGAGGCGATGGCGACACTGGTACAGAGTGACTCGGGGCTTTTGGCGCTGAAGAAGCTCCAACTCTGGATCCGACAGGGCGAGATGAACGCGCCCTCCTATCTGGGGCCATTGCCGAATACAGAGCCCGTGAAACGGTTCTTGAGGAGGCTCTACCCGCTGGACAAGTTCATGACGCCTGAGCGTATGACGGCTATCCAGCATCAAGAGGCGGCTCGTCTCAAGTGGTGTTCGCTCGGAGTGAATACTGCGTTCTGGTATCTGGGAAACCAGAGATGAGAGCAATGAGAATACCGGCAGTCGCTCATGGCTGTAAGGTACCCGCTGACCTCAAAGGAGCAATTGAAGACACGATCGTGCTGTGTCCGTACTGCGGGACAGAGCGAAGTGAAGTATTTGAAATGTGCTGCAATGAGGTTCACTTGGAGCGTCACAACATCCGATCCTATGTGTGCGGATGCGTGGAGTTCTACAGTCTCCTCACTGGAAAAACGTATCCTGAGGCTTGTGAAGAGACTCAGGTTCAGTTGCACTGAAGTAACAACTGAGTAGTAGTTGAAGTAACAACCAAGGCCCCGCTCTCCGTGGTGGAGGGTGGGGCCTTTTTTATTGGGAGGAAATATTATGTTGACAAATGAATCTGATTTTAAAGAAGTTTTTACTAAGTATTTTGGCACGCATTTTTCTCTTTCCCAAACCAGAAAAGCTATATTTAAAGACTTGCGTCGCATCGAAGAGGAAAAGAAAGTTGGTATTTTTGGTGATACTACCGCAAGACTAGGAATGACCGTAGAAGCTTTCGCCAAAGATGAAAAATTACCTGTGCGTGCTCAGAATGCACTTTCGAATCTTGGGTGTGAATATGTCTGCCAGATTGTAGTTTTCACTAGAGATGAGGCGAAGAACTCCTGTCGAAATCTTGGTAACAAGTCTTTGGATGTTATTGAGGCTGGCCTTCGGAAAAATAACCTCTTCTTTGGCATGGATCTGTTTGCATACACACCTCCAGAGGGTGTGTGTATTGAGAAGATTAAAAATGGGGAGAACAGCTTCACTATAAAAGGCAGCCATGAGCGGTCGGTAGAACGGTATCGTAAAACGAGAGAGAATGCGACCTTGAGGAGGATCCATGAAGCTCAGTCAAATCATACTGCCTGAGATTATCCTGGGACGCCGCGGTCACCCGAAAGTGATCGAGTTCTACAGGCAACAGATGAATGCTTGTAAACTTCAGGCCGATAAAGACGGGATCATGCGGTGGTGCGCCCCCGCAGGCATCACGATGTACGGTGATGACAATAATGACATCACCGCCAATCACATGATTGTGTGCCGATTTTTTCGGGACGGGAATGGGGAATCCTACTATATTCCTAAGGCTTTCGCACAGGCCCTATCTCGTGTCGATCGGGAAATTCCAATCGATATCCTCTCTACCGGAAAACGTGAAGTCGTTCATCTGCAGTTCGCTTCTGGCGCGCTCAAAGATGATACTGGCCCCATCAGCGGCGCAATTGTCGTCATTGATACGATTGACGGATTGGGCTACCGGAATAAAACGGGGTCAGACGACAATGATCTCGCTCTCTCGCTTTCTTACTATGGGATTGATGAAGATCATCCGGAGATGGGGCCAACGGTCGTGACCAAGCTCTCTTGTCCACTCTCTCGGAGCAAGGTGGCCGGGATCACAAATGCGATTGACGAGCTGAATCTTGAGGGGCACCGGGATCCAGAGGAACGTCGTGCATCAAGGCTGCCCGTTTATAGAGCGATCATCAATGCTCTCATCTATCTGCGGAGCGCGGATCCAGAAATCATGAAACTTCGTCCACTCGCTGAGTTGACGAACAAGAAGCGTGTCGAAGAGAAGCACCGAGTCCCCGTTCACAACGAGCTCACGGTGCCTATCAGTGTCTTGAACTGGGGATACCACGAGGGCAACAGTTACTCTGTTGATTCATCGTTCGTGCAAACCCATATGCGGTGGCAACGGTGTGGTCCGGGGCTGTCGCAAGTGAAGCTGGTGTGGGTGCGTGAGCACGAGCGCCGTTACAAAAAGGGGGAAGAAAATGGACTTAGCAGAGACGTACAGAGCAGCAGTAGCGATGGAGCCGATTCAGTTGGACCAGTGGAAGCCGGGGGATGAATGCTTGGTTCCCACTCCCGGGGATCCGTCTACGGCGTTCGAAGGCCGGATCTATAAACTCTATCGGGATCAGGGCATAGCGGTAGTTCGATGTCCGGGATCCGTGGAGCTCAGGGTCAAAATTTCTGAACTGCTTCCGCGGAAGGCGGCTGGCTAATGGAAAAGAAACTCAGCTTTTCGATTCAATGCCGGTCATTCGACGTAGCCCTTCATGAAGCTACCCAAAAGGCAGCCGACTGGATGAGCGATCGGGATGAGGTCGAGCGGAAGCCTTTGGAGCTCCGGCATTCGGGGACACAAGTGAACATCGATACGTTCCGCAGAGGGAACGATGTGACGCTTCATCATTTTGAGATCTATGAGTAAAAAACTTCATGCGTTTGGCGTTAGAGCTGAGAGTATGGTGTTTGCTTTTGATATCGCCAGGCAACGCCTTCGTAAATGGGTGAACAAACAGCACACGGTGCCCGAGTTCCTGGTGCTCCGCTTAGTTGGAATGGAGCAGACGTTCGACTGTAAGCGAGTAGACTGGCTTACGCCGCTCTATCGGTTTGAGGTCCATGAAGAAGAATAATTGAAACCGCATGGCTCCGATGGGGCTGTGCGGTTTTCTTTAGCCAGGCTCCCCATAGTAGCGTCTGGCTGCCTCACGGCAGAACAGAATCGAGTGTGCTGCATCATCCGGCTCGCTGGGTTTATGATCGTACTTAAGGCCGGAACGCCCCGCTCCGCCGCCGTACTCGGCGTGGATCGCGAGCACATCCTTGAGGAAGGGTTGTGACTGCTCCCATCGCGGAAAGATGTAGCGGCCCATCTTCATGTCATCAAACATATCAGTCATGACTTCCGTCCGGTTCAGTTGAACTTTGTGGCCGATCTCATCATATTTACTGCGTTCACGTTGACTACAGTGTTGGAACTTGATCAGACGATCCGCACCGAAGACTTCTTCGATTGTGTCGTTTACACCAAACCCAAAGCCAAAGTCAGCACCGATCAGCTTTACACCGAAGGCAGTGCAGACGCTCAAAATATCTCTTACACAATTTCTAGGTAAAGCATTGTCTCCGGTGTATCTACGCTGAAAAAGAATCTGAAACTTCCCAGGAGTAATCATCGCACCAAGCGTGAGTATGGTGTAAGAAGCTATTTTCAGCTTCCCCGTCAACCCTCTCTCACTCCCGTCCTGTCCTGATCCCCAGTCAATCCCGCCTATAATAGTCAAGCTATTTGTGTGGGCCGTAGGGTGGGTAAAGTAACTCAGGTTGGGAGCACAAATCCTCTGTAATTCCCCTTGTGTAATTGGCATTGAAGCCGAATCGTGGGGAAGCGCGAGCACTTCGTTTTTGAAGCTAGCGGTAGAATAAGTACGCTGTTTAAAGAGCAGATCACTCCACTTGGATGCGCTCTGCTGCCAGGGCACCATGAGAGCGCAGACACGGAAGCCCAGCACATCTTTCGTGTCACTAAAACTAAACCATTTTCCGTTTGCAGGGTTGATAGGCTTCTGGCACTTATTGCAAATGACCCCCAGTGGTCCGATGCACCGCTCGTCCATATAGTTGTAGTGGGCTGGTGTGTGGCGATCGCATGGTACGAGCCACTCGTTCATTGATGAGTTATTAAATAGGTGCTGAAGATAATTTGAGCTTGATAGGGGGGTCCCGCTGAAGGTAGCCGTAGGAAACGGCTCATGAGACTGACACTCAAGGATGACGGGAATGTTTCCAGACAACATATTCTGGAGCTCATCAATTGCAATTTCTGATGCGGTGCATCCGCGGACTCGGTCTGCGTTTAGAAAGGCAGACCTCAACATAATCAGGGATCCGTTGGCTAATGATTTCTCCTGGGCCTGGTCAATCTCGGCTGTTGATAAAAAATATTTCGATATGATTGGAGAATCATGCATCCATGGCGACAGTTTAGCCGACCCGAACTGTCTGGTCTGTAAAGCTGAAGGACTTACGTACAATGACTTGTTGTACGGTTTAATACACGAGTTAACTATAATCTGGTTTGCGAGCATTGTGCTTTTTTCAGTTTGGCGGCTGAAAAGGAGTACTTTTCTTGGGTGCTGGATATTATAGATAGGAAGCAGGTAATTGCGCCCAGTGAAGGAAAATGGGGCTCCATCGAGCCACACCAGGTTTCGAATCCACGAGGCTGGTGTGGCTCTAATTAGTTTTTTCACGCTTCCATCGGACTGAAGAAGGCTTTGTATGGCCCATGCTTTTTTCTGCGGTGTCCGGGACCTTATTGCTGAGTTGGATGATGCCCTGCTATTTTCCTCTGGTGTGTAATTAGCCTCGGCGGATTCGGCTAGTTCTTCTTCATTAAGCTGTTCGGACATTCCTAGCCTCACGGAGACTCAATCTAAAATCCAGTGCAGAACTTAACCAGAGCTTAAACTCTTCAACGGATCTATCGCTTTTTATGATGTTGCAGTATCTGCAGCAAGAGCATACATTACCAACCACATATCCTAGATCACTGTTGATTCTGTCAATTCCACTATAAACGATCTCTCTTCTTTTATTTATATGCCTATTCCCATCGTTAGCTTTTGCGAATGGTGGATTTTTACAGTAGGTGCAATTTCCAGCCAATAAAGACTTGAAGTAATCAAAATCTAAATCAAAATTAATGTCCTTCTTCCTTTTCTTGGCCATGATTCTATAAGTGCTAAAAATATGTCTTTCTATGACTGGTACAGAGATATACTCACTTTTTGGGATAACGCCAGACTCTCTTATGTCTAGGGACGCCTCCATCCACCTTAAGTAGTCCGCTACAGGATGCTCTCTTTTCGCCCTATTACAGGCTTTACAGCAAGTGACCACATTGCCAGTCGTATAGCTTCCGTTACTTTCCACCCTGTCTAATCCGTTGTAACTAACCTTATGTGTATATAGCTCTCTCTTAACTAATACTGTCGCCGCGGGGGGGCAGTTGCAGTAATTGCAATTCATCCCTATCAACTCAAGGAATTTCTCGTATCCAATCTCAAAAAGGAGTCCTCGTTCTTTCGCGTGCCAGATATAGGAGCCATAAAGACCCTTCTCAATAGTTTGTGGACTGCGAATTTTTTTAGCTCTTTCTACATTTGCACAACCACAACTAGTGGTATGCCCATCTCTGATGCTTGCAAGTCGCGTCTCAATCTCGCCTGAGCATCCTGCAACTTTGCCATCACAATCACACTTAGCTAGAATAACTGCTCTACCTCGATATGAGCCTGTAATTCTTACTACGGTAAGGCGATTGAACTTTTGCCCAGATGGGTCTGATCCATTCCATCTGTTTGTTTTACTTGGACCACGGTAGTCTTTTGCGTAACAGTCTCTACACATCTCCTTGCAAGAGACATCCTTCAGGCATCCTAATGTCTTGCATGGACGAATTACTTTTTTAAGCTTTTTAGAAACACCTGGATCTCCATACTTTTGAAATGCACGCATATGACTGCGACACATTTTATGTGTCCTATTTTCCCACGGTTTTCCACAGGAATTATAGATGCAAGACGTACCTAAGAAGATGGTTGGCATATCTAAAGCCTACCTCCGCCTTCGCAGGACTACAAGTGATCTCGGGCGTTTCGGTCTACCATCGAGAAGTGCTTATTCCAAGCCTCATTCGTAGTCTTCGCCGGCGTCACAAAACCATCAAGGTCTAGGATCGCCTGCTTGATCTGCCGGCATGAGATGTCTGGATCCATCCCTCCCGTGCCAGTACAAAGCCCAGGAAACGCGATCGATCTTTCCCGCGGCTCACTCACGACGTACCGATCACAGTGCCGGGCTGCCAGGATCGCGGCGCGCGCAGCTAAGTAAGCATTCACTGTCGACGCGACTTGCATCGGGACCCGCATGGTCGGAGCAACAATCAAGAGAGGAATGACAAAGTCCTCGGTCGGCTGGATAAAGGCGCAGCCCACCGGAAGTTCTCCATTCCAATTGGACTGGATGGCGTGCTGTACCATCCTCTGGATACCGGGGAATCTTTCTATGTAAGCAGCATCGACCCCGCCATCCATAAATCCGAAGCTATTGGCCGGCGACACGACCGCATCCACCGACTTGAGTTTTGTGATGTCGCCCTCCACGATCGCGACGTTCGACATCGGAGCCAGGTGCTTGCGGTAGGCGGCGAGGAGTTTTTTGTCTCCGGGGAGAGCGACGAAGATGAGGTTCATTTTTTATTCCCAAAAACATTTTTCCAGTTCTTCTGAATCCGTTCGCGCCCAATAGAGTCTTTACACTCCTGAATGGACCTATTGAATCCCTCTCTCGAGTACGGTTTGTATCCGGGTATACTTTTTGAGGCCAACCAATAAAGCACTCGGAAGCAAGCGCTACGGTGAGTGCACCAGTCGTCGGCAATATTCATGAAGAAGCTTGCCAGGCTGAGTCGGAAAATCATTTTTTCGCCTCAGGCGTCTTCATGTACATCCAGGTGGGATCGATCAGCTCAAGGCTTTGAGTGCCATGATCCTCTGGGTTGCTCCAGTCAATCTTGAGTGCCGTCTGAATGGAGCAGAACCCATAGAGAGCGAGCTCCTCGGCGATCAGATCAATTTTGTCGTCGAGTTTAATTCTCCACTGTGTCTTGAGTTTCTGGAATTCGCTGTCAAAACTCGGGCTCGACAATTTGAGTTGGAGTCGGGTGGTTTGTTGTTCTTTTGTGATGACTGGGTTCATTTTAGCTCCTTCATGATTTGTTCAACCACCAAAGCCTCTCTCCAGCCACACAAAAGCGAACCTATCGTGGACACCTGGTAGATAGCGTTTAGCTTCTCCCAATGCTTCACATGATTCCAGAGAAAGATCGAACAATTGTGGGGTGTCCAGCCGGCATGCAAGAGTTCGTCTGCCCATGCAACATCCAAGGTCTTAGCTTTTTGGTACTGTACCCAGAGTGGATGGGCGTGGATCACCTGGAGCAGCCGGAGAGGCTCTTCTGGTTTTTCAGTTGCGGTCTCCTGATACATGGAGAGCTCCTCTTTCCCCAGCCGTTCCGGATAATGAGTAAGCGCGTAGTTTTTGTATTCCTGCTCCATAGCCCTTCAATCAACTCCTGAGATGAAGGCTGCTTTAAGGGGCCATCAGGCACCGGCCCCATCCAACGGGGAGGCATCTCATGCATCATCCAGCTGCGGACCTCTGTATCCGCGGACTCCTCCAGATATTTTTTTAAGTAAAGGTCTTCGGCCTGCTCATTGATCCAGATTTTGCCGACTTCTGGGTGCTCTGGTTTCGGCTGCACCACCACGATCTTTTTCAGCACCTGGTCGAGCGCTGTGGGCGAAAAGAACATCTTGTCGATGAAGCCGGCAGGCATACCATCAATCGCGAACCGAACGCCTTGGGCTACGATCAGAGCGCCGTCCGCGGTGGTCTTTTCAATCGAAATGATTGTGAAGGGTTGGGATGAGTTGAGGAGATCGGAAGGGCTCATAGCCCACTCCTAGCACCCCAGAAAAGACTAGGCAACAAATTCTCACCCATTATTCATTATGCATACAATTCAGTCATCCCTCACTGAATTGTATGCATAAGCGTGACGGTATGCGTCGCACACTGGCGGAAACCGAACAGCCTTTTTTCAGAAAAACTGTGCGTCATTTTCTGTAACCCTGAGTGGTACTCCACTTACTCAGAGTTACAGACTCACCGCACTATATTAGGACTATGCTACAACCGTTTGAGTCGGTTGCCTGCCGCATATTGCAAACCATGATCCCTGATCCCACACCCAACAACCCACCTGGAACGCCTAGATCTGTAGGGGACCCCGACAATCCTCATGACTTACTGTGTTACCACCCAACCGTGCACCCAAATCAATTGGGTGCAGCTGGCCTTAATGATTACATAGACTTAACCCCTTCTGCACCCAACCACCCAACTTCTACTACTAGAGAGCAAGTTTATAGGGAATATTTTATTTCGAGGTACCAGACCGGAGTTGTAGTCTATTCTCAATAAAGCCAGTAACCATTTGATTACACTAGGCTATAGTAGATAATGATGCATAAATACAAGACTAGTTAAGTAGGTAGTATTGAGTGTTAAAAAACCCTGTTGAACGTACAATACTAGGACTGGGGAGTTGGGTGCGTTTATTCCCCTATAAACCTAGTCTCTAGATAGATTCTTTGGCTTTTTGGGTGCGCCGCAAAGCGTTACCTAATAATATCAATAAGAAGGATCTGTGTTTTGCCCCCACCTTTTTTGGGTGCAGCTATGGATGGGTAAACCAGTCAAGATTAGAAACAGACCAATTGTCAAGTGACTCGTGGCGTTGTTAGGTGGGAATAGTTGAGTATGACGCGAAGTTGACTAAGGATTGTTAAGAAGATCGGGTATGAGAGCTCGTATAATCGAGGAGAGGACAAAGCCCAATTCAACTAAAAGACTAGAGCCCCACGTTCCCGCGCCCCGGATCCTGGCCAAGCGCGCCCGGCTTCTCGAAGCTGAGTGGGTCACTCTCTAGATCTGGCTGGGTGGTGGGTGGCACTGGGGCCTCAGGCGCGTTTACAGGCGCCACAGGGAGTTCAAGCTGGGGATCGGGCGCCACGGGGGGCGCAGCCGGCTCCGGAGTGAAGGTAACGGCCTGGGGAGGCAACCTGAGCTTGCCCTGGGCGTCCTGGGGTGATGTCGGCATGGCGGAGCGGATGATCTCCTCACTGGCCGCCTCGATCTGAGAAGGGACGTACTCGAACTCGGTCTGGATGAACTTGAGGAGGTCGCCCTGGCTCTTGCCACTGAACTTCTGGAACCGGTCGCCAGCGTCCATGCCGACCTTAGCCCACTTGCGGGCTTCGGCCTCACCGCCAGCTACGTTCAGCCGGGCGTGGTGGCGTAATTTCATTTCGGCGAGGGCCAACACACTCTTTAAGTAGTCGGTATATTGCCGACGCGTCGGCAAGTTGCAGAGCTGCAGTACGGCATCCACACCTTGGGTGAGTGCGGCATGATAACGCGCGTAGCTATAGGGATCTTCCTGGAGACTCGCGAGGTACTGTCGCCAGTCCGAGATCTGCATGGCCTTCCAGTCGAAGAAGTACCTCTCATAGAGCTCGATCGCCGGCGTCGACGGTACGCGCTGGCTCCCGTTCTCCGTCATGATCTCGGTCAGCTCGACGTGGGTGAGGCCGGCAAGTCTGAGACAGTCGACGGTGACGCGGAGGACGGGGTCCTGGAGGAGGGTTCCAACTTCGGTCCACAACTCTTTCAGTGTATCGGACGACTTCAACATCCGTTGAAGGTAGATCTCGGAGAAGCCAAGGCGGTCCCAATAGGCGCTGTCCTCGGGGCTGTAAATTTTCTTCTGGAGGCGCCTCAAGAGCGAACTGGGCGGCTTAATCTGCTCTTGAGAGCCGGCCGCCTCGATCGCTTGCCGCGAAGGCTCAGGAATCTGGAGCTTGCCGTAAAATGCCTTGATAGCGGGTTCGGGATTCCCTTCGAGACTGATCCAGCGGAGGTGACGGCCGTATGGAAGAACGGGACTGCGGGGATCAGCGTCCGGAACTTCGAGAGCGGGAAATAGAAGACTGTCAAGTGACATCTTCTAAAGAATCTCATCTGTGCGGCGCGTTAGCAAGCTTGAATCAGGCGACTATAGGGGGTTCCATAAAAGTATGGAGGCTGCTCACTTTATTTTTACGTCTCACCCGCGTTCGTTTTTTAGCTTACAGTTTTAGGCGCATAGGATAAGTCAGTAGGTATGGGTGAATGTTTTGAGTGCGGAGAGCCGGCCGAGCACAGACATCATGTGGTTCCAAAGTCGTTAGGTGGAACTAAGATGGTCCCTCTTTGCCTGAACTGTCACGGCAAAGTGCACAATGGTATTAATTTATTTACGCTTAGAAAAAAGGGCTTAGCTAAAAAAATAGCCGAAGGATGGAAGCCAGGACCAGAGCATACTTTTCGTATGGGTGACGAAAAAGAAACCGTATTGAGAGAACTTTATTTTAAGGGTGTGACACTAAGGGAGATTGCAGAGAACTTTGGCGTCTCCGAAGGTACGATTGAGCGTTTCACAAGAGAAAATAGAAGCGTCTATAAACCCAGAAGAAAAGATATACGCGAAATTGAAAGACTAGCTATTCCGTTGCTAACTGGAGGACAGCCAAAAGAAAGAGTTGCAGCGGAAATAGGTGTAAGTGTGACAACCATACTGAGGATAGCAAGAAGGAATGATATTGCTGGAAGGAGGCACAGAAAATTCAGTGCCGAAGATATGGCCACACTCGATAAATTTTTAAGCGACGGAAAGCCTTTAGCCCATATTGCAAAATTAATGGATCGAGCTGAGACAGTCATTCATCGCCACAAGTGGAAGAGCCCATCTTATTTGGTAAATAAGGAATGACCCGCGTTCGTTTTTTAGCCCCTCACTTCTTCTTCCGATCGTAAGCATGATGCTCGTACATATGAGCGTAAAGCTTCTCGTTGTGGATCCCGCTGGTGTGCTCGACCTCAGCAACGCTGTTGATGAAGGGTTCGGCGAGATCGCCGTATTCGGCTTGCGTGATCTGGCCGGCCAAGCTTTTCTTCCGGGCCTCTTCTGCTTTTTTGAAGGCAGGCAGTATCTTCTTTACGTGCTCGTCTGTGATCTTGGGCTCGGGCTTTTTCTTACCGAAGCCGAAGAAGGCAGTTTTGATGAGGCCGTGAGAGAGACTCATTCGGGTTTTTTCTTCCGGTTCGCGCCGTAAGCCGTACCTAAAGACCCCGCGGCCGCGGCGCCCATCAAGTAGTCTTTTCTGTGTTTGCTAAGATGTTTGCCGACAGCTTTACCGGCAGTTCTCGACTTGATGAAGGCCCTGTCGAGGCGAGTGTTGGCGGTTTTTTGGAGGGCGGTGGAGAAAGTCATTTTTTCTCTTCGTGTTTGTATTTGTGGCCCAAACGCTTGGCAATATGATAACCAGCATGACCACCGGCAACTACGCCAACTGGCACAGTAGAAAGTAAAGCGATAGCGGCTGCTTTTCTTTTGGCTCCGTGAAGACGTGTCATACGTTCTTTGAGCAGCGTAATTGCTCCGGCTCCAGCTGCACCACCAATATTCGCACCCAGGTGCGCAGCCCCACCCCGAAGCGCCCCAATTCCACGGTTAACAATGTGTCCGTGCTCATCTTTTTCACCGCCGGCAGCAGCTCCTATGAGGGCGCCGGTGACGAATGCCCGCTTCTGAAGTCCATCTGAAAAACTCATGCCACCCTCTGTTTCGGCTTAGAAATCGAAGCCTGCACCTTGCCGAGCGCTTCCGCGACTTCGGTGAGTTTACCCATTGCGCTGACGGCCGCTGACTCAGGAACTTCCTTGAGACCCAGCCGTGAAGCCAAGACGAGCTCAGCCAGATAATCGGCGACGCGCTCAAACACGGGCTGGAACGCCACGAACTTCGCGATATTCTCGGGGTTCAAGAAGTTGAGAGCAAGCAAGGCATCGACGGTGGCGCCCTGGACCTTGTCGGGCCCACCGAGCTCAGCGGCTTCTTTGATCAAGTTCTTGCGAACCATCGCTGCCAGCTTCTTGAGTTTGCCGAAGCGCGGATCCGAGCCGATCACTTCTTGGTGTGCGATTTTGGCGATGAGGGTCGCGGTGCCGTGAATCTTGACCCGCCCCTTCTTCTTGGCCTCCTCTTTGATCGAAGCGATCTTTTCAACAGGCACGCCTAGGTTAGCCATGACGGCGTTGAGTGTGCGCTCGTCATACGATTTCTTCTCCAGGCCGTTACCGCCGAGCTCGAATGCCATCCCACTCCAAAGCAAGGAAACGGGATCATTGTCCATGTGATGGCTGGCTTCTTTGTTGAGCCACTCTTTGGGAGTTTCGGTGACTTCTGAAAAGTCCTCAAGCGGCAGCCAGATCATCTTGTCTGGGATAATGTAGACGTCGGGCTGCGTCTCGACAAAGGCGTGGACGTCGAGCTTGATACTGTAGCCCTCTTGCTTCTGCGTGGGAGTGAGCGCGCCCTGGCCGAGCGTGGGCTTGGGTTCCTTCTTGATCAGGTCTCCGTACTGGCGGTGGATCCGGATCTTGCGGCCCGAGAGGAGCTCTTTCACGACGAGTTCACGGCCGCCGTTGTCGTAGGAGCCGTGCTTGACGTTCATGAGAATGGTGACAGGCACGGTCGCTACCACGTTGCCGGAATCCGCGAATACGAAGGTCCCGGTTTGGCCGACGCGGATGTCGGAAGGCTTGAGGAGCTGCTTGAGCTTCCCGCCGTTCTCGACGAGCATGCCCGCGATCGACTTCTGGCAGCTCGAGTGATTCATGCCGCGGAAGATTTTGAGACCAGTCTTCTTACCGTCAAAGGTGACGACATTCGGAATCACGGCGCCCTCAATCATGAGATTGCCGCGGCCTTTCACGATGTACTGACCAAATTTAGAGGCCTCGACAGGCTTTTCCTGCATGTCGTCATAGAGCCAGACACCGCGGTCCGAGGGCTTTTTGATGACGATGATTTTCTCACCCTGCATGTCGACATCGTGGAGCACGTCCTGCGGCTTGGGAGAGATGCCAGACAAGAACTTGAGGCAGTCCTCGCGATTGCATTTGATGACGTCTGACGTGTCCCACAGGCCGTCGGCCATCGAGAGGATCGAGTACTTGTCGGGGCCTTCCTTCTTGAGACTGGCGAGCGATCGCGGGATCAGGGATTCAGCGGACGCCACGAAATCCTGGCCGTTCGGATAGGTCTTTTTCGCCAGCTTCTGGATGATTTCCTTCTGGCCACGTTTCTCAAAAGAAAGGAGTAGTGCTGGCTGGTCGATGAAGGTTTTCTTGAAGTCGGCCGCTTCTTCGGAGCGGAAAGTGTCAGACAGATTATCGAGCAAGGGATAGCCTGCCGAGGCGTAGCTGTAGCGACCCTGGAGCGGCGGGTAAGTGGTCGTCCACATCGAGGGATCGTTGAAGTACTGGCCTGCCGTATCGGTCGGCCGCGCATCGACGCCGTCGTCCATATTGCGCGAGAAGAATTCTTCGCGGAACGTGTCTTTGTGGAGCGGGTGAACGGCCTGGGTCTTCGACTCCATCCAGATGTCGAGCGGACAGAGGCTCGAGTCCTTGATGATGAAGGGCACAAAAATCGTCTTGTTGGCGTCCATCGAGACCACGTGGATCGCACCGATCGCGGTACCGGTCTGTTCGTCGCGCTTTCGAAACTCGACCGTCAGTGGCAGAGTAGCAACATCTGGGAACTGTTCACGAAGCCGGGTCGTGACGGACTCCGCCCACTTCTGAGGATCCTCAGGGAGCTTGAACGTCTGGACTTGGGGAAGGGACGGTTCTACCG
>Ga0302281_10001598_pt1 | contig 16336 bp, 16 predicted proteins | sample III_Fen_E1_2_FD_198762 | JGI IMG/M metagenome (GOLD analysis project Ga0302281, IMG submission 198762) | Peat permafrost microbial communities from Stordalen Mire near Abisko, Sweden - III_Fen_E1_2 | ecosystem: Environmental > Terrestrial > Soil > Wetlands > Permafrost | place: Sweden: Abisko...
GTTTAATTCGTAGATAAATACAACAAAATGGTTTTAGGTCAGTCGTAAGTGATTGTAAATTAAGTGGAAGGGTGGCTGAGTGGTTAAAGGCATCTGACTCGAAATTGTAAAAGCCACTTTTAGCTATGTTTAGCTTGGGGATGCAACCACTGATTCGCTCAATGACCACAACGGTTTTCTTCGTTTTAGCTTTTGCTATGCTTGGTCGCGTTTGGCTGTAAAACGTGCATATAGTATAGAACAGCAGTATAGAAAAACCCTGCGCCACCGTATTCAAATTCTCATGCCGCGATTGTGTTTTTGATCGTGGCTGTGCGTGCGTGAATGCTTTTGGGAGACAGCCTGCGTCGTGCATTTATGGATGAATGCGTCAGCCACGCGGCTCAAGTCTTGGCCGGGAAATTTTTCCGATAAAAATTCCCGCACCTGTGCGCTTACGTCCTCCGTCCATACCTGCAACGTCTGCCGCAGCCCTTGCGTGAACGCTTTCAAAACCTCGCCCGCGTTCCAGCCCCGGTTCAAAATTTCACTCGTGCCGTGCGCGGGGAAATGCTCCACCACCGCATATTCCGCCCCGTAGGAGATTGGCCGGTGGCAAAAGTGAATGTTTTCCATGAGATCAGCGTTCTTGTGCCATTGCTTGCCGTCGTCGGCTTGAATGACGTTCTCTTTGGGTGTTGGCTTCGATGCGGCTCGGTTCGCCGCCAGTGCGATTTTGTCAGCGTCGCGCTCCAGACGTTCAACCGCTTCACGGCTGGCGGGAAACTGCTTTAGGTGTTCGGCAAAGTGCCGGACGGCCTCGGCGTGGGCCTTGTCCTCCAGTTCGGTTGGGCGGCGGTGTTCAAATGGATTGGTCATAGATGCCTTATTCGGTTGCCAGCAGCTTCAACAGTTCGGTGCGCGGGACGAGCAGTTTGCCGCGCAACGCCCGGCAGGGTTTGAGTTTGCCACGCTGGATGAGCCGGTAAACACTGAAATAATTCACGCCGAGCATATCGGCGGCTTCCTGCACGGAATACGCCAGCCGTTCGGGTGGCGTTGGGTTGGGTTGGGCTTCGGTTTGGGGAATGGTTTCCATGCGGTTCTCCTTTGGTCAAGATTCAGGTGCGAGGTCGTGTAGTTCTTGGGGAATGTATTTGTGGACGGTTTCATCCATCGGGCGTTTCCAATCAATTTCGGGATACAGGTGGATGAGGTGGACGCGCAGCGCAGCGGCAATGAATAACAGGTCGTATTCGGCGACACCCATCGAGCCGCCTTCGATCTTGGAAACGGTGCTGCGCGTGGCGTTATGCCAACCGGCAAGCTGCAATTTGACGGCAAATCTCTCCTGCGACCAGCCGTTACGCTGGCGCAGTTTCCTGACTTGCTGTCGAATCAAGTTGAGCTTCTTCATGGCAACCGAATCAGAATCTCATGCGATTTGATCTGCGTTGTTCCATATTGGAACAAAATGCAGCCTCTGTTTTTACCGCAAACCCACCGGGCAGGTTGTAATGATTTCATTACAACTTTTGCCCCGGCATCTGCGCGATTTTCAGGGTTTGTTTGTAGCAAAACCCGGAGCGAATTTTGTTTCATAATGAAACAAAATACCCAATGCCGGTTGTTAGGCCGGTTGGCTTGCTTCAAGCAATCCATGAACGTGCGCAACGGTCGCCGTTGGCGCGGCGTGACGACGGGGCGGCGGTTAAAAGTCAGCCTGTTCATTTTCACTTCTCCGGTTTTACCGCAAATTTGTCATTGGCCAGTGCGGAAATCGCACAGCTTTCTGGCCGCGATTTTTTCCCGGCACGTTTATAGCAAACCGAGTCATGAAGTTTGTGTAACGGGCTACACAAGATGTTTGGCTGAATGGCCAGCCCGCCAGCCGGTCAAATCCGGCTTGGTCACGTTCACCCCACCGATTTAACCGCAAATTCATTTGGCAGGTTGTTATGAATTCATAACAGCTTGCATTTCGGTGTTTGCCCCGATTCTTCATGGTTTCGCTTGTGCCAATCTGCGGAACGCACGACGGCCGAGGCCGGAACAAAGTGCGTTTCGACAAATTTCCCCAAGGCGGAAAAAGTCCGCACCTGGGGAAGAATTTTTCTGGGGTCATCGAGCCGACCGCAAACCGGCGGTCAAACTCTCACCAATGAAGCCTCAATTGAGGGGCGCTTTCGCTTTGCAGGCAAAAAACCTGACCTATGATAGGCGAAGATTTGACCGGACGACGGCAGGGGCGTTCAACAAAAAATGCAGCGGCAGGACAACGCGCTCAAAACCATGCAACTCGCGGGACGGAAAACCGGCAGGCGATGCTCGGCGCATCGCCACGCTGCCCGGCGCGGCAGCCAGAGCGCCTATAAAGAAAGATTGCGACGTTGACCGCGCGGCGGCGGCAACAAAGGTTCGGACACCCTTCCGCCAAACCAGTGACGCCACCCTAAAAGCCGCCTTTGCTTTTGGCGAGCAACCTGTGACCTTGGCACGCGGCAAAGAACCAACCAATCACCGGCACACGACCGGCGCGATTTCGTTTTCCTGTCCGGTTGGTGACGACGAGCGGCACGACGTTCGGAGCGGACACCCAATAAAATTCGTTCACGTCCGCTCCGGTCGGCGGGACGGTCGGCGATCACGAACCGTCTAACTTTTATTGAAGCGACACAGGCGGGTTGCTGGCAGGGTGCTTGCCGATTCAGCAACGCACCATGACGGCAACCGACCTGCGAGCGTCCAGCAGTGAATTTAACGTCACCATTCAGACGCAACTGCGTTCAACCTTTCGTCAGCCTTGGCCTATACAAGTTTCGGCTGGCTGTCGCCGGATGCGCTCTTGCCCCGTCCGCTTGGACTTGCCGCCGCTGGCGGCGTGGCGGGCGCGGCGGCACGTTTGCTTTGGCTGGCTCCGTGCCGCTTGGCGGCTCCCTTGCCGCCTGCTGTCCAGCGGTTCAGGCATTCGCGCACCCGCGCCGGATTCACCGGCACTCCGGCGGCTTTCAATTCTTCCGCCAGTTGCTGGCTGCTCCAGCCTTTGCGGTGCAATGCGATTATCCGTTCGCGCAACGGTTCCAACAGGTCAACGGCGGTCTTCCGATTTTTCGGCGGCTCGCGCTGTGCCAGTTGTTCCAGTTTTTTGTCCAGCGTTGGATAGTCCAATTTCGCGGCGATTTGTCCGTAATCAATGCGTTTGCTCATAATGTTTTTCCTGTTCCTTTCATGGCCGATGATTCGGCGTCGTGATGTTCAAGCCTCGCGGCGGTTGCCGGAAATCCACCGGCAACTTGACGGCATTATTTTGTTCACTACGACGACGTTTCGTCCGATTGCGTTTAGCTCGCCGGTTGGTTTTCCGTCCGGCTTGGCGACGAGCGGCCTAGCGAGTCGGCTTCCGGCAGCGCGCCCACTGGCGCGAGGCGGGGTAAGTGTCATGGCATATTTCCCAGTTTCCAGCATCGGAAACCACCCATTCAAATTTGATAACTGATCCATACTTCCAGCATTTTGCATCGTCCAAACCCTAGCATGGACATGGCTGACGATTGCGCTCCGTGGGGTGCAATCCGCTTTGAACTTGGTGCTACCGTTTCAACCATGATGACGGGAATTCTAGCTAAACCGGAATGTCAGGTTGTGAGGAATTCATCACAACCTGTTGGCGGATTTTCCCGTAAAGTGGTGATTTATGTTTAGCGGCATACCACAGAAAAATCGGGCGGGTGCGGAGTCTTATTTTGACGAGCATCTTTCCCAAAACGATTATTACACGCAGGGGGAAACTCAACGCGGTCAATGGCTGGGCATCGGGGCGGAACGATTGGGACTGCAACCGGGTGGCGTGGTGACTCGTGAATCGTTTCTGCACCTCTGCGACAATCAGCATCCATTGACAGGCGAACAACTGACGCCGCAGAAATTCAAGGAGCGCAGGGTTTATTTCGACTTCGTGTGTTCGCCGCCAAAGTCCGTTTCGATTCTGGCCGTCACCATGAATGACCGGCGGATCATCGAGGCACACAAGGAAGCCTCACAACTGGCAATGCGTGAACTTGAATCGTTCGCCGCTTCAAGGGTTCGCAAGGGTGGCATTCAGGAGCAGGATCGCACTACCGGCAACCTCGTCGGTGCGGCTTTCCTGCATACCACGTCCCGCGCTCTTGATCCGCAGTTACACACGCACTTCGTCCTGTTCAATGCAACCTGGGACAAGAAGGAAGGGCGTTGGAAGGCATTGCAAACGGGCGATATGTTCGGGGCCATCAACTACGGCACGGTAGTCTATCGCAACGAACTCGCCAAGCGTCTGCACCAAATTGGTTATGTCACCCGGCGCACCGGCTCGGCGTTTGAAATCGAGGGTGTGGATGCGAAACTGATTGAGCGATTCTCGAAACGTTCTCAGCAGCGCGACATGGCCGTGAAGCGTCGGGAAGACAAGCTCGGTCGCAAGCTCACAAAAAAGGAGATTGCCCATGTCGTCCACCAGTCGCGGCCAAAAAAGCTCAAGGGTGTGTCTGATGAACAAGTGCGCGACCAGCAACTCGGCGAGATCGGTTTTTTTGAGAAGCGCGTCCTTCGCCAAGTGGTCGCCGCCGCCGATGGTAAGCCCAAAGCGTTCGCCCAATACGTCAGGCCGGGCGATGCTCTCGCGCACGGCCTCGCCCATGTCTTTGAACGCCGCTCGGTCGCCCCGCAGCACAAGATTTTGGAAGCCGCTCTCATCAAGGGTTGCGGTCAACTGAACTTGGGACGGCTCAAGGATCAACTGGCCGCTGACGACAAACTGGTGCGGGTGGGTTCGGAGTTTTCCACGCGGGAGATTTTGTCCAAGGAACTTTATTTGATTCGCGCCGTCAATGCCGGGGTCGAGACCGTCGCGCCGTTCGTCCACCATTACGAGCCAGCCGCCCACCTCGGCCCCGACCAGCGCAAGGCGTTGGCGCACGTCCTCACCAGTCCCGACCGCATCACCGGCTTTCGCGGCCTCGCCGGTTCCGGCAAAAGCACGGCCTTGTTGGAACTGGCGGGCATTATCCGCCGTGAAGGTTTTAAGCCGCTCTTTTGCGCGCCAACGGCCTCCGCCGCCGACACGCTACGCAAGGACGGCATGGACGCCATGACGCTCCAAAGACTGCATGGCAGCCTGGCGGTGGGCGGCAGGCTTTCCCCAGGAGCCGTGATTGTCCTCGATGAAGCCGGGGCGGTCGGCCTCGATGACATGGTGAAACTGTTTGAACTCGCCCGCCGCGACGATTGCCGGGTAATTCTGTCCGGCGACACCGGCCAGCATACGAGCGTTCCGCGCGGCGATTCACTCCGCATCATCGAGCAGTATTCGTCCTACCGTTTTGGCGAGCTGACGACCATTCGCCGCCAGAAACCGGAAGCGTATCGGGAAGCGGTTGAACTGGCCGCCGCCAAACAGACCGACAAGGCATTTGCCAAGCTTGTCGAGCTTGGCGCGGTAACAGAGGCTTCACTTGGTGAAAACGGTGGTCGTGAGCCGACGCTTTACCAACGCGCCGCCGATGCCTATGTGTCAGCCATCAAGCAGGGCAAATCCGCGTTGCTTGTCTCGCCGACATGGGCGGAGATTGATGCCGTCACCGAAAAGGTGCGTGAGACGTTAAAGGCCGCTGGCGTAATCAGCCCGCAGGATGAATCCGTCGCCGTCTTTGATTCGCTTTCATGGACGGTTGGCCGCACGATGCCCACCGGTTTCAACGCCTTTACGCATGGCTACGCCGTCACGTCGCATTCGTCGCAAGGCAAAACCGTGGATGAGGTGCTGCTGGTCGCGTCTTCAAAATCCTTTCCCGCCGTCAACCGGGAACAATTTTACGTTTCGATTTCGCGTGGCCGCGAGCGTGTCCAGATATTCACCGATGATTCGGAATTGCTTGCCCGCCGCGTCACCGATTCGCACGAACGCAAGGCCGCCATCGAGTTGCAGGCGTTGCGCGATGACCTGGCCAAGCTCGGCTTCAACCGCATAGAGCAGGAAACAGCGCCGCCGCCGCCGTCAACCGTTGCACACCATCCGGCGCGACATTTCCGAGTCACCCGGCTGTCGCCCGTTCAAAAGCTCGCCCAAATCGTCGAGGACGTGCGCCGCTGGCTTGGCCTCGAACGCACGGCAACCGTCGCCAAGGAGCAGGCCGCTATCGCCGACTATTTGCGAGGGAACACACTTACCGCCGTTTGTATTCTACCAAAACGCTATGCCGAACTTGAACGCAACGCGATTTATATTTCGTCCATCACCATCAAGCCGGTCAGCAAGTGAAAATGCCACTGGCGTCGTAACCTTATGACGACAAATCCGCCAAAATCCGGTGCAACGGCAAAAATCTCGGCCTTATGATGACAGTGCGGCAAGCCCACAGAGCAGTGGTCGCTTAGGCCAGTCTAATTTACTACTTTATCTTCACTGTCTCGTGCCTTAAAGAGAACAAATGGCAGCAAGCAAATCATGAAAATTATCGTAGGATACCAAAGCAGTATTCCCGCCGCATTATACACTCCGTGACAAAGTATGCAGTTCCATAGGCTATTGGTGTTTTCCCGCACAACGCATGACAACACGAAAAGAAGCGTCAGGCAAAGAAAAGTCAGAAAGGAACTGGTGATAACTCCCCAATGAAAAAAACTTGCGAATGCAACTATTAAGAATACACATAGCGGCATTTTATACCTTTCTCGCAACGCAGAATACATGAATCCACTGGTTACAACCTCTTCAAAAAATGGTCCCAACATGGTCGTTTTTATTACAAAAAAAACATAATAAAATCCCACGAGATCGTGGTCTATGTGGTTGACGTTTTTAACCGCCGTCACCCACCCATAAGACGTGGCATAATGACTAAATAATACGATTAGAAATGCCACCCAAGCTGCAACATATCCATACAGGTTTATTTTGTTATTGAGTCCCAATTTCAAAAAGAACTCTCGCGTGTTTGGGGCGCGCGAAAACCATAACGCCCAAAACAACCACAGAAATCCCTGAATTAATACCGAACATATTGACCCTGCGGTAGATTCCCACCAATAGTAAAATGTAAAGCTATGCTTTGCGGAAAAGCGAATCCAAAACAAAACCAACTTATCCGTTACGATAAGTGCCAGAGCGCAATAGAAAGCATCAATGGCTCTAAAGCTTGTTTTTGGTGTGGGCATAGCCATTTTCTTATCTAGTAATTATTTAGCATTGGTGCGAATGGTATTATGGGCGTCCAATTAATTGGAGGAGCCGGTTTTGGCGGTGCAGTAACTTGAAACGGAATAGTATTCACGCTGCAAGTTGAACATCCACGTTCAGGTGGCAGAGGCGGCGACGGCGGTCTCGGTGGCGCCGGCGGCGGCGGCGCGGCGCTTAATTGAGGACAATCGTTATTCTCGCCCGGCTCTGGTGGTTCCAGATGGTTCCACTCGTTGTTAATGTCTCCCAAACCATTAAATCCACCTGGATTTCTTGTCGGCATGGGTCTCGGAACCTGTCCGCCGGGGCCATAACCATAAGGATCAGGCGTTGGTTCGGGTGGGTCTATTTCAATAGGTTCAAACGGCTCAATCGGTTGCAATCCACGAAAATCAATCGCATTAAGCGGCTGATTGGCTACAAAATTAAACAAATTTATTCCGCCCCATTCTTGAATTGGGTCTCTATTGCTCCACCGCTGCAAGTCTGGCCGATAACGGCGGAAGCCGTAATCATAATCATCGGTAAATGGATTATATGGCTTACTTGAAAAACGCATTTCATTCGCCGGAGCCATCGTCCCCCACATTCCTGTCAATTTTCCAAAAGCTCCATACATATACCGACCAACAATGTTTTGATTGACATCCATCAGCGCAGTGACATTACCAACTGCGTCAGCATGATAGAAGACTGAACCTGCGGTGTCTGTTCGAGCCAAAAGGCCGCCGACGCCGCCCGCACCTTTTAGTCTTCCGCTTAAATCTAATCCACGAGTGTAAGTCACCAATACATTGTTGTTAATGTCTCTTTCTTGGACGAGTAAATAACTATCATAGATAAGATGGATTTCGTTCGTTTTAAGCCACGCGCTGCCATTCCAATTATAGTCTCGCTCAATCCTACGGCGATTAAGTCCATCGTAAATAAAATCAACTTTCCACTGACCGCTAACTATTGCATTGGTAAGTTGATTTTCCGCATCATAACTCAAACATTTTATTCCATCATTTGTCAGATTACCGTTGGAGTCGTAACTCAAGCTGACGTTTGACGGCAAATTTGCTGTGAAAATATTTGTTGTAGTTCCGCCGTAGAGATTCACGGCAACATTTGTGAAAGTATTGTTACCATTCAACAAACCCAAGTTTGTTCTTGCAAACGCGAAATCACCATAAACCTGTGCTGCAAGTCCGTTGACGGTTACATTTGTCGCGGGCGCGGGTGTCGTGCCAGTTAAAGTGAGCGAGCCGATTCGTGTAACATTTGTCAGTTCGTTCACCATGTCCACGCCAAAAGTTTGGATCAGCGCACCATTGGTTCGCAAGTGCAGATTGCCCGCCGCATCATACGCCCAAGCCAATTGCTCATTCAGGCGTGTCTCACCATTGGTTTCTGCCGCGTTCCACGAAGTCAATTCGCCAACACTGTCATAACCAGAATTGACTGTCGAAGCTGTCAGTCCCAGATTGCGCGTGATGTTTGTTCGTTCACTTGCCAAATTAAATTGATAACCGTAGCCGTCCAGGATGTGTCCCCAATAATTTTTCAAGTCTGTTTCCTGCAACTGCGCCACGGAATCGTAACTCTCCACAATCTTCGCACCATTAGGCAGGGAAATCGAAGTCGGCAGCAACGAAGCTGGTGTTAGAAATTGATAATTGAACGCGCCCGCCGGTGAACTTATTGAAATGAGCCGTCGCTCTAAATCATATCCGTAATTTTGACTCCACGATGAGCCGACGCCGAGGCTGACGCGGAGCCGGTTCGTGTAGCCAACGTTAATAATGTCATTAGTCCACAGGCCACTTTCACTTAACAACTCCCCAACGGCGTCGTGGCTGAAATTATGCGAGCCAAGAGCGTCCACCATGTTCGTCAGTTGGTTTAGAGCGTCAAACGCATAAAAATTGGTCTGCTGCGGGTATCGCACTTGCAGCAAATTTCCAACAGCATCGAAGTTGTAAAAAGTATTGCCTTTCTCCGGCGTCCAGCGGTTTGTCAGCCGGTTATCGGCGTCGTATGCAAAGTTGAACACGACATGGTTCAATGCATCCATCTTGTTGGTCACACGGCCAAACAAATCGTAATTCCATCTCGTCGTGTGGTTGTCGCCATCTGTCAGCGTCAGCAAATCGCCCGCGCCATTGTAGCCGAACTGATTGGTTGTCACGTTAGGATGCACCTCGTTGATTTTGCGGCTCAAGGCATCGTAACTATAAAGCGTCACATTTCCGATTTGGTTTGTATAGCTGGTCGGTGCAATCGCGTTTGGAGTGAACCCATAACTTTCCACGCCACCATCAGGCCAAGTGCGGCTGGTCGGTCTGTTGAGATTATCGTAGGTCAGGATCACGCTCACGCCGTTGGCATCAACGGTGCTAGTAGGCCGGTCATCCATGTTAAAAGCGACAGCGATAACTTGGCCAATGGCATTGCTAATGGTCGTCTGCAAACCTTGATTATTGTAAGTGTAACTCCAGATTGCGCTGGAACTATCGGCACGCTTCGTCAATTGTCGAAGCAAATTATATTGGTTGGTGATAACATAACCGTCAGGATAAATCGTTTGAATGATGTTGCCCTGATTGTCGTGTGAAAAATGCGTGACGTTGCCGAGCGGGTCGGTGATGGAGTCCAATCCGCCGCAATCGCAGTAAGCATAGCTGGTCACATTGCCAAGTGCGTTCGTCTCAAAAATCTTTTGACGAATTTGGTTGTAGCCGTAGCCGGTGGCAAAACCCATGCGGTCAACTATTTTTGCCAAGTCCAGTTTGTTGTAAGTATAGGATTCAGAAGTGCCGTCGGGATAGGAAACTTTGGTCGGGCGTTGCAGCGCGTCCCAAGTATTCGTCACCGTCAGCCCGCGCTCGTCGGTGTGCGTATAAACCAAGCCATTCGTGTAGGTGTAGCTGTTGGTGGAAAAGCCAACAGCGATTTGCTGTGCGAGAAAACCATTCGCGCCGTAGATGTTCGTCGTTACCAACCCGCTCGGCAGCGTGGTGCTGGTTAGCTGTTCGTTCGCGTTGTAAGTATAGCGGGTCACTTCGCCAAGAGCGTTGGTCATGGCTATCACCTGATGATTGTAATCGTAGCTGTAAGTGGTGGCGGTTACACCGTCAACGCGAATTTTTGCCAGCAAATCTTGGCCGTTAGCCGCATAGATATAACTGTTGGTGCGAGTGCCGACACTGCCATCGGGCTGTGTCCAAGTGCTGATGATGTTGGTGCGGTTGCCCCACTGGTCAGTTTGATACTGCTCATACCATTGCGAGCCGTCGGACAAAACTTTGATGGTCAACGAAGGCATGGAAGAACTACCTTGATAATAAGGTGCGCCGTAATCTGGATTCGGGTAGGTGAACCATGTCATTTCGCCCGGAGCAGTTCCGTCAGGGCTAGGGTCTTGTTCCATCGTCAAAGCGTCGGATTGTCCGCCGTCGCTGGCGTGTGCCCATTTCTGCCAGCGAGCTTTCACATAATCCGTCGTCGTCAACTGCGTCAAATCCCAATTCGTCGCGCCAGTGGCCTGAAACCCTGCCGACAAGTTGGCGAACTGCTGGCGTCCCCAATAAAAACTGTTCCGATAAACCATGAGCCAGCCATCATCCAAGCCCGAACCATCAGGCGTGCTGGACGGAATGCCGGTGGGATTAGCAATGTCGCCGATGAACGAAGTGTAGCCGCGATGCACGAACATCTGGTGACTACCGTTGGGTTCGGTGACGATGACCGAGCGATTTACGGCATCGTAATTTTCCAAACTGTCGTCGGTGAAGGCGAAGCTGGTCGTGCCGTAAGGCGTGGTCAACTGGTTCAGCCAGTAGTTAGTCGGGTTATAGACGGTTTCAACATACCACTCATAACCATCCCAAACATGAATCCAGTTGTCGCTGCCTGAAAAACTTCCGTAACTGAATGAACTCGACAGACCGGCCACGTCCGTCACGTTGGTCAGAAGGCCGTTAGTATCGTAAGCGAAGCTGAGGGTGTGGCCGAACGGGTCTTGCACTTGCGAAATCAAATAACCGTAAGTGCCATTGTTGGTATAGGAAAGCGTGTTGGTCTTGCCGTCGGGATCAACCACATAATTCAACTGCACGACGCCGGTGGCGGGATTAAACGGTGAATAGATAAACGTGGTGGCGTGTCCCTGCGCGTCAATCTTCTGGCTCAAATAAGCCTGCTGCGCGATGCCGTTGGTGTCCGTCGCCAGAAAATTGTAATAATCCACCGCACCGCTCGAATGGAACACTTCGTAGCCGGTCAAATTGCCGTTGGTGTCAGTGAGGGACTGCATCCGCTGGTTTTGATAATAGCTCGGCGTCGAGCCGGTCAGGTCGTCGAATTCCATTTCCCCGCCACCCGCCGCGTAAAGCATCACCGGGTCGCCAGGATTTCCGTCCGTGGCGACGTAGCCCTGCCACGAACATTCCCAACCTTGTCCCAGCGTGAACACGTTGGCCGAAGGGGTGCGGTCGTCGCGCTGCCAATAATCAATCTGGAATGAAACACGCCCGACGCTGGACTGATACGCCAGCGGTTCATCGTGAATCCGCAAATCAATGTTTGGCTCATTCACTTTCCAATCCGGCATACCGCCAGTTGACCCTGATGCTCCGAAAGTTGGTCCGTTCTGCGAGCAAATAGAACAACCGCCTCCGCCGAATCCACCGAATCCACCACCTCCACCCGCACCGCCGCCAGATGAGCCGCCGGTTCCACCCGATCCGGGCGGACAAGGGCATGGATTGCAAGGGCAAGGCGGGGGCTGGTAATTCCAAGGGAAACCTGCATACGCGGTCGCACAGCTTAAAGCGACGGCCAAAAGGGAGAACAGATTTTTCATGGTTTTCATGGCGTGATTTTCAGGGCAGTTCGCTGGTTGCTGGTTGGCTTATCCAAATAGAGAAGCCTTCCGAGACGATGGGTTTTGTTCCGTAGAAATACTCCTGATAATTCAGCAAGCCGTCATGGTCGGGGTCTTGCGTTGCCGAGCCAATGCTTAAACCATTCATCGCATACCACGCATACGGCACACCGTATGCGTCCGTCTGTGAACCGTAGGGACTGATATGCAATACTAGCCACTCGTAGGCGTCCGTGAGACCATAGCCGCTCGTGTCCTGCGGCGTTCCCAATCTCAAGAAACAGATTGAACTGGACAGATTGGCAATCGTGTAAGTGTTGCAATGATAGCCTTGTCCCATCCACGCCCACGGAATGCCGTTCGTTCCGGCGGACAAAATCGAATTGGCGAAAACATCATACGGAACGCCATCCGCTCCCCCTTGGATTGTAAAAGTGATGCTGGTCGTGCCGTTAGTTGCATGTGTCGCCGCGACGTTGCTAATCCAGATGTTCGTGTCATACGAACACGTTGAAGCGTAGCCATCCCACAACAGATTGCCCTGTCCACTGATGGCATTGAAGCCAGCGATAGGCGTGTAGGACGGGCTGGATGTCGCATTGTTAAACGACCACATAGCCATGTTTAACGGACTCAACATAAAAAGCGTAATAGTTCGGCTGTAAATGTCCGCTATCGTGCCGCTGTCCATCGGCACATTGTAGGTTTGCACGTTGTTGAAAAGTCCGTGCGACTGGTAAGTGCCGGTGCTGTCCCCGCCGATGCAAAAGCCGTTGGTCAAGGCGTTCTGCCCAGGATATACCGTCACGCCGGAGCCGCTCGCCGTTAGTGCGCCGTCCAGATACAATGAAGTGTTTGTCGCCGAATACGTCAGCGCGATGAAATGGAAATAATTCGTCTTCCACGAAATCGGCGCGGAAAGATAGGTCGTAAAGCCGCTGGAATTGTCGTTGGTCTGCGCCGAGAAATAGAGGTTCGTTCCCGCCGGATCAAAATAAAGACTCCACCAGCCGTAATTTGAATTGGTGGTGTAACTGCCAGCTTCAAACAGCCGTCCATATTCACCCGCACCAGTGCCGCCCGCGTTGGTGCTTGACCAACTGGCGGGCGCGAACCAGAACAAAACGCTGCCCTGATTGACGGTCAGGTTGGTCATGCCGTTAGTTTCGACGACGTTGAATTTGAGCCACGCGGGAATGTTCGTGTCCACCACGAGCGACGAGCCGAGGCCGAGATAGGAAAAGTCAAGATTGGTGAAACTGACGGGAGCGTTGGTGTGGTCGCTCGTCCAATAGGTGCTATCGTGGAACGACCATGAGTTGAGCGGCGTGTAGGTCGTGCCGCCGCTGCCGCCACCGCCGCCGGGCGGCGCTTGTGCCACCGCGTTGAACGAGCAGGACACAACAACCGCGACGATGGCGGCGCAAAAGCAGAAATCACGAAGGCTTGAAGTTTTCATAAATGAGATTTTTCCTGATGGTCATGTCGCTCCGATAATGGAGCAATTCAATTCGCCGGACGTTTTAGTGTCAAGCTCCGTTTTCGGAGCATGACCAAACCACAAAACATTGTCGGGCCGCAAATCAGGAAGCTGCGCTACCAGCAAGGGCTGACGCAGGAAATGTTCGCCGCCCGCTGTTCGATCCTCGGCTGGGATTTGAGCCGTGGAACGCTTTCCAAGATAGAAGCGCAGCTTCGCTGCGTCACGGATGCCGAACTGGTCATTTTGGCGAAGGCGCTCAAGGTGGAAGTCAGCGCAGTTTTGCCGCCCAAAAGGACGCGCAACTGACGCTGAAAGATTTCGCCGATTGATTTTCATGGCTGACTTTCGAGACAGGTTTAATTTTTGGAGCGCGAAAGAATTTTCACAAGTCAATTCGTGTGACGTTCAAGCAAACTCTTCCTTTCGGTTTGCGTGGCCTAGAATCCTCGAAACAAAATCGTCCACCTCAAACGGCTTGAGGATGTAATCAACCGCGCCAAGCTCGCGGGCGCGTTGCTGGTCTTCCTCGTAAGAACGGCCTGAAACAAAAACCACCGGAGTATTTTGCCAGCGGGGATGTTTTTTCAAGCGGGCGAAAATTTCAAAGCCGTTGCCTCCCGGCAAATCAATGTCCAGCGTGATCAAATCGAAGTCCGTCGCCTGAACCAAACGCACGGCTTGCTCGGCGTTCGTCGCCGTTTCCACCTCACACCCGGCGCGGTGCAACAAAAACACCATCATCATCGCCACTGGCATTTCATCCTCGACCACCAAAATTTTTATCTTATCGCTCATAAACCAACGGACTTCCGTAGAAATTATCGGAACTGTTTTCTGAATTGCTGTCCATTTCTATCCGGGGAATTTCTTATTTCCTCGTTTCGCCGCGTCTGCCCCTGATTCATTTTTACACTTGATAAAACCTTTCCCCAAAAAGGCAAGCAATAAAATACCAGCATGTTGCTGGTGTCAGATTTTAGCCATGCCAGCCTAATCTTCGGGGAACGTGGCAAACCCGAAGAAAAAGCGGAAGTCGGTATTGCGGCATCGCAAGATGATTGGCGATGCCATTCGTCTCCACCGCAAAGACGCTGCTCTCACCCAGGAGAAGCTGGCTGAAGCCGTGGACTTGAATCCCAAATATCTTGGAGAAATTGAGCGCGGCGAAAAAATTATCTCCATTGAAGCGTTATTGCGAATTGCCAAGACAGTCAAAACGCCCATTCAAACATTCTTTCGCGGTGTTTGATTGCTTGGCCACAGTTAAATAAATTTTAATTCGCAGCCAGTTGCGCGTTTGGCTCGTCTGCATTTTCTTCGTTCTCGACGAACCGAACTTTTTGCGCCATCGCCGTGGAATGGCTGTCACGCAGATGTCCATAAACTTTCATCGCCAGTGCGCCGCCGTCCTTGTGGCCGAGCCAGCGGCTTACCGTCGGAATGTCCACGCCTGATTCAATGCAGCGGGTGGCAAACAAATGCCGCAAATCATGGTGCGTGATACGGACGACGCTCAACTTCTTGCAGGCTGTATCAATAGCGCCCTGACATTCGTGAACGAGCATGACGGGCTTGCTTAAAAATTCTGCTTCGCCGCGTTCCTTTTGTAGCCGTTGCAATAACCGGCGCATATCGGGAATCATGGGGACACGGCGGATTTCCCAATTCTTTGTTCCGGTGGCAGGATCACCCAAAACAGTAATTTCACCTTTTTCAAAATCACAGTCCCGACCATTGACGCGCGCCGCTTCACCTTTTCGGCAACCGCTGTATGCCAAAAACTCCACAAGATCGGCACACCGTTCCGCCCAACCGCCGTCCCCATTTCTGACTGCGTTTATCAATTCAATAAACTGTTTTTGACTCGGAAGCTGCAAAAGCTTCAGTCGGATTTTTTTCCGTTTGATATGAACGGCTGGATTGTCGTAACGCGCGCCCGCTTCAACCGCGATGTCCAAAACCAGCTTAAATGTTCCGATGGTATTGTTGAAAGCCGACGGGCTTGCGGTTTTTCCGAACCGCGCAGCCCAAGCCAAGCCGTCGGCTTTGGAGATTTGGGCAACATCCATTTGATTGAGGTCAGGCCACGATTTTAGCAACGCCGTTATCCGTTCCTGTCGGTAAGCTTTGCTTCGGTCTTTGAGTGATTGATCGCCGTTTAGCCGTTCACGGTAAGTTTGCAAGGCGTCGGCAAACGTCATTTTCCCCCGTGCTACCGCCGTCTGCGCCGCTGCGCGCTGCCGCTCCTCTTTGTGGAAATCGCCAAGCCGTAATTTGGCGACGCTGATTCGGTCGGTCTTGAGCGACTTCCAAATGAGCTTGCCGCGCACGCGAATTCGCGCATAATAGTTTCCTGATTGAACGTGACGAACGAGGTTCGCCACGGGTGTTTTTTGCCAGCGTTGTTCTGTATCATTTGATGAATTGGTCTTCATGCATATAGTATAGAACAGCAGTATAGAAAACGCAAGTGGAGAAATGAAAAAACCGGCATTTCACCTAATAAAATCAGTATAACGGAAGGGTGGCTGAGTGGTTAAAGGCATCTGACTCGAAATCAGAAGTAGTCGCAAGGCTACCGTGGGTTCGAATCCCACCCCTTCCGCCATTGTTTTATGGTGTTTTTTGATAGTGCTTGACTTTTGGGGACAGATTGGGGACATTATTGCGTATGAAAACGCAATCGTCGCCCAGCCCCGGAAAGCCGCTCGTCACCAAGCGCGGCAATGTCACCGTCAAAATTTACGCGGGCAAGAACCGCGTCAACGGAACGAACTACCACCAATTCACC
>Ga0302281_10001603_pt1 | contig 16326 bp, 10 predicted proteins | sample III_Fen_E1_2_FD_198762 | JGI IMG/M metagenome (GOLD analysis project Ga0302281, IMG submission 198762) | Peat permafrost microbial communities from Stordalen Mire near Abisko, Sweden - III_Fen_E1_2 | ecosystem: Environmental > Terrestrial > Soil > Wetlands > Permafrost | place: Sweden: Abisko...
GAATGTTTACACGTTGGCGCCGGGCAAGATTACCAAGCAGAATTTGAGCTCGTACTTCCCGGGCGGCTATACGGCTTACGTTTTTCCGCATGGTGTTTATAACATAACGACCCCCCTGAACTGGGGGAGCGGAATTGAACTCTATCTTGAGGATGGAGCCTTCCTGAACTTCATCGGATCCAACACCGCAACCGCGCCGATGATTGGCATGGGTGGGTGGACCAATACTAATTCGGCGATTGTTCGCGGTTGGGGCGTGCTGGATGGGCAGGCGATGCAATCCCATATGCTCAATGACAGTAGTAATGAGACCTGTCCGGTAACCAGCCAGGTCCAGGCACCAATGTGCCAGTCTGCGAGCAATCCTGCTCAGTCCCCGACTGGTGCGACACTGGGCAACTGTGGCGGCAATACCTCTATCCTGAGTTACTCCGATATGCCGACGAGTACACCGGCAGGCCGGTCGGTGATGGTGGACGGGGTGATTCTGCGGAACTCCTGCACTTGGAATTTTCAGCTTTGGAAGAACCAGGGCACCGCAGTCAATCCGATTCTCATCAACAACATCAAAATCCTCGGATTTAGCGGCGCAGGCGCGCCGGGCAATAGTAACTCGGACGGCATTGATGTTATTTCTGACCAGTACGTCAACATTACCAATTCCTTCTTCCGTACGGCCGATGACCTGGTGACGATCAAGCAGGAGAACTCGGGGAGTCCTTCGACGAACAACGTCAACGTGGTTGGAAATACAATGTGGAACGAGTATGCGCACGCCATGGTGGTTGGAGCGGAGCTTAGTAATGGCAGCGACGGATATGCCGTCCAGAGCATACTTTTCGACAGCAACTATGTGATACATGATACGGGCAAGACCTGGCTGATGAGCCTCTATGACATTTATGGAGGCACGGTGAACAGTGTTACTTGGAGCAACATCCAGGTGGATCAGGCGGGTGGATTGTGGGACATCGATATGGCTCCGTCGGCCGCATCCTACAGCCCGGGGATTGCCCAAGGAAATATTACGATCTGCAACATCAAACAGACAGCAGACCAGACGGTGCTACCGGATATCGTCGGCAACGGCGGTGCAACCTTTGAGCCGTCTGTGGAGCCTGTTCCGAATATCCAGATGGCGGTCTCGCTTCCGAACACTAGCAGCTACACTGGCACCCCGCAGGCTGTTCAGACCGCGCCGATCTTCTCGAATGTGGTTGTGGGTGCAAACAAGTCGGCGGTAACTTCTTTACACAGCGGCAATGACTTTTACTATCTTGCATCGGATGGAACCGGGTTTGGAACACAGTATTCGAACTCCACTCAGATGCCGCAGAATGTAGTGGAGATGACAGTGAGGCAGCGGAGCACAACGAACGCGGCCTCTGGCTCCATCTGGAACTACAACCAATCGCAGATTGGCGGGGACATGGTGAGTCCGCAGTTTACTTCCGCCACCTGCCCGGTCTCCCCACTCCTGCAAGCAGCCACACTGATGACTCCAGCGGTTTCGGCGTGGCCAACAACAACAGCGATTACATATGGGCAGAGCCTGTCCTCCTCGACCCTGACGGGAGGCGCTGCATCAACTGCGGGCACCTTCGCCTTCTCCACTCCGAGCATCGTCCCTTCGGCAGGTACTACTACGCAAAGCGTGATTTTTACTCCAACGGACTCGGTCGACTATAGATCGATAACCGGTAGTGTGTGTCTGACGGTGAGTCAGGCAACGCCAACAGTGGCCTGGACAGCTCCCTCCCCCATTGCTTACGGAACGTCTTTAAGCACAACGCAGCTCGATGCTACCGCCGTGGACGGAAACGGCAATACGGTTGCCGGATCCTTCGCCTACACGGCAGGAGGAAACACTTTCCAGATCGCAGAGGTGTTGAGTGCAGGCACATACGCGGTTACGGCTACCTTCACCCCTATCTCTACGAATTATGTAAGTGGATTAACTGCGAGCGGCAATCTTACGGTGACGAAGGTAGCAACGACAATGATCGTCAGTCCCAGCGGCAATCCTGTCATTGCGAATACCTCTGTAATCCTTACTGCGATTGTTCAATCGAGCACGAGTGGCGGAATGCCCACTGGCCCTGTTAGCTTTTATGACGGAGCAACGCTTTTAGGAAGCGGAACGCTGAATACTGCGGGTGTGGCCAGCTATTCTACCAACGCGCTTGCGCAGGGTTCTCACAGCATCTCGGCGGTCTATGTGGGCGATAACAACTTTACCGGTTCAACGGCGTCCACGGTCACGTTGCTGGATACGGCAGCAAGCGATTTTACCTTTGTTGCCAGCGGATCGACAAGTCAGACAGTGACTTCAGGTAGTGCTGCAAGCTACCAGTCTGAAATCACCCCGGTCTCCGGCAGTTTTTCTGCTCAGGTGATCTTTAGCGCTTCAGGATTACCGACTGGGTCTACGGTCACTTTTGTTCCGGCAATGATCGCCGCAGGCGGTGGCGCAAGTGCTGTGTTAGTGACCATCCAGACGGCTGCTGCCGCGGCAGGAAACAACCGCCAGTTAACGCATCACATAAATTCGTCGATGCTGAGCGTTTTACTACTCCCTCTGCTGACTATCGGGCGACGATTGCGGAAGAGGTCGCTGCGACGCGGTCTCGTATTGGTTGTGTTGACTGTGATTTCTGCAGGAATAGCTTCGCTTACCGGTTGCGGCAACGCATCCGTTTCTAGGACTGGAGCAGCCAGTAGCTACACCATTTACATCACGGCAACCAGTGGTGGTATCCAACATAGCTTCGAGGTTAATCTGGGTCTGCAATGATCAGTTTCGGAAGAAATGAACACAGGTATGTTTTGTTTCCAAAATTGATCGTTGATCAAGGTTATTGGAAAAGCAGAAATGTCTGAGGTTGTCCGGTGTTCAGTGGTTGAATCTCCGGCACTCGGGGGCTGAAAAATGTGTAGTGGCATCATCTTGGAGAATGATATGAACAAGCGTTTTCTGGGGTCATTGTTGACTCTTGCTGCCTTAGTAGTACAGGGCATGACAGGTGTTGCCCGCGCGCAGAATACCACGGAATTTATCCCAGAGCCGATTATGACCACGATTATCGGTACGGCTTATATCACTCAGGGTGCACAGTACAATATTGCGCTTGGAACCTGTTCGACGAGCTTTACCAACCCACTAACGGTTCTCGACATTGCGAATGCAAGCCGTCTGGTCATCAACTGGAATCAGAATCAGCAGGCGGGAATCAGCACCATCTACTTTGGTTCGCAGAACACTGTGAACAGTACGTCAAATTCGTGGCCGATCACGGACTACAACAACACACCGCAAACGCAGACGCTGCACCTGACACCGTCGCTGGGCTAGTTCACAGCCGACGTATCAACGCTGACGAATGTGCCTGCGGGCGGTTCGGCAGTCTTCAACCTCTACTTCACGCCTACGGCAGTGACCTCTTATCCAGGAACACTGACGGTCACCGGAACTGGTTGCCCCTATACCTTCAATATATATCTGGGGTCGTGCGAATAAGTAGTTTGCATTGCATACCCACATCCCGGCTAAGAGAAGCTGTTCGCAGGATACTTTTTTGAAGACGAAATATATATAGATGCAGACTCCGAGGGAAATAAAAATGGGAACCAAGTTGCAGTCGGTTGTGGTAGGCAATTTTTTGAGGTTTAATCTCACACGCAGAAAGCTGCTCAAACTGGTTGGTATAGGAGCTGCGGCTACAGCATGGCCAGCAGGCGCAGGCGGAGAACTTCTGGCAGAATATCTTTCGCCCTCATCCTCTTCGGTTATCCGCATTCCTGGGGGCATAGCGGAGACGCGCGACCTTTCTCTTTCGGACTGGGGCCCCTATTCCAAAAAATATTTTGGTTTATCCCACATTTCAGATGGGAAACGCGGAATCAGTTTTGACTTCAGCATCTTCCCCTGGCTGAACTCAAGAGACAGCAAGCTGCCAAGTGTGCTTGCTCCAGAGAATACACATCCCTGGGAGGCAGCCAGCAATCTCGACTTCTATACCCTGCGTATGGAGATGATTTGGAAAGACCAGCTTTACTGCGATCTCTCCTTTGTAAATACAGGGGAGAAGAGCCGTTTGATTCGTCTGGAGATTGTGAATCAGAGCTCGCAATTGCAGAAGCTTTCGCTGAGTACGCTCTCGCAGTTAAGCTATCCACCGCTTGATTGGGGCACCTATGAGCCGTTGCGTTTGGCAGATGTTTCGTTGCCAGCCAATGCTCTCTGGATACATGCGCTCGATTATGCTGATTTGAAATTTGTCACACCACGCCCAACAGATAATCTTGTTCCAGAGGGTTATCTGCGGGGAGAGCAGCGTGTGCAGGATTCCGTTGGCGGTTCGCTGATCGGCCAGCAATTTGGCAAACAGGCTGGCGATTCCGTCGAATACCATCTCCACCTTCCGGAGGCGTTGAAGAATGCATCGTTTGTCTGGCGGTACTTTGGCCAGAAGGGTGATGTCGTTCGCTATCGCGTGGCGGAGGTTGCGACAACGGAGTTTACGCTACAAGGAACCGGGGGATACGCTACCGTTGTTGTTCCTGTGGGCAAGCTTGCAGCGGGCAGCACAACACTGAAGTTTGTCTCTCTGGGGGGAGCTTCGATCAAGTTGAATGGCTTCGTAGTTGTGGAAGCGGAGTTGGCAGACAAGATCCAATTTAAATCGAAGCTCTGGCAGCGCGATCCAGTCGTTGATACAAAGTCCGTTCCGGGCAGTGTGATCCTTGGTTATGGCGACATTGAGAACTGCTACGGCTTCCGGCTGGCAAAGCCGCTTGGTCAGGCTCGCAAGCTTACCTGGATGCAACTGGACGATGTCTTTGGTCCGAGCGATTCTCTTGTAAGGGATCGTCGAGTTGCAAAGCCTTCTGCGTATCGAGGAGGCGACCCGGATTGTATCTTTGTGAATGCCGCCACAGAGACTCTGACGGTGGCACCACACTCGACGCAGGTTGTCTATGGTGTGCTGGCGACTGGATCGAAGCAGGAGGTGGAGCGTTGTCTGAAGGCCTTCCAGCCGGATGCCGCTGCGAATGAGCGGCGCTTTCAGAGCCTTCGAAAAACTACGTCAATCCCGGCTGCAACGCCAGCAGGGAACGAGTATATCTTCAGCCAAAAGCTGATGTCTGCCGTTACGCTGACCAGCCTTGTCTATCCCGTCTACACGCAGCGTCAATATATTCGTCACAATACGCAGGGGCGATGCTGGGACAGCATTTACACATGGGACTCCGGTTTTATGGGGCTTGGCCTGCTTGAGCTTGATCCACAGCGGGCCGTTGATCTGCTGAACACCTACACGCTCGGGCCTGGGTCCCAATCGGCCTTTCTGTTTCATGGAACACCGCTTCCGACGCATATCTATCTCTTCTATGAACTGTGGAATCGCACGCAATCGGAGGAACTGTTGGCGTGCTTTTATCCGAGGCTCCTACATTACTATCTGTTTCTAGCGGGGCACCTCGGAAGCTCCACGACGCGGAAGCATAAGGATCGTCTGGTCTGTACTTGGGACTATTGGTATAGCAGCGGAGGATGGGATGATTATCCGCCACAACTCTTCATATACAAACAAAAGTTAGTTTCGGCTACAGCGCCAGTGGTGAGTTCTGCCTACCTGATTCGCTGCGCCAAAATGCTGCGCATGGTAGCCACGACACTGGGACGCAAGAGCGATCTTGCGCAGTATGACCAGGACATTGCCGAGCTTTCCAGTGCGCTTCAGAATTATTCATGGGACGCAAAATCGGGCTACTACGGCTACGTTCTACATGATGCCTCTGGAAGTCCAACCGGAATTCTGCGTCACTCAACCGGGACCAACTTCAATATGGGGCTTGATGGAGTATCGCCGCTAGTTGCCGGCATCTGTACGGCAGAGCAGGAATCGGCTCTGCTGGAGCGGATCTTTTCTCCGAAGCAGATGTGGACCGACACGGGAATTACAAGCATCTCAAAGACTGCGCCGTACTACAGTACGGATGGCTACTGGAATGGTAATGTATGGATGGCCCACCAGTGGTTCCTGTGGAAGACGATGCTCGATCTTGGTCGCGGCGACCTGGCAGTACGCATTGCAGAGACAGGGCTGAAGACATGGAAGCATTCCACGGACCGTACCTATCACTGCTATGAGCACTTCAGAGATAAGGATGGGATGGGCGCTGGATGGCCGCAGTTCCCAACACTCTCCTCTCCGGTTCTCCCCTGGTTTACCTCGATGTATTCTCCGGGAAGGCTGACAGTAGGCTTCGATGTATGGATTGAAAGCTGTCAGTTTGACGCAGCCTGTCAGTCGCTCGATGCTAGATTGACAAGCTCCGGCACCGCAGGAAAACCATTCAGTCTGTTGGCCTCCATGGCCCCGGGCGGCAAATACAGTGTCTTCTGGTGCGGCAAGCCGATTGCCGCCCGCAGACTGCAGGATGGTCTGCTACGTATTGAACTTCTAGGACAATGCACCGGCAGGCTGAGCATTCAGCGTGCATAACATCTGTGCGCTGAAGGAAGAACGGCAGAAGCGAGCTTGATCCCGCTACTGTGAAGTGACGAATTGCAGCAAGTTCCTACGGCCAACTAGTTCAGTGAAAGATATGTGATAGCGAATTGTTCAAGCGAGAGCGCGGAAATTCTAGCTCCGATGGAGGAATCATCGAGTGTTCATCCCTGTGAAATAAAGACGCTTATTAATTGTTACCGTGAACTTTACCGTCATTTTTTGCATATTTACTTGACATGCAGTTTGATCCTAATCGATAGTTGCTTCCGCTCACAGATTCTTTATTATTGATCCGGCCCCGAAGGAATGCTACGCGGCGGCATAGTTGACGTCTTTCTGCTGGAAGTAGCTTTCTACTCGCTGCGGCTGTTCCTGGATGCTGCGCAGAGCGCCGATGGCGGTTCTGGTCAGCGCGATCTTGTTGCGGGCCGGAGCGGTTTTTGTCACCCGCTGCTTCAGATCGGCGTTAACAGCCCGTAGTGGAAGTAGCTGAATTCCAGAAGATCCGGCAGCGTTGTCGGATGGAGCGGTTGGCGGCGGTTGTATTGAGAACCGAGGTTATTCGGACTACGACTGCGCTCTGAGGCTGATTCCGGCAGGTGAGCAAGCGGAAGATTCGTAAAAGCAGCCTTGTTGCCCTGTTTTTCAACTCCCGTGGTGTGCCTGCGCATTCTTGCGCTCTACCTCCCGCACACGCGCAAACATTATCGACTTGCGGTAAGTTGCTGACTGGCAACACTATTGCCGTAATTTCTATGCAACCCTTCGAGAGTTAGTCTTACCTGTCAACGGTGGACCATTCACAGATTCTGGGCGGAAGGGAAACTTCCAAGTCATCACACCGACGACATCCACGTCAGTATGCAGACGCAATATGGGTTTGAGATAGCTGCTTTGCGCAGCAAGGGGACGGGGTAATTTTCGCAACTCGGGATCATCGCTAATACGCTCAGTTACGATCTGGCACCGCCCTCGAAGGTGGCGAATTGTTCTATCAATACACAGACGCTCGTTCTATTACAGACAATAAGTCAGGCTTGGAGGTCAGAACTGGAATCGTATTCCAGTTGGTGATACCCGCGACGTGCACCACCTGCTTCCTCCATTTTCATGTTCCGAATAGATTTCCGTGTTGTGTCAGAATGCTCTGGCATGGGAAACATCGCGATCTGAATAACGGCAAAACAAACTATCTCCCCTGAAAAAGATAATTTCCATTTTACTCACGAGGGCAGGGCTGTACCTGCGCCTCAGCATTTCCCACGATCACATCACGCGGGGAATCCTCCGCCCAGAAAGGAACTTTATGACACCTTGTAAACAAAAGGTGAGCAGACTTGCGCTCTATCTGAGCAGTATTGGAATTTCACTCGTTGCATCAGGCAGCAGCTATAAGCAATTGCTTGCAGGGCTTCAGCAGCAATACGAGGCGCTTCCGGACGATCAACGAAAACTCGCGCGACTTACCGGACGACACCTTATCAAAACATTGGGTTCGATCCGCGCAGCGCTGACCTCTCTGCCATACACAATTGTTCTGCAAGAGCAGAAGTTAATTCGGCATCTGTTGCATCCCAAACCAAATCCAAACATAGAGATGAGATTTTCGCCATCATCAGCCGACGCTGGTCTGTTCTCACTCCGCCTTGCCCTTCCTGCCGAATGGGAAACGGCTATCCCAAGCGCTCCTGGTCCACTCGCGAATGGGCCGACGAGGTTTGGGCGAGGCAGCATGATCGCGCCACGCTCAATGTTTACGCGTGCCCTGTCCAACCGGGATATTGGCATCTCGGGCATGTCGGTCGGCGTACTGTTGCGGCAAGTAAGCCAAAAGAAATCTGCTTTCACTCTATCCCACCTAGTCAACTTCCAGCTACTTCAATTGAAACAGGAGAACATCTATGACTGTGTTCCAACAGGTTCTCTGGATGTATGTGAATCTTCGCGTGCTTGGAAAGCAACCCAGATCACCCCTATCCGGAGAAAGTCTGATTCAATATGCGGCTGTACTGGAAATACAGTACAGCCGCATCTGTGTGCATCTTGGCTTGAAACGCCGTCGCGATGCGTCTGCTATTGCATCACAAATCATCAACCTCCTCGGATTGACCGAAGCCGCCGAGCCTCTGCCATCTCGATTGCTGACCATGCTAGATCAGCAGTCACGTTAAATATGTCCGTAGATCGTCTCTATAACGAGGTAATTACATCGAATGCTGCGCCTCTTATCTCAACCCCATCCATCGCCGCCCAGAACAATAGGAGTAAGCCAAGCATCCTTACACACGGCACCTGCTCGTGCTACACCTTACAGACATATTGAAACCTGAAAGGACTAAGAAATGACCGCTTTTGATCAGCGAATTGTCCGCTACTTTTATGAAGCAGTAGCAGCGTGGAACTTGGACGAAACTGTTGCTGGCAATTTGATTGGAGTATCCCCTCGAACCGTACACAACTGGAAGATTGGGCCATTTGCAAAACCGTCCGAGGAAGTGCTGGCCCGGATGATGATGGTTGTCCAGATTCGAACGGCACTCGATATTGGCTGGTCGACAACACTCGCGAATGAGTGGATCAGCCTGCCAAATACAGGAGATCCGTATCAGGGATTATCGCCCATTGCCTATGTCGCCGAGCATGGCTGGCCGGGGTTGTACTACATCCTCCGTCAGGTACAAGCGCGGGCTGTGGGCAATTGATCCGACACAAAACAGCAAATTGATGACCGGCACCGCATGGCAGAAGTCCAGCGTCCCGGGTTATTTCTCACGAACGAAAAACACTACGAATGAAAGAAATTTAAATTATGGATTTGAACGAAGACGAAGCGGTGAACATTGCAGAGGATTACGAGGATACACTCCAAGATGCATACGATGACGACTCCGAGATCGATGGGGACTGCAATGAATCGCAGCCCTGTCGTGGGGATGAACCATGGTTTTAATCTGATCTCGATACATCCGTATTTCAGCACTGGTCAAGATTGCATCTGTAGCGTCGAGCGCACGTTGGCTGAGCGGACGTTAGGGCTCAAGGATTTCCAGAACGTAAGACGTCCGACATTGCAGACGCGCGTTCAGTAATTTCCCCCGCGTAGCGTTTGTTTTAGAGCGGGCGCAACTGCTAGGGTTTATCTATGAACTTGATGCAGCTCGCTCCCGTTCTGACTCCTCAAGGGCACCTTTTACTGGCACAGGAAGACGCGGCGCTTGCGCTCGACGCGGAGGCTGCCGAGCGTTTGCAGATGGCGTTTGCGCGCGGCGCAGGCCATGGGCTACTGCAACTGGGAGCCAGCGAAGTGGGAACGGCGCTGCCCGCTGTCTTCTCGTACTGGCGCGAATTTGCCGCCCGCTACGTGACTGCACTCTGCACACATCCCAACTCCTCTTCGGATGCGTCGGGGATGAAATCTGCGGAAGTAGTCGCGCCCCCGCCGGAGTCAGAGTTGGAGTGGCTGGCGATGGCCGCGCCGCTGATGACTGGCGCTGAATATCTGACTGCGGCTGCCTTGCGCGCGCTATGGAGGGAGGCGGATAAGGCTCTGCGGCTTGAGTTGTCCGAGGCAAACTGTGGCGTACAGGAGTTTCTCAAGCGGCGCAATCCGGCTTGGAATCTGGTTGGGCGCGTCTGCTTCAATCTGGCGGAAAACCGCAGCGATGCGGAGTCGCCCTTTGCCTTTCTGGCTACTTACACGGTGCGTCTTTCGGCTCACTCCAAGGCGCAGCATCTGCCTTTGGGACAGGCTCTGCGCGAGTACGAGGGTGCGGCCAATCGGGATCGCCTCTTGTCGCTGTTGCTGCCGGTGCAACGATCCGCGGAGAGTTGCGTGTGGCTGAAGGAGATGGTCGATAGCGGCGAGATCTTTCACCCGATGCGCTGGACTCCCGGTGAAACCTCGCAATTCCTGCGCGATTGTCCGCAGTTGGAGCAGGCTGGCATCGTCGTCCGCATGCCAGCGACGTGGCCGACGCATCACCCGCCGCGGCCGCGCGTTACGGCCAGAGTGGGCAGTGTCGCTCCATCGCTGGTTGGTCAGGACGCACTGCTTGACTTCCAGATGGACGTTACGCTTGATGGCGAGCCGCTAACTGCAGCCGAGATTCGCACGCTGCTGGCCGGGACTGAGGGGCTGGCGTTGGTGCGTGGGCGCTGGGTCGAGGTGGATAGTGAACAGCTCAGCCGCATGATTGATCGCTTCGGTGAGGCCGAGCGCGTCGCTGCCCGAGATGGAATGAACTTCGGCGAAGCGATGCGCCTATTGGCCGGAGCCAATCTCGACGGCGCGGATGCGGATGCCGATGTCGCGGTCGAGTGGGCACAGGTGACCGCAGGCCCCTGGCTGGCCGAGACGCTGAAGGGACTGCGCAGTCACGAGGGTTTGGAACAGATCGATCCCGGCAAAGCGCTGAAGGGCGCTCTGCGGCCTTATCAGCAGGTGGGTGTGCGTTGGCTCTATCTGCTAACGAAGCTGGGTCTGGGAGCGTGTCTGGCCGACGACATGGGTTTGGGCAAGACCATTCAAGTACTTTCGCTGCTGCTGGTTCTCAAAGAACAAACCCTCAAGAAGCAGGAGAAAGACCAGCCAAGCCTGCTGATTGCTCCGGCGTCGCTGCTGTCCAACTGGGCTGCGGAGCTGGAGCGCTTTGCGCCCAGCCTGCGGGTTGTTGTCGCGCATACTTCGGAGCTGTCCAACGAGGCACTCAAGAATATCTCGGCGGATTCTCTTGCCAATGTGGACGTGGTGATTGCCAGCTACGGCTCTCTGCTGCGCCTTCCCTGGCTTACAGAGACCCGCTGGCGGCTGGCGGTCTTGGACGAGGCGCAGGCCATCAAGAATCCCAACGCCAAGCAGACGCGCAGTGCCAAGAGGCTGAAGGCGGACTCCCGCTTTGCGCTGACCGGGACTCCGGTTGAGAACCGGCTGGGGGATCTGTGGTCTCTCTTCGACTTCATCAACCCCGGTCTGCTGGGGTCGGCAAAGGATTTCACCCAGTACACTAAACGCCTTGCCGACCGCGCTCACAACCCTTACGGGCCGCTGCGGGAGCTGGTGCGACCGTACATTTTGCGGCGGCTGAAGACCGATAAGTCGGTGATCTCCGACCTACCCGACAAGACCGAAGTAAAGGCTTTCTGCCAGCTCAGCCGCAAGCAGGCCGCGCTCTACCAACAGGCTGTGGACGAACTCGCCAAGCAGCTTGACATGGCCGAAGGAATTCGCCGCAAGGGCCTGATTCTCACCTTCCTGATGCGCTTCAAACAGATCTGCAATCATCCCTCGCAGTGGGTGGGCGATGGCGCATGGGCGGAATCCGACAGCGGAAAATGGGCGCGTCTGCGCGATATCGCCGAGGTGATTGCGGCTCGGCAGGAGAAGGTGCTGATCTTCACCCAATTTCGCGAAGTAACCGCTCCGCTGGCTGCTTTTCTGGGTTCGATCTTCGGACGTCCGGGACTGGTGCTGCATGGAGAAACTCCGGTGAAGAGCCGCAAGGATCTGGTGCGCCGCTTTCAGGAAGATGAGTCGGTGGGATTCTTTGTGCTCTCGTTGAAAGCAGGAGGAACGGGACTGAATCTGACCGCAGCTTCGCATGTGGTTCACTTTGATCGATGGTGGAATCCCGCCGTCGAGAATCAGGCCACGGACCGCGCCTACCGCATTGGCCAGAAGAAGAACGTGCTGGTACATAAGTTCGTTTGCCAAGGAACGGTCGAGGAGAAGATCGACGCGATGATTGAATCGAAACTCCAGATCGCGCAGGATATTCTGCAAGGCGGAGCCGAATTTCTGCTGACCGAGATGAAGGACGATGAACTGCTAAAATTAGTCGCGCTCGATCTGAACGCAGCGCTGAAGGAGAGATAGATCATGTACGACGGATGGGGATGGAGACCGTATGTTTCGGTGGCCGAGAGGCGACTTGAAGCGATGAAAAAGATGGATCGCCTACGCAAGAAAGGCCGCGCGATCTCGCCGGTCAACGTCGACGGTCGCACCATAGCCAAGACCTTCTGGGGCAAGGCTTGGTGCGAGAATCTGGAGTCCTACAGCGACTACGACAATCGTCTGCCGCGCGGACGAACCTATGTGCGCAACGGGTCGGTTGTCGATCTGCAAATTGCTGCAAGCCAGATCACGGCGTTAGTCAGCGGCTCGGAGATCTACGAGGTTAAGGTGGAGATTCTGCCGGTTGCCAAGCCGCATTGGCAGGCGATCTGTGAAGATTGCGCAGGGTCGATTGATTCGCTGATTGAGCTGCTGCAAGGACGGCTCTCCAAAGGCGTGATGGAACGAATCAGCCAGCAGCAGAGTGGGCTTTTTCCATCGCCCAAAGAGATCAAACTGTCGTGCAGTTGCCCGGACTGGGCAGAGATGTGCAAGCACGTCGCGGCGGTTTTGTATGGCGTGGGCGCTCGTCTGGACCAACAGCCGGAGCTGCTCTTTCGACTTCGCTCCGTGGACGAAAAGGAACTGATCGCCAGCGCTGGCACGTCGCTTCCGCAAGCCAAGAAGAGTTCCGCAAAGGTTCTTGAAGAAGAGGATCTATCCAAGCTCTTCGGGCTTGACCTCGCCGCTGTCACGCCGCGCGCCGACTCTACGCCACGCGCAAAAGCCGCACCACGCGCAAAGTCCAAGCCTCCAAGCAAAACCACGTCGGTTGCCAAGCCCGCTCGTGCCGCGCAAACGCGCGTGACCAAAGCCAAGCCGGTTGCCCCAAAGACCAAGCCCGCGAAAAAGTCCGCAAAGCCCGCCGCGCCAATAAAGCCAGTGGCGAAGACGAAACCTGTGGCCGCACACGCGAAGACCAAGCCAGCGAAGAAGTCAAAAAGCAAAGTCTCCGCTCCCATGAAGAAGTCCGAGATGGTCTCTCCAAAGAGCGGCCTTCCCCAAGCAAAAAAGAAGTTCACATCCGTCGCGAGCAAAGCTAAGCCAAACCGATTGTCAGCCAAGAAATCGCCATCTGTGTCGCGCGCTTCGCGATCAAACCCCGTCTCTGCGCGAGTCGATTCACAATCTGCTCGCTAGCAATCAGACGCGCGAATCTGAACGCAACGTAAAGATGCAAAGAGTAGACAGAGCTACTGTGGATGCCTCATGGCATCGCGCAATGAAGTGCCTTTGCAAAGGTAGATCCCTGCTTGGCATTCGCTGCCATGGCGAGTGCGTCCTTGCGAGCATCCTCCGCTACGCCCAGCTTCTCGGCGGCCTTGATGAAGTGGGTGTAAGCGTCCATCACGTCAATGCCGGTCAATTCGTATCCGTAGCCATCGGCCATGCGCTGTAGGGCGATCCGCCCCACATGCAGGCAGAAGCAGGCGTCCGTTTCTATCAAGTCACGCGCGGCGCGACTGAGCGTTTTTGGGTCGGTCGATCCCGTTTTCGCAAAGTGTAGAGCTAGGTCGAGTATCCCGTCATCCTTCGCGGCAGCAAACCAGCGACCATGATCCCCAAATGACTCTGCCAAATCCAGCAGAATTCGCCTCGGTTCGATGGATGGATATTTTTTTGCAATCCTACGGAAGGTCGCCAGCCCTGTAGAGGACTCGTTGGCCGTCAACCCATACTTCTCATACGCCTCCGCATCGCGCCCAGCATCCAGCAGAATTCTCTCGCAGGCTTCGTCGATTATGGCATTCGGTTGATTGAGTGCCCGCGAGCCTTCGGCGTACGCAAGGGCTTCCTCTGTTTTACCTTCCACAAGCAAGGCGCGAACGCCAAACCTACGGTCATCCCAGTCCGGACGGCGGTGCAAGTCCAGCACCTCGAACAATTCTGGATGACGGGCAGCCGTCAGAAGGCACGACAAGCACATGTTGGTCTCGCGCAGGTAGCTTCCAGATCGAGTATCAGACCATACTGTCTTCAGTAACGGAAGAATCCGGTCAGCCCACTGTGACGCTACCTCAACCGAGCCGCACAAGGATCCCCAGTCGTCCTTCACCCGGGCGAGGTAATCGACTCCATCTTCCTGAATTGCCTGGTAAAGCCGATCAAGCCAGCCATCCCGCGTCTTGCGATCTGCCGGAGCATCGATCACGATGGGCAACAGCTCAGTAAGCGTCCAGTAGACGGTTGAACCAAGACTTCCAGAGGACGAATCCACCTGATCCAGAGCTGGCCAGATCCTCTCCATCAAGGAAACGACCCCCTCGGCGGCCTGTACAGGCTCCGATTTGGCGAGCTTCTTTATTTCCGTCAACGCTTCCTTGAGGCGGTGACAGGCTAGGTTGGATGCGCTCCATCCAAATGCGCGGGAACGAAACCGCGACTTGAATCTCCATTTGTGTTTTGTTTGAAGCAGTTTCACAAGTCGATTGTTGCACGGCTTCATAGAACTTCATAGAACGTCTGGACTCTCTTGAAGGTGGCAGCAAGATCAGGCTGCAAGCCGCATCCTTTTGCAAGCGCCTCCTAAGGAACATTCTCATCCCTCCATTGGAATCTGTGTCAGTTCGAAGCCTAGTTTTCTGGCTTGGTGGCGGAGACGGTTCTCGTTGCGCTGTTTGTTTTGCGTTTCTTGCTGGGCGAAGACGGTTTCGTCGTAGGCTTGGCCAGTGGTGAGCAGGTGATAGATGATGCGCGCCAGCTTATGAGCGGTCGCGGTGACGGCTTTTGGACCGCCGAGTTTGGCTCGCATGCGGCGATAGTATTGGCCAAGCCAACCGTAACTGCGCGAGAGCGACTGGGCGGCCATGCGCAGCGCACGGGCTACGCGATTGTTTACCCGGCGCGTCTGTGCGCGGAGGATCTTGCCGCCACTGACCCTGTTGTCCGGGCAGAGTCCCATCCATGAAGTGAATGCTGCGACATTGCGAAAGGCCGACAGATCGCGGCCCACTTCGGTGAACAAGACATGAGCCGTCAGCGTATGGATGCCGGGAATCTCGGTCAGATCGACGGCAAAGATGCGATGAAGCTGAGCGCGCAGATCGAAGTTCAACTCGTTGCGCCGGGGTTTGCGTTTAAGTTCTGTTTGCGGCTCCGACACTGCTCCTGCGCCGGGGCCAGCGCCGGAGGAGAACTCTTTGAGCAGCGATTCGATTTCCCCGTCACAATCGGCGATCAGTTGGCTGTTCTGACGAAAGCCGGTCAACGACTGACGCAGAGTAAACAGATGCTCACGGCGATAGTCGCCCACCAAGGATTTGGCGATGGTCTCTTCACTGGCATGGGTGCGCGGATCGCGCAGCTTGGCCAGTTGATGCGGGTCGCGCTCTCCGGCAAGAATGGCTTCGATGATCGCCATGCCGGTCTTGCCGCCTAAGTCAGAGATCACATGGTGTAACTGTAAATTCATCTGATCGAGAGCCTTTTGCATGTGCTGTAAATGCACCGCCGATAACTGCACCAGACTGTCGCGATAGCGCACCAGCGAGCGGACGGCGCAGACTTGGCTGGAGGGGCGAAAGCTCGGGCGCAGCAATCCAGCCGAGTGCAAATGCTGCAACCATTGGCAGTCGCATACGTCGGACTTGCGCCCGGGCACGTTCTTGACATGACGCGCGTTGACCAGACAGACCTTCAATCCACGCGCTTCCAGAATCTGAAATAAAGGGATCCAGTCGACTCCGGTCGATTCCATGGCAACGGTTGCAACCCGACAGCGCTGAAGCCAGTCGGCGGCAGCCATCAGGTCTTCGGTAAAAGTGGAAAAACAGCGCACCGGATGTGGGTCGCGGTCAACCGGTACAGCGATGTAAATCTCGGTCGCGCCGATGTCGATGCCCGCTGCGTTGGGGTCAATGGTGTGGACGGAGGAGGCTCCGCCTATGCGGGGATTCTTGGGCTTTCGTGGCATAA
>Ga0302281_10001605_pt1 | contig 16302 bp, 16 predicted proteins | sample III_Fen_E1_2_FD_198762 | JGI IMG/M metagenome (GOLD analysis project Ga0302281, IMG submission 198762) | Peat permafrost microbial communities from Stordalen Mire near Abisko, Sweden - III_Fen_E1_2 | ecosystem: Environmental > Terrestrial > Soil > Wetlands > Permafrost | place: Sweden: Abisko...
CCTGGTGCTCATCAACCCCGTCATCACGCCCATGGGCGAACCGGCGACCGGCGGCGAAGGCTGCCTGAGCTTCCCGGAAATCTTTTCGGAGATCACCCGGCCCGGCACCGTGGACGTGCAGGCGCTAGATGCGAAAGGCCGGCCCATCGCTTTCCGCTGCGGCGGCCTGCTGGCGCGCGCGGTGCAGCACGAGACGGATCACCTGAACGGAATTTTATTCATTGACCGGATGGACAAGAAAGCCAAGCTGGAACTGCAGGCGGAACTGGACGACCTCCAAGCCGCCACCAAAGCCGAGCTGGTAAAGAAATCCAAGCCGCGCTGACAACGCCAAGCATGGTCAGGGCAAATTCTTCTCCAATTGCCGGCAAATCCTTTCACCAGGATTGCCAGACCACCCGTAACCGGTTCGCTTCACTCACTGCGTTGGCTCATCTTTTCAATTAACACCTGCGCGGTTTGCAGGGCGCGGCTCATTTCCTGGGCGGAAGCGTAGCGATCCGCCGGGAAAGGCTGGCAGGCTTTCAGGATGACCGTATTCAAAGGCATGAATTCCGGCGGTTCCTCGGTGTTCACCAGCGTCGTGGCCACCTCGGGAAACAGCGCCGGGGCACGGCCGGTGCCGAGGACGTAAAGCATCATACCGAGCGCGTAAAGGTCCGCCGCCACCGTGCCGGGCCGTTCCGGCGACGGTGGCAGATAACCGGGCGTGCCCACCAATGTGCGTTCCTGATCCGGCGGACGGATGTCCGTGATCAAGCCGAGGTCCGCCAGCTTGGGCTGGCCGTTCACGAAGATGACGTTTTGCGGCTTGATATCCCGGTGGGTCAGGCCCTGTTGATGGATGAACTCCAGCGCCTCACACAGGGTGACGGCGATGCGCACGCAATCCTTCACCGGCAGCCGCCGGCCCCGTAATCGGGCGCGCTCGCTCACCAAGTCGCGCGGCTGATAAAGCGTGGGGTCTTTTTCCCAGCCACCTTGCAGCGAATCGCCCAACTCCATCACGTAATAGAAATAATCCTTCTGCTTTGGGCTGACCTGCTCGACGCGCAACAGGCCCGGGTGACGGTCGGAGATGGGCTGGTACATCCGAATGCCGTTGAACTCGCGTTCATAGGGCGCGGCGTTGCCCTCAAACTTCGCGAGATAAACCACCTTTAACGCGAACCATTTTCCGGCGCGGTTTCGGGCCAGCCAAACCTTGCCATACGCACCTTCAGCGAACGGCTGCTCGACTAGCTTAAAACCTGGAGTTGCCGGCCGAGGCTCCCTTTCCGTGGTCTGGGCGGCGGACTTGCGCCGGGCTTCCATGGCGATCGTCCAAACCAAAGCACACGGCAACTGCCCCCCAGCGATGATGAGCCAGGGCATCCAGTAGTTGGTCACATAACTCAGCCCGACGGCCAGCACCGACACCAAGATGAAAATCCCCACTGCGGCCGCAACCGCCGGTTTCCATCGCAGCCGACTCAGGCCGACGCCCAGCAGGATGCCCGTCAAGGTGAGCAGGGAAAATTCCGTATCAGTGGATAGTCTTAGGAGCGATTCGCCATTGAGCAGATTCAGGAAACGGGTCAGCAGAATTTCCACGCCGCCCGACGCCTCGCCCGTCCATCGTGTGTACGGTGTGCGGAATTTGTCCGCCTCGCCGTCCGGCATGGACGTCTTGGGTTGGGTGCCAATGAAAACAATCTGGTTGCGGAAATAACCCGGCGGCTGGGACAGCGCATAACTATAACTCAGGGTGGTCCACCCACCGTTCTCGCCGTAATACCGCAGCCAGCGTTCCACCGGCACCGTGCTCAACTTTGTGCCCAGCAGCCGCGCGGCCGTCCAGGAAAAACTGGGATAGGGACCGGGCGAGGGAAAAGGCCATTGCCGCCGCACCACGCCGTCGAGATCCGGATCCAGCCACGCGACGCCCCAGTTCGTTTTCGCCGCGCGGAGGAACAATTCCGCGGGCAACACCGGTTCCGCCCCCGTCAGGCCGGGATGTATCACCTGCGCCTGCTCGGCCATTAAAACCAAATGGCGCTGACGGCTCATCGCGGCAGCCAGCGCGGCATCCGTCGCCGGATCACGCAAGTCATGGAAAAAGGAATCCATCGCCACCAGGGGACAGCCGTCATCCGCCAGGCGGTTCAGCAGTTGCGCGTGCAGGGCACGGTCCCACGGCTGGCCGCGCACCTGATGGAACTGGTCGAACGCCGCGTTGTCCATCAGGATGAGCGTTACCTGGCTGGTCACCGCCGGAGTGCCGAAGCGGAACAGATAATCATAGCTGGCATTGACCCAGCCTTCGCCCAGCGGCGTTGCCCAAAGGAGCCAGCCGCACAAGACCGCCACCACCGCGCCCAACGCGGAGACAAGAAGCGGTTTTTGGCTAGTGATTGGCCCGGTCACAAAGTGCAGGCGCCAGTTTAGGGGAACCTGGACCAAAGGACAAATTGCACTTTTTCTACGTCAATTGCAGGCGGAATGGAAAAAAGCGTACTCCCCCGGCTTGGCTATTGGGCAGCGACCAGCCGGCGGATGTATTCGAAGGAAAAGATGCCGGTGTTATGTCCGTCCGCCCAAGCGGGCTGGATGGCATAGCCGCCCACACGGATGAGTTTGACCAAGTCAAAGGCATTTGGTGCGAAAGGTTTTTCCGGGTTCTTATAAAGGTTGCCCAAGATGTCCACCTCGCCCTTGCAGCCGGCGCAGGGGCAGGCGCGACGCAACCGTTCGAGGGCGATAAAAGCCTCCGTGCCGTCGTCCCATTTCACAGCCAGTTCGTTCCCGATATGTTGAATGTCCAATGGTCTCATGAGCGTTTTTTTAGGAGGCGTTCAAAAGCCGCCAGCGTTTCCGGACTGACATGATGTTCAATCCCCTCGGCGTCCAGCTCCGCGACTTTTTCCGGAACGCCCAAAGACCGCAGAAATGCCGTCACCGTCTCGTGCCGCAGTTTGCACTCGGACGCCAGTTGGTGTCCGGACGCAGTCAAAAAAATCGCGCGATAGGGTTTGGTATTCACGAAACCGGCCTTTTGCAGCCGGGCCAGCGTGCGGTTGACCGTCACATGGGTCACCCCGAGCCGCCGCGCCAGATCTACCACGCGTGCCTCACCCAGCGACACCGAAAGATCTGCAATCGCTTCAACGTAATCCTGCGCCGTCTCCAGCGCGCGGTCCCGGCGTGAACGGCGGAAAGTCTCGGCCGCTAGCGTAGCCGGATGCGGGGTGGCTGCCGGCTTGCGTTGGGAACTCTTCATATTTAACCCAATGAACCAAACGGCTGATTTTTAGTCGAGGTTTTATTTTGTAGATAATGCTACATTTTACATTGACACTCGGGATTCATTCATTGTATCATCAGCTACATTTATGGAGTTAGTCACACATCATAAAGTCTTCCGGACAGCCATAGCCGACCTGCTGATCTTGCTGGCGTCCGAGGCGGCGGCCCAGGAAACCAATTCCCTGCCGCCGGATAAGAGCGGTTACAGCCTTTTCAATCCCGTGCCGGAGTTATTGCTGCGCGATTTGAGCCCCGACCGTCCGGACCAAACCGAGTCGCCTTTCACGGTGGACGCCGGCCATTACCAACTGGAAATAGATTTTGCCAATTTCACTTACGATAAGACCGGCGGCACAACCACGAAGGCGTGGGGGGTCGGGGGGGTTAATCTAAAAGCTGGATTGCTCAACCAAGTGGATGTCCAACTCGTCTATGACAATTATTTGAACGTGCAGACAAAAGAGAATTCCGGCGAATCCGCCGCGCGGTCGGGTTTCGGCGACTTCACTACGCGGTTGAAAATTAATTTGTGGGGCGACGACGGTGGAACGACGGTATTTGCCCTGCTGCCGTACGCCAAATTTCCCACCAGCACCGATGATCTTGGCAATGATGCCGTCGAGGGCGGCGTGATTTTTCCGCTGGCGGTGAGTCTGCCCCATGACTTTGACCTGAGTTTGGAAACGGCGACCAGCTGGATGAAAAACATTAACAGCAGTGCCTACCACGAAGAATTCATCGCCTCCGCCAGCCTCGATCATCAGATCATCGGGAAGTTGAGCGGGTTTGTGGAATTTTTTAGCAAATTCACCACCGAAAGTCACGCGGGCTGGGTGGGAACGGTGGATGCCGGTCTGGAGTATCTCGTGACGAAAAACGTCCAACTGGATTGTGACTGCTACTTTGGCGTGACGCCGGCGGCGGCCGAATACAATCCGTTTGCCGGAATCACGGTGAGATTCTGAGGCCAAAAGCATGGCTGCAAATGATCCCAGTTTTATATGAGTCATTCGGATCCCAAGATTGAACCCGGTCGTGAATCCGCTTGGCGCAAGCCGGCGGGACAGGCTTCATTGCCGGAAGTTCACCGCAGCATTCTCGTGCCGGTGACCGCATCTTTCTGGCGAAAATTGTTCGCGTTTTCCGGGCCCGGCTTTCTCATCGCCGTCGGTTACATGGATCCGGGCAACTGGGCGACCGACCTTGCCGGGGGCGCGCAGTTTGGATACACGCTGTTGTCCATGGTCATGATTTCCAATTTAATGGCCATCCTGCTCCAACATCTATCCATAAAACTGGGCGTCGCGACGGGACGCGATCTGGCACAGGCCTGCCGCGACCATTACTCGTCGCCAACCGTCTGGTTTCTCTGGATCGGGTGCGAAATCGCCATTGCCGCCTGTGATCTGGCCGAGGTCGTCGGTTCGGCCATTGCGCTGCAGCTGCTGTTCGGCATCACGCTGGTTTGGGGCTGTATCATCACCGCTGCGGACGTGCTCGCCGTGCTGTTTTTGCAAAATAAAGGTTTCCGTTACATTGAGGCCTTGGTGATCACCTTGATCCTGACCATCGCCGGTTGTTTTACCGCCGAACTGATCTGGTCAAAGCCCGGTTACGTGGGAATGTTCCTGGGTTTCATTCCCAGCGTGAAGCTGCTCACCCATCCGGACATGCTTTATATCAGTATCGGCATCATCGGCGCGACGGTCATGCCGCATAATTTGTATTTACATTCATCCATCGTCCAGACCCGGAAGTTTGAACAAACTCCCGAAGGCAAAGGCGAAGCCATCAAGTTTGCAACCATTGACTCAACCTTGGCCCTCATGTTCGCCCTGCTGGTTAACGGTGCCATTCTCGCGCTCGCCGCGACGGTGTTCCACTGGTCCGGCCATGCGGACGTGGCGCAGATACAGGACGCCTACAAGTTGCTGAGTCCGCTGCTCGGCGTCGGCGGGGCGAGTATATTATTTGCGGTAGCGCTGCTGGCTTCCGGACAAAATTCCACACTGACTGGCACCCTCGCCGGTCAAGTAGTGATGGAGGGGTTCGTAAATCTCCGGCTGCGACCTTGGCTGCGCCGGCTGATCACGCGATTCATCGCCATCATTCCGGCCGTTTTCATCATCGGCTTTTGGGGCGAGAGCAAAACCACCCAGCTGCTCGTTGCCAGCCAGGTCGTGTTATCCATGCAACTCGGTTTTGCAGTGTGGCCGTTGATGCGTTTTACCGGCGAAACCGCCAAGATGGGCCCATTCGCCAACCGGCTGTGGCTGCAAATTCTCGGCTGGACGACCACTGCCGTGATCATCATCCTGAACTTGAAATTGCTGTTTGACATTTTCATGCCCGCGTCCCTGTTGCAGACATTCTATGCGCATTTCGGCCTGCCCGCACCGACCCCCTAGCCTGCCATGTATCAACACATACTCATCCCGCTGGAAAACAGCCCGACGGATCAGGCCATTCTGGACCACGTCCGGCCGCTGGTGAAACTGACCGGGGCGAAGCTGCTGCTGCTCCACGTCGCCGACGGCTGGGTGGCACGCAATTTCAACCAATTAAAGCTCGCCGAGTCCGAGGAAATGAAAACGGACCGCGAGTATCTGGAAAAGATTGCCACCAAACTGCGAATCGAGGGTTTTTCCACCGAAACACTTCTAGCGCTCGGTGATCCGCCGGCGGAAATTATCAAGGTTGCCGAGGCCAGAAACTGCGATCTGATCGCCATGGCCGGACATGGCCACCGGTTTTTTGGTGATTTGTTCCACGGAAGCACCATCACCCGAGTCCGCCACTTCACGACCATTCCCCTGCTCGTCCTACGCGCAAAGAAACTATAAAATTATTTCGTGACCGGCCGGTTCACGTCCTTGAGCCGCTCACGCACCATGTCGGCACGGATCAGGTCGCGTTCTTCGGCTGTGAGCTTGTCGGAAAGCTGTTTCTGCAGATGCGCCGGCTGAGTGGTCAGCAGCAGCTCATCCACCAGCGCGCGATCGGTGCCGGGAAATGAGCCGAGGTCAAGTCCCAAGCGCAAAAGCGACAACAGGTTCATGGTTTCCTTTGAGGAAATGCTGTGGGCGTTCGCCAAGATGCCATAGGCGCGGCCAATATGGTTGAATACCACTTTCCGCTTTTTCTCCAGCAACGTCTGCCGCGCGTTCTCCTCGTGCTCGATGATTTGGGCCAGGACTTTTTCCAGCCGTTCCACGATGCCCGTCTCGCTTTCGCCCAACGTCATCTGGTTCGAGACTTGAAATACATTCCCCAGCGCTTCCGTACCCTCGCCATAAAGTCCGCGCACGGCCAGTCCGAGCTTGTTCACGGACTGGATGATCGGATTGATCTGCTCGGCGAGGACGAGCCCCGGCAGGTGCAGCATCGCACTCACGCGAATACCGGTGCCGAGATTCGTCGGGCAGGCGGTCAGATAGCCGAGTTCGTTGTCGAAGGCGAAATTCAACTTCTTCTCCAGCGCGGAATCGAGATGGTCAATGGCGTTCCACGCCTCGCGGATTTGGAAACCGGGGCGGAGCGCCTGCATCCGCAAATGATCCTCTTCGTTGATCATCACCGAAAACGTTTCAGCGCGGTTCAACACCAAGCCACTGCCGACATTTTTGGCGGCATGCTCGCGGCTGATGAGGTGCCGTTCCACGAGAATCTGCTTGTCCAGCGCGGTCAGGTTGTCCATGGCCTCGGCGAAAGAATCTGCCATCTCCGGCAGCGCGCTTACTGCCGGCAGAATCGCCTCCAAAATGCGCACGCGCTCCGGCTTTTTCGCCCAGCCCGGAAACGCCGCATCCCGCAAATTGCGCGCCAGCCGGACGCGGCTGGACATCACGATACGGTCGTGCGGCCCATGTTGCTGCGCCGCTTGCGCCGGCGAAATCAAAAACTGATGCAAGTCCTTCATTTCGCCGCCTTGATGGGGGTGGCGCCGCTCAGGGCCTTGATTTCATCGCGCAGAGCCGCCGCCGCTTCAAAATCTTCAGTCTCGACAGCCTTGTTCAATTTTTTTTGGAGCGCCTTGAGCCGGTCGCCCGTCTCGCGCGACTTGCGCAGCGCCTCTGGCGCCTTGCCGGTGTGCCGCGTGCCCTTGTGCATCGTCTTGAGCAGGCCGGCCAAGCCTTCGGCGAACGTCCGGTAACATTCCGGGCAGCCGAGCCGACCGGACTTCTTGAAATCCGCCTGCGAAAACCCGCAGCGCGGACATTTGATCTCCACCGTGCCAGCCGACGGATCCAGCTCCTGCGAAGCACCGAGCCCGAGCATTAAGTCTGCCATCGCGAAGCTCGTCGGGTCATTGATGCCCTTGGCCTTCGCGCAATCCTCGCACAAATCCAGCTTCTGCATCTTTTCCCCCACGATCTGGGTCAGATGCACCGTCGCCGGCTTTTCCTTACACACACAGCATTGCATAAATCTACTTGTATATCGGCTCGCCGGAGACTTTCGTCAAGGCGTGGTATTCCTCAATCAATTTCAGCGACAGCGGTCCGGGCTGGCCGGAACCAATCACACGACCGTCAATCTTGATCACCGGCATGATTTCCGCGCCGGTACCGGTCAGGAAACATTCGTCCGCGTTGAACAGGTCGTAGCGCGTCAGGTTCGTTTCGGAAACCTTCACGCCCATTTGCCCGGCCAATTCCATCACCGTACAACGCGTGATGCCGTAAAGTGCACCAGCATAATTCGGCGGCGTATGCAGCGTGCCACTTTTGATGATGAACAGATTGTCCGCCGTGCATTCAGAGACAAAACCCTCGGCGTTCAGCATCACAGCCTCTTCCACGCCGGCGTTGTTCGCCTCAATCTTGGCGAGGACGTTATTCAGGTAGTTGAGAGACTTGATGGCGGGGTTGACCGCGCTGTGCAAATTGCGCACGGTCGGCACGGTCACGATGTCCATGCCGCGCGCGTAAAGTTCCGCCGGATACACCTGGATTTTGCCGGCGATGATAATGACGCTCGGTTTCTTGCAACTGCGCGGGTTCAAGCCGAGCGTGCCGATGCCGCGCGTAACGATGAGCCGGACGTAGCAGTCGCGCAATTTGTTTGCGCGGATGGTGGCGATCGTCGCCTGCATCATGGCGGCCGGTGAGAGCGGGATTTCCAACAGGATGGCCTTGGCGGAATAATACAGCCGGTCGATGTGTTCCTTTAATTTGAATACGCTGCCGTTGTAAGCGCGGATGCCCTCGAACACCCCGTCGCCGTAGAGCAGGCCATGGTCGAACACCGAGACCTTGGCGTCGCGTTCGCTGCAATATTTACCGTCGATGAAAATCTTCATGCGAAAGAAGCACAGGTTAAGGCATAAAATGAATCGAGGCAAACGTCAATTTCCGCGTGACAACTCGGTTGCGGCTGATAAATTGTGCGGCCTTTCGTGACCCTATGGTCTAGCGGTTAGGACACCTCCCTTTCACGGAGGTAGCCCGGGTTCGATTCCCGGTAGGGTCGCCACGAAAGCAGTAAAATACCCCCTTAATTATCAAGTGTTTAGCGGGACTCTTCACTTGTAGGCAAAGCCTGAAATTGACATTTGCCTACTCTTTAGCTACTGTTTCTTGACATGAGCACCAAGCTAAAGACCCGACAAACCGCCAAAGGCGGCAAAGTGCGATCCGTGACAGACGGCAATATCACGGTGGACATTTACAGCCGTGAGAAAAAAGTGAATGGCTACACTTACACGCTTTATGAGGTTGCCGACTTCACGCACGGCAAGCGCCGGATGCGCTCGTTTTATGTGCTCGACAAAGCCATCGCCGAGGCTGAGGACATCGCCCGCCGGTTGAATAACGGCCAAACACTCGCCGCGCAGATTGACAATCGCGACGCCGCCAGTTTCGGCAATGCCAAACAAATACTAATTGACGCCGGACTAGGAGACATCCCGCTTGAAATTGCCGTCTCTCACTTTGCACAGGCCGTAAAGATTCTAGGCGCAGACAAAGTAGTCGCCGCCGCAGAGGACTTTATCCGGCGCAATCCTACCGAACGCCCTGCCCTCTCCGTCCGCAAAGTCGCCGACGAATTGATTGAACTGAAAACCAACCGGAAGGCCAGCGCGCGTTATATCGAGGATTTGAAAGGGCGTTTGAAGGCATTGGCAACCACTTTTTCCGGTAACGTGGACAGCGTAACGACCCCCGAAATTCAGCAATGGCTCGACAGCATGGACGCCGCTCCGCGTACAATCCGCAACTGCCGGAACACCGCCAGCGCACTTTTCAAATTTGCCGAGTCGCGCGGGTATATCGGCAAAGGTGAAAATCCGGTTTCGGCAACCGAAAAAATCAAAACCAAAAACTCTGAGGCCATCGAGATTTACACGCCGCACGAAATCGTCCGATTGCTCGACGCCGCGCCGGACAAGTTCAAGCCGGTCCTGGCAATCCAAGCTTTCGCCGGACTCCGCAGTGCCGAGGCCATGCGGCTAGACTGGAAAAATATCCAGATTGCCCGGGGACACATTGAGATAACCGCCGCGAACGCCAAGACCGCCTCACGTCGCATTGTGCCGATCAGCGACAATCTCAAAGCGTGGCTTGAAAAATCGCCGAAGAAAACCGGCAAACTCTTTCCATCCTCGCGCGCATATTTCCACGAACTACAACGGGAAGTTTCCATACGGACGAAAACCGAAAAGCTCGCCGCTGTGGCGTGGAAGCACAATGCGCTGCGCCATTCGTTCATCTCCTACCGTGTGGCGGACATACAAGATGTCGCGCAAGTCGCGCTCGAAGCTGGCAACTCTCCCGCAATGATTTTCGGACACTACCGCGAACTGGTGACGGCAGACGATGCGAAGGCATGGTTTTCAATTGTTCCGCAACCGAAGGCCACGAAGTGATTGACGAAACACCAAATATCCCCTACCCCTGCGGCCATGAAACATATGATGCAGAATCTGCTTGCCGGTCGATTCCTTTGACCGGGCCAAGGATATGACCAAACCAAGATCGAAAATTGACAAGAAGCCATCTGCCAGTCCGGCATCTGTAGTTCCCGCCGTTCCGGTCAAATCCGGGCTGCCAACTGTGGAGCAAATTGCCCTGATTGCTGCAACATTGGCGAGAGAGGCGGATGCGCGCAACTTCCTGCCATCGGTCCTGACGAAGCGAGCCATGACCCTTTGGCTGTCCGCAACAGAAACAATTTTCTGGGCTGACATCTACGAGGAAGTGGGACAGCTGCAACAAAAACAGCGTGCGGTTAAAAATGAACTCAATCGCTTCTTCAATTCCTCTGAGAAGTTTCCCATATCTCGCGACGAGTTTTTGAAGAGGGCGTTGCCGGAAAAAGCCAACCGGCCAAGCGACTTGGCAAAACTTTTCAAACGATTCTTAAAGCAGCGGTTATTCGAGAATGATTTCTTTACCCATAAAAAATGGGAGGAACCATCTGAAGTTGAAATCAATACTGCTTACGATAATTTCGGGCCTTTGCAAGACCACCACATGGCAAACCTCATGGCGTTACGGTTTTCAACCTGGCATCAAGAAAGGATTGCCGAATCTCGCAGTGCCGCCGGTCGTATATCAGGTGCCAAAAGGAAAAAGAGCAACGAAATCGGGCCCCCCGAGTTAACTAAATGAAAATATTTTTGTTTTCTTATTGACGCGTTTTTAATCGTTTAATTGCCTTTTGTTCCCGCCGCCTTGCACTTTGCATGGCGGCTTTTGCTTTTTGTTCCCATAAGACCGCGTTTGCTTCCAGGGCTTGTTATTTGTTCAGTAATTCAGCCAATGCCCGCCCTTTTGGCGTTTGCGATACTACTGAAAATTATTTTATGGCAGTTGACACCAAGCCACCGACCGAAGTTGCCACGCTCCTTACGGACGCGACGGCGGCGGCCTTCGTTGGCGGTGTTAAGGCACGCGCCATCCGTGATTGGCGAATGCGCCGGGGATTGCCTTTCATACGCGTCACCGGGAAGGTGATCCGCATCCGCAAGGCCGACCTCGACAGGTGGCTTGCACAACATTTGGTTGCCATCAAAAGGCGTGCCATATGAATCCAACTAAAATTCTCCGCGCAACGATGCCCGTCGTCGCTGCCCGCGTTCCAAAGCAGCCCCGAAAACATTTATGAACCCATTAGAAAAAATTGTCGCGGCCCAGGAGAAGGCCCGTGCCCGTGCCCAGAAACTCGCCGAGATAAAAAACGGCCTCCGGTGGTTGGTCCACACCTATTCAATCAGCCAGGAATCGGTACGGATGTGTCTCTGGTGTGCCGGCTACCGAATGAAGGCCAAGCGTGACCGCCGGAAATTCCGGGACAATCCGATGGAGGCCCAGGTGTTGTGCAGCCTGGTGCACATGTTCCAGCTGAACGACAAGAACGAGTTCATCCGGGGCAAGGGTAGGGTCTGGGGCGTCGTGTGGATGCGCTGGCTGTGGGAGGATATCCAGGCCATGGGCAAGACCCGGCCTTGTGGCCTGCCGTACACACTAGACCAGATCCGCAGGGCGCTGGTGAAGCTGGAAGCGTACGGCTTCGTCACGCGCAGGCGCATGCCGTACAACGAGATGACCAAGTCTTCGGCGGTCTATATCCGCCTTAACTCGTTGCACATGCTCAAGGTCATCAAAGACCTTCATAACGATGCAAAGCGTTCCATTACGCCCGAAGAAGGCGGCACACTGAAGCCGAAGGCCAAGGCCGCCCCTAAAAAGCCGAAAACATCCAGTAATACCTCGGTTACCGCCGCTTCGGCTGAAGCCGGGGGTTGCGGCATCAAAGCCCATCTTCTTTTAAATACAGAGGGGGTAGAGGATTTGATGGATGTTGATGATGACGTTCCTGCTTCCAGTTCTTCAACGAATGATGATTTTGAGGCCGTCGGCTTCGCCTCCGGGCCGGGAGACCCTATTCTGGAGGGAACACCAGCAGTCAAAGCCATTGCCCAGTTGCTCCGAGGCGAATTCCCGGCCGTCACATGGACCTTCAAACTGAACACAGCAATTCGGAATTGGGTTTGCTGTGGTAGTGATCGTGGACGGATGACGGTTGAACTGATGAAACAGTACATCGATACCCGGGGCACATACACCTTGCATGACGACTGGTACTGGACCTGTGACTTGTCAGAACTCCTTCGGCGTTGGCCAGAAGTAAAACAAGGGATGTTGTCAGAAGTCGCCGACCCGGAGATCACCCAAAAATGGATCGACACCCGGCAACTGGATCAGTCCACCGTCGCCTACTTTACGAAGAAGTTTGTTCAGACCCAGAGCTGGATGGAGGCTGGTAAGTATTCAACCCGGCCCTATGCCAGTCCGGAGTTGGTTACGGATTACATGGCGGCGCACTGCATCTCACGCCAGGACATGCTGGCCGAGATGAAAGCTTTCCAGATGGACGATGTCCGTATTGCCTTCCGCCAGAACCCGGATTTGGCGCTGTGCGCCATCACCCTGATGCCGGAGCTGGTTGCTGACCTCAACCTTCGCCCCGGCGAGATAACCGCCATGCACCAGCGCCTGGAGCGGGACGGTCAGATTCGTCATGACTTACACTACGCCGCCGACATCCTCGGCATCCCAACGCAAAACTATGACCCATGAAAATCTTTAAGCATCTACACAACATTCCACCCCGGCTGCTGGCCGTGAAACGATCTCACCGTCGTTCGGCGCCAACGCAGCAGACCAATTTTGCACGGCAAGCCGCTTCTCTGGCGTGCGTGCAAACGTAGGAAACCAAAGTAAAAAAGCGTTATGAACACACCAATCGAAACCAACGGGCTGGGAACTTGCCAGCATGACCAAACGCAAAACACACCCTACTGGGACGGCTGCGCCGAGATTGATCTCGGTACTCTGGACGCGCATTACCACCAGATCGCCGATGCGCGTATAGCAATCCACGCGATCCTGGATCAGCAGATGACGGCCAATAATATTCCGCATACCCCGGCCATCGACAGAATGATCGAGCTCATGCCGGAAGCAGAATTGATTCCGTTGTTGCACCGCAACAGAATCTTCTGCTGCCAAGACGAATCGGAAATCCAAGATTCCTTGGAGGCATTGGAGTCGTGCTCTGCCGCGCTCGTTGCCGCCGACAATATGTTTAACCGATTCCTTCGGTTACCGTCAGTCACACGCACCGTTGATATTCATGCCGTGGCTGTCGCCCTCGAGCAGGCATTGGCAGCCTTGCAGACCGCGTATGCCAAGTAAAACCACCATATCAGTATCAACGGCTGCCGCGCCGCTTTGCGCCAATGGCGCGGGCGGCGATGCAGCCCATCGCACTGCCGCCAGAGCAACCCCATTATCCAAGCTCATCCATATCCCAGCACCACGAGTACCACAACAATTTTGCAGTGCGGCCCGCTTCACTGACCATGCTGCAAATTCGGTAAACCAGTCAACAAAAGAAATAATTATGAAATCGAATACCAACGCAGCCTGCAAACCGACCCGGATCCGGCAGCAGGGTGCCGCACAACAGTCCCCCACCCCCGCTGCCTCCACTTCTGATTTTTTAAATCAGAATCAAATCCTTGGTAAATTATCCACCGAGGCGAACACCCCCAGCACGCCGGCAATCCCCGAAACCGGCGGTCTCGCATTCAATCTGGCGCTGGTGACCGCATACAACGATGCGGTGCTCCCTTTTGAGCTGATTGAATATTACGCCGTGGTCGGGGACAAAATCATTGAAACAACGCTCAAAACCGATCAGTTCGGCGTCTGTCGTGTGGCCTATCCGGCCAACGCCCACGTATTGAAACTCACTGTACGGCCGTCTGGCTTCGGCGGAACTTATGTATCGTGGCAACCCCAATATTGCGGAGCCGTTCCAGCCAATTACATTTGGCGAATATACCGGCCCCTGGCAAACGGAAGAATTAGCGTCAGTGCGGATCACGACGAATGGGTCGGCCCGGCTATCCATCACCAATCCAATCCGTTTGACCCAAAAGCGGGCCGAATCGTCGATAATTATTGGATCGAGCCCAGTGAAGTGCCTGAACCCGACCCTTCGATGGCCTTCCTAACGCGTGGCAATCGGGACAGAATCCCAGGTTGCCCGTCCGGGGCGTATTACGTTAGTGCGCCCATGACCGATTATGAGCGGAGACATTCAGTGCCTGGAAGAACATTCCGCAGTGGCACCCTCGTTTACAAACTGGTTCGGTCAAAGTCGCCCCCGTTGATTGTCCCGACAGGGAATAAATAACAGGATCAACGCCGTAGAAATATCAATTGCCAATCATGAATGTTACAGACAATGCCGCCCTCGTCCAAGCACCGGACGGGGGTGGCCCCTTGCCCGGTACTCCCGATACCCCCGGGCCGACGGTCGCCAGCGGAGCCGCCCCACTCCCGGCTGGTACTGCTCCACGCCCTGATGCGCCCGAACCATCCGCTAATGCGTCGGTCGACAATCCCCCGGCCAGCTCACCTGCCCCGGGCACAGCCACACCGTCTGCTGGTGGATCAGATAATGCCATTCCACCGACAAGCACCCCAGCGCCGCAGCTCACCCTTGCGGCCCACATCAAACGTGTCTTCGGCGATGGGACCGCTTTCGAGCTCTTGGCGTTGACTGATCCGCGCCTGGATCCGGCCACAGCCCAAACATGGAAAAGTGCCGACGGTAACCTCGAGAGCGTGGTTGCCATCGCATGTGGCATGCCTTCGCAGGGCCTTTGCGCATTGATCGTTCCCAGCCGGCCGGCAGCTGATCAGTTTTTAAAAGCGAACCCCGGTCTTGCCGACACCTTTGTGACGGCAGCTGGAAATGTGCATTGCATCTGGATGCGCCTGTCCGGCTGGTACCCCGACAATGTTTCCTGCGGCGGCATGGAATGGGTTTCAACCGGCCTTGTGCTGGTCCCGGACCTGACCGCGCGCTACTCGCCAACCGCGACGGTCGTCAGCACGACCTTCGCGAGCTTGCGCTGGCCGCCGGAACTTGATTTACAATTTTTCGAGGCCAAAACGGTTTCAGAATTCGGGCCATTCTTCTTGGGCAGCGAGAGGTCGAAAAAAATCAATCTGGCCACTTTCGCCCGGGTCATTGCGCATGCAGCCGGATTGAAATTTGATACAGAGACCGAAACCTTCTCCCAGCAGAAGCCTAACGAGAAATTTCCAGAAATGGTGACCACCGCATTTGTGACCGATCTAGTGGCGCAGAGCCTGACACGGGTCGCCGCAGCTGATCCGGATTTCCCTGCACGGGAACTTCGCCTACCACGAGTCCGGGCGCTGGTGGCGCACATGAAGCTGGCGGTGGCGTTCACCCGCACTGATGCCAACGATTCCCTGGTTCAATATTTACGCACCTGGATCTGTCCAATGCCCGGCGGCACTTTGACCGTTCGCGAACTGTTTGAGGATTATATGATGTTTTGTAGAGGCGGCGGAAAGGCAGCGTTACCGGAGTCCGAATTTCGGGTCAAGGCGACCAAATACATCAGAGAGCTGTTCGGGGTGGCCAAGCGGCACGATGTCATGCGCGCGCACTCAATGCATGATCGCGATACTGCCCGGTATGGATTTTCCAACCTCGGTTTCAAGGTGAGCTTGCCGGAGCAGACGGAGGTGCCGGAGCGGCCGGAGCGCCCGGAGCAGGCACGAGATGCTGCCCTAAAACCTTGATCACTTCTACGTGGAACAAAATTGGTTGGTGCCAAGTCGGTCGGCGGTGGTATCCATGGCGGTCACCACTTGTGGAGCGGGGATAAAATGCCGCCGAGTGGCCAGCGGCCGGGACCAACACCCGCTGGTTTGACACCGGGCCGGTCCAGTTCAGCCAAGGGAACGAGTCAATCCGGAATCCCGAGGTTGACGCGCTCCCGGCAGCCAAGACCGCTCCAGGAGGCTTTATTGCGATCCACGATGCGCGGTAGCGATCATTAATGGCCGGCCCGTCGGTTCAAACAGTTTGTTGGAGATGCACTGGCCGTGGAGCTTCGCACCTTGGCCGCTGGCATCCACTTGAACAATTCCCCGTATGGAACCAACCCCCCTCATGGCGCCA